>Ga0123519_10006283_pt1 | contig 18739 bp, 17 predicted proteins | sample YelNatPaOPRAMG02_FD_87396 | JGI IMG/M metagenome (GOLD analysis project Ga0123519, IMG submission 87396) | Hot spring microbial communities from Yellowstone National Park - Yellowstone National Park OP-RAMG-02 (version 2) | ecosystem: Environmental > Aquatic > Thermal springs > Hot (42-90C) ... | reverse complement strand
GTTCGAGATGTTCCCCTATACCTATGCCGTTGGAGCCAACTTTGGAGATCAAGCTTTGCTGGTGGGATACAACCTGCCGGAAAGGCGCGTTTGTCCGGGTGATCTCTTGACCCTCGAATTAGTCTGGCGCAGCTTGAGTTCGGACATCCGCGCATCTTACACCGTCTTTGTGCATCTGGTTGACCGTGATGGTAACATGATCGCACAAATGGACAAGGAGCCTGGGACGCGTGGCAAGCGTCCCACTACCAGTTGGGTGCGCGACGAGATTATCCGTGACCCCATTCCCCTGACTTTGCCATCGGACATCCCACCAGGTACATACCGTCTGGTCGTGGGGCTCTATACCGTGAGCGATGGCGCGCGCCTGCCATTGCGCGGCACATCAGGCGAGCTGCACGGAGATAGCCTGACGCTCACCGAAGTCCAGGTTGCTGCCAGAGATGGGATGGATGTGCCGGGTGGTGCTTGTCGGTAGCAGATTTGACAAGACATAGGCCCCAACTAGAAGCCTTGGTAGCCACAGCTTGGGTTTCACGCTGGAGGAGTGCACGATGATAACAAGAGGAGCACATAACCCCGGGCAAGACAGAACAAGCACAGCCCAGGACAGGGAAGCTATATCCCCTCGCAAAAGCTATATTCTGGACATGGACGGTGTGCTGATCAGCGGGCGTACGGTTATTCCCGGCGCCAAAGAGTTCATCCAAAAGCTGAAGACGCAAGGGATCAAATTCCTCGTATTGACCAACAACTCGATGTACACCCCTGGCGATCTATCCCATCGCTTGCGCATGCTCGGATTGGATATCCCGCCCGAGATCATTTTCACCTCGGCGTTGGCGACAGCGCGCTTTCTGCAGTCACAGCGGCCACATGGCACCGCATTTGTGATCGGGGAGAGCGGGCTCACCACCGCCATTCACGACGTCGGCTATGTGATCACGGATGTCAAACCGGACTACGTCGTACTGGGTGAGACCCAGTACTACAATATGGAGATGATCACCAAGGCAATGCGTCTGGTGGCCGAGGGTATCGCTTTCATTGCCACCAATCCTGATCCCACCGGCCCCTCCGAGGCAGGGATCACCCCTGCCTGTGGTGCCATGGCCGCGCTGATCGAAAAAGCCACGGGGGTCAGCCCCTTCTTTGTCGGTAAGCCCAACCCCTTGATGATCCGCATGGCGCTCAACTATCTGGATGTGCACTCGGAGAACACAATTACGGTGGGTGATCGCATGGATACCGACATTATCGCCGGAGTGGAGAGCGGTATGGAGACCATCCTGGTGCTCAGCGGTGTCACGCGGCGCGAACAAGTGGCACGTTACCCATATCGCCCGACGCGCATCGTGGACTCCATCGCTGACATAGAACCCTAGCCGGCAGGCGAGACAAGCAAATTTTCCCCGTCCCTATTGTTGAAAGGGAACAGGGGGTTTATAGCTGCAAACTACTCCATTGCTTGACGGCCGGCCAGCGCACGGCTCAGCGTGACCTGGTCGGCATACTCCAAGTCGCCACCCATAGGCAGACCGCGCGCCAATCGCGTGATCTTGACGCCGGTGCCCGCCAGACGGCGTGCCAGGTACATCGCGGTCGCTTCGCCTTCCATATTGGGATTGGTGGCGATGATCACTTCACGCACCGGGACGTCGGCGTTCAGCCGGGGCAACAGATCGGCGATGTGCAGGTCATCGGGGCCGATGCCCTCTACCGGCGAAAGGGTGCCGTGTAGCACGTGGTAGAGGCCGTGATACTCACGTGTTCGTTCGATGGCCACCACATCCAGCGGCTCCTCTACCACACAGATGATGGAGCGATCGCGCCCCGGATCGCTGCAGACGGCGCATGGGTCTACATCGGTGATGTTGAAACAGATGCTGCAAAAACGCGTCCGTGCACGCAGATCGCGCAAGGCATCGGCAAGTGCGTATACCTGTTCGGCAGGCGCCCGCAGCAAGTAGAACACCAGCCGGGCCGATGTCTTGGGGCCAATGCCCGGCAAGCGCGAGAGCTCCTCAATCAAGCGAGCAACCGGTTCAACCAGCACTTGCATAGGTCTTAGAAGAGGCCGGGTATCTTCAAGCCGGCAGTGAAGCCACTCATCCGCTCTGCAGCCAGCTCTTGTGCCTTTTCAATTGCTTCGTTGACAGCAGCGGTGATCAAATCCTGAAGCATTTCGACATCCTCAGGGTTGACCGCCTCCGGATCGATAGAGAGCGAGACAACGCGCAGGTGTCCATTCATCACCACCTTTACAGCACCCCCGCCTGCACTCGCTTCTACCGTCTCCTCACCCAATGCCTCCTGGGCGGCGAGCATATCCTCCTGTAATTTTCTCAGTTGCTCGGCCATCCCACCCAGGCGTCCGCCGATAGGCATTTGAAGACCTTTCCCTTTTCCCTTCGCCATATGTTTCTCTCCCTCGCTTATGATGGCTTGGTGCGCACGCCTCCGAGCCGGCGAATTTCCTCCGCCAGTGGGTCGCTCTCAGCATCTGCGGTCGAGGAATGGGGCGTCGCGTCCGTCACCGGTGTTGATGGGGGCTCGGCAGCCGTGTTTCCTTCCGCTGCGGTTGACTCGAGCGTCCTCTTGGGCCGATACTCACCCTTCAGCACACAGCGCAATCGCAGTGGCGTGCCCAACATCTCCTTGAAACACGCTTCGACCTTGGAGCGAATGTGTGCCTGTTCGATGCGTCCCTTCAGCCAGTCCGAAGCAGCTTCGACGATCACTTCATCACCCACTACATCTAGCAAGGTGACCGAGTTCAACAAACCTTGAGCCATCGGGTCGATCTTACGCAGGTGGGCCAGAATCACCGATTTCCAGTTGTCCCGCAGTTTCTCTAGGGTCACATTGCCACTTTGACCAGGCACAACCAGAGGCATGGCCAAGTCGTTGGGTACTTCGCGCATCACCGAAGGCCGGCTAGGTGTCGGTGACTTCTCGGCCACGGCAATCGGAGCAGGCGCCCTGGACGATGTCGGTGCTTCAGACGGACGGACACGTGCCTCCTGCGCTCCAGCCGGTTGAGAAGAGGCCACCTCGGCCGAGTCCTCAGAGATTGCCTCTAGAAATGCCAATTCCAGAGACAGCTGGGGAATGAAGCTGGTTCTGCTCTCCAAAGCGGCGTTGTTAAACAGCCGAATGGCGCGCAACAGCCAGCGCGGGTTGACCTGACCTGCCTGGACACGTATCGCGGCGAGCTCTTCATCACCAGTACTGGCGCGCAACAGCGCCGCGCCATCGCCCATTTTGAGCAATAACATCTTGCGCAGATGCTCGACAATCTCACGTGCGAGCTGGCGCGGCTCACCACCATCCCATACCAGTTGGTTGATCAACTCCAGACCACGTACCCGTTCCCCGGCAATGAGACAGTCCACCAATTGGCCCACCGCCTGAGAGGAAACACTCCCTAAGATGCCCTGCACATGTCCCAGGGTGATGGTGGTGCCGCTGTAAGCGGTCAACTGGTCGAGCAAGCTGATGGCATCGCGCAAGCTACCGCTGCTTTGGCGGGCAATATACTCCAGCGCAGCTTCCTCCACTGACAACCCTTCCTGAGTTGCAATATGCTGCAGCCAACGGGTAATGTCGGCCAGGGGAATGCGGCGGAAATCAAAACGCTGACAACGCGAAATGATCGTGGCAGGAATCTTGTGGGGCTCGGTGGTTGCCAACACGAAGATCACGTGCGCGGGTGGCTCTTCCAGGGTCTTGAGCAGAGCGTTAAAAGCAGGCTCGGTCAGCATATGGACTTCGTCGATGATGTAGAACTTGTAGCGCGCCTCGTTCGGCCGAAAGCCCACTTTGTCGCGCAGATCACGAATCTCATCAATGCCACGGTTACTGGCTGCATCAATCTCGATGAGATCTATCAAACTGCCCTCATCCACAGCACGACAGATGCGACATTTGCCACAAGGCTTCTCTGTGCCCTCACCCTCACAGTTCACTGCTTTTGCCAGCAGGCGTGCCATAGTGGTCTTGCCTGTCCCCCGCACACCGGCGAAGAGATAGGCATGGCTGATACGCCCGCTGGCAAGCGCATTGCGCAGCGTGCGCGTCACATGATCCTGCCCGATGACCTCGTCAAAGGTGCGCGGGCGCCATTTGCGATAGAGGGCCAGCGTTGCCATCTCATTCCATCCAGGAAGCACTGCTATGTGACGCCTAGTGTACCACCCCGAGCTGTTTTCAGCAAGGAGTGCTTTGTTTGGGACATCGGCATATTGTTCCGGCATCGGGTCGCGCTCACCATGTGCCATTTCTGATACGTCTTAACAAGATGAAGGATTGACAATACTGTGTTGTCCGACGCATAATTATAAAAAGAAGAATATTGCGCAATGTTACAATCAGCGCTTAGTCTGACCTGCTATGCCTGAGTTCAGGGTAGTATCTGACTTTCAACCTACTGGGGATCAGCCCGAAGCAATCGAGCAGCTGGTGGCTGGTCTGCGTGTCGGGGTGAAGCATCAGACCTTGTTGGGCGCCACCGGCACGGGCAAGACGTTCACCATTGCCAAGGTCATCGAGGCGGTGCAAAAGCCCACCTTGGTAATGGTACACAACAAAACGCTGGCTGCTCAGCTGTACAGCGAGTTTCGCGAATTTTTCCCCGACAACGCTGTTGAATACTTCGTCAGCTACTATGATTACTATCAGCCGGAAGCATATATCCCGCGCACGGATACCTATATTGAGAAAGATGCCAGCATCAACGACGAAATCGACCGGCTGCGGCTGGCTGCCACGCAGGCGCTTTTTTCACGGCGCGATGTGATCATCGTGGCGTCGGTAAGTGCCATTTACGGCCTGGGCGATCCCGTTGAATACGGCAGGGTGGTCATCCATTTGCACCAAGGCGAGACGCGCAAACGCGATAAGATCTTGCGGCACCTGGTGAGCATCCACTATGAGCGCAATGACTTACAACTGAAGCATGCCTCCTTCCGCGTGCGCGGTGATACTCTGGAGATCATGCCGCCGTATGGCAATCTGGCCTATCGGATTGAGTTCTTCGGGGATGAGATCGAGCGCATCACCGAGATCGACCCGCTGACCGGTGAAGTCCTGACGCGACGTACCAGCTTGGACATCTATCCTGCCAAGCATTTCATCACCCCCCAGGAGAAGCTGTTGAAGGCCATTGAGGACATTGAGGCTGAACTGGAAGAACGTCTGGCCGAATTACGTGCCCAAGGAAAGCTGCTCGAGGCACAACGGCTTGAACAACGCACGCGTTATGACATTGAGATGCTGCGTGAGGTGGGTTATTGCGCCGGAATCGAGAACTATTCGCGCCATCTGGGACAGCGCGAGCCAGGCTCCACCCCATGGACGTTGCTCGACTACTTCCCCGACGATTTCCTGATGGTCATTGATGAGTCTCATATGACCATCCCACAAATCCATGGCATGTACCACGGTGATCGTAGTCGCAAGCAAGTTCTGGTGGATTATGGATTTCGCCTGCCCAGCGCTCTGGATAACCGCCCACTCAGCTTCCAGGAATGGGAGGAGCATATCCATCAGGTCATCTATACCAGTGCCACCCCAGGGTCCTATGAGCTGAGCGTGTCCAAGGGACATGTGGTGGAGCAGGTGATTCGCCCCACCGGCCTGGTTGATCCGCAGATCATCGTGCGCCCGGTCAAAGGGCAGATAGACGACCTGATCGCCGAAATCAGAAAGCGCGTCCAACGTGGAGAGCGCGCACTCGTGACCACGCTGACCAAACGCATGGCGGAGGACCTGGCCGATTACCTTATGGAGCTGGGTGTTAAAGTACACTATCTCCACAGCGACATCGAAACGCTGGAGCGGGTGGAAATTTTGCGCGATCTGCGTCTGGGCGTGTACGATGTGGTGGTAGGCATCAACCTGCTGCGTGAAGGGTTGGATCTCCCGGAGGTCTCACTGGTGGCGATTCTGGACGCCGACAAGGAAGGCTTCTTGCGCTCCGAATCGGCCCTGATTCAGACCATCGGACGGGCTGCCCGCCACGTGGAAGGCACAGCTATTATGTATGCCGACACCATCACCGAGTCAATGCGACGCGCCATCGACGAAACCAACCGCCGTCGGGCGAAACAAATCGCCTATAACCAGGCATATGGCATCGAGCCGCGTTCTATCGTCAAGGCGGTGCGCGACCTGACGGATCGCATCCAGGTGCATAGGGCAGCTGAGGAACGCGCGCCGTACCGCATCCGCCGTGATATGCCCAAGGATGAAGTATATCATCTCATCAAGGAGATGGAGAAGCAAATGAAAGCGGCAGCAGCTCAGCTAGAATTCGAGAAGGCAGCTCTCCTGCGCGACCAAATCTTCGAACTGCGTCGTCTGGTCGAGGACATGGATGCTCGCCCCGTGTGGGAAAGAGTGCAACAGGGTGTGTGAATGACCTCCTCAGAGCCCCAAGAAATCCTTGCCCACGCGATCGCAGCGCTTAAAGCCGGCAAAAAGGTAGAAGCACGCCGCCTCCTGGAAGGCATCCTGGCAGCCGACCGGTACAATGAGAACGCATGGCTGTGGATGAGCGGAGTGGTAGATACCGACGCCGAGCGCGTCATCTGTCTTGAAAACGTGCTTACCTTGAACCCCTACAATGAACGAGCACGCAAAGGATTGGAACAACTGGGACGCATGCCTCCCTCGCTTCCCATCATCCCTTTGCACTCGTCCCAAACGTCAACGAACATCGTGTCCTTGCCCAGTGCTCTCAGTCCCAGTGCAACCTCCCTTGAGAGATCCATCTCCCCCTCCAACTCATCGCGCACGGATGTTGCCGACTATCGCCTTTATATTGTTGTCGTGATCGCTCTATCGCTCATGCTCATCTGCGCTGTGGTAGGCATCGTGGCTGCGGCACTCTTCTTCACACCGGGTGGATGATCGATCAGCTCAATTATTCCCCATCTCCAAATCGATTCAATGGTTCAAGATAGTTCCATCCACACCAATCCACTCACCATCTTGGGGTAGAAATCGGTGGACTTCTGGGGCATCTTCTCGCCCGCCTCTGCACATGCACGTACTTGGTCTACCCGTGTCGGATTCAGCAAGAAGAGGAACTGTGCCTCTCCCCGCTGCACAGCTTGGATTCCCTCTTCCGCATCGCGGAGATAGCGCAGGTTTTCTTGACGCGCGACGGAATCGGCGCTCAGTCCCATCAGCTGTTCCAGCACCAGCTGGTGCAACACAACCACATCCAGCTCACGCCATACAGCATGGCAATTGGGCAGCAGTTTGGCCATAACCTGTGTGTCGCGCAACGTCCAGATGGACTGGCGATCACGCGCGACAAACCCGAATACACTCCCCTTCTCTCTCATGGCTCGCAATGCCGACATCACCTGCTCCCGCCGCAATAATGGCTCCACAGTGAAATAGGGTACCGCAGCAGCTTCCAGCTCAGCCGACGTCAATCTGGAGTATGAATGCACCAGTCGGTGGGTCGGCAAAATGGTCAACCCCGGATCGTCCAGACTGACCAAGGCCACCAGAGCATAGTTGTACCAAACCTCTGGGGGAGCGTCGGGAAAGACGGCACGCATCTCAGCGCGGTAGTTCAACGCTGTTTCATAGCGGTGATGCCCATCGGCGATGATTAGATTGCGCTTGGGCGCCATCTCGCTCTGGACACGCTCGATGACGATCGGATCGCGCAGTATCCACATCTGATGGCACACGCCATGCTCGAACGTCTCATACGTTTCCACATCCGGCACACGGCCTTCCACCGCGGCGTCTAATAAGGCGTCGACATAGTTCGCGCGATCGGGGTAGAGAAGAAAAACGGGCTCGAAGCTCACCTGCGTAGCACGAAACAATTGAAGGCGATCCTCCTTTGGTGCAGAGAGCGTGCGTTCGTGGGGCAGCACGATCCCCTCTTCAAACGAGGTCAGCTCCAGAGCAGCGATGAGAGCGCGCCGCCTCACTGTGGCACCCCCCGGTGACTGGAAGGTCTGGTGATAAACGTAAAATGATGGCTCTGGGTCGCGTATTAATATCCCTGCCCGCAACCAGTGACGGTAGAGATCTGCGACGTGTACATAGGGATTCGTCGAAGAAGAGGGTGATGTAGGGCCGCCCAGAATAAGTCTGACAAAATTGTAAGGGTGTTGTTGTAGATACCGATCGCGCATTGTGGGCGAAATGCGATCATATGGCTGGGTGACCACCTGACTTAGCTCCGAAACCAGAGCTGGATTATAACGCACACCGCAGAAAGGTTTTATGAGCGCCACAGGGGACGTCTCCTATCCATCTCTCACACGTCGCTACATTCCGATATGATTGCCAGCTCCAGGATAAATCCCACCTCAGCGATCTCGGAGATCGCGCCAACGATGTCGCCAGTATACCCCTTCAGCCCGTGTACTACCCACGCTGCACAAATGCCTCCTAACAACACCGCCCATACCAAAACCACGTGGCACCAATCTGCAGCCCACCTCATTGCTGGCAATGATGACATTTGCAGCAACCTGATGCACTGTGGTGATGATCGTGGCAATCTCGTCATCAACCCGCTGATGCGCTCTTTCTTCCAGCTCGCTGGGTAGCGCGGCATCTTGCGACAGATCGGATGGCACAAATCGGGCAAGGTAAAGGGTCAAATACTCCACTAACGGGAAATCCTGATCCTGCGCGGCAAGGCGCAAGCTAACTGCCAAGCCCGCGTTGCATTCCAATGTGCTCCAATCCGAAGGGCGCTGCTGCTGCAATGCAACGCGGCGTGCCATTTCCCCATCGGCGATCACCGCCGTGGCGATATAACACACCCAACCGGCATGGCGACGAGAAAGCATCTCAGCACAATGGTTCTTGCCCGATCGAGCACCGCCTGTGATAAAGACTAATCTTCCCATTTTGCATCTTCATAAGCACGCGAAACGCTCTACCTGCCGACGCGCAGGAAGAAATACCAGATGACAGCGATGTGTACGAGCGCGCTCGCCGCGATGACCTGGGGATATTGCGCGTAACGTCTAGGATCTGTCTTGTGACGAAAGATTACCCTGGCCACCGCCGCGCCAAAAAAGCCGCCCACCACGGGCAACCCGAGCAGCAAGATGTTGGGCACGCGCAGCCAGCGAATCTTGGAGAGAAATTTGTCCAGTCCGTATACCCCAAAAGTGGTCACATTGGCCGCTACCAGCCAAATGAAGTATTCCGGCCAGTCCAGACGCGCGTTCAACAAGGCGAAAAGTATTGCGAGCGGCAACACCGCCGTGATGGCAAAGACGAGGTAAGGCATAGCTCACGTACACATTTCCCCAGATTGCAGTGTGTCACACCCGCAGTGAGTATAACATGGCAGGGTGAGGATGCCCAAGTCGGACGTTTAAGGGAGACGGGGCAAGGATGAACGTTTTGGGTTTCAGAATTTAGCTATTGACAGCGGTTCAGAACAATATTATAATGATTATGATGCTGAATCGCAACATTCTATAACACTAATCGAAACATATATGTCGGTCAATCAATCAGCTGCTGCACAGCGGGGTGTCGAGGCTGCAGCTGTGCCTGACGCCCAAGTCCGTCGTGCGATTATCCTTGAGGAGCTCGCTGCTCATCGCGTCGTGCGCATTGCCGATTTGAGTGAGCGGTTTGGGGTCTCCGAGGTCTCGATACGACGCGATTTGGAACGCCTGGAACAAAGCGGGCTGTTGAAGCGCATTCACGGAGGAGCGGTCAGCATCCCTGGGCTGCCTGCCCATGAGCTCATTTCTGCACGCGTGCTCGCCCATGCGCGGGAAAAAGAGCGCATCGGGCGCGCAGCGGCTCAGATGATCCGCGAGAACGAACGGCTCATCTTCGATTCGGGCACCACCACCCTGCAGGTGGCACGCAACATCCCCGGCAATTTGCTCACTTCCGGAAACTTGACCGTCATCACCGCTTCCTTGCCCATTGTGTATGAGTTGGGCGCATGGAAGAACGTCCACATCATCGTGTTGGGAGGGGTTTATCTCCATGAATACCAGGTGATGGTCGGGCCACAGACCATCGAAGCGTTGCGTGGATTGCATGCGGACATCATGTTCCTCGGTGCGGACGGTCTGACCTTCTCCAACGGTGTCACGACAGCCAATGTTCTGGAAGCTGAAGTGGATCGCGCTCTGGTGCACAGTGCATCGAAGGTGGTGGTGGTGGCCGATTCGAGCAAGATCGGGGTGATCGGCTTGGTGACTATTATGCCGCTCATCAAGATAAACGCTTTGATCACGGACGACAAGGCGCCGTCCGATTTTGTCGCCCGTCTGCGTGACGAGGGGGTAGAGGTTATCACAGTGTAATGTGCTCGTCCCTCGTTTCCTCTCACGAGAAACGGGAGAGGCAAAGGCACAAGTACAAAGAAAAAGGGGAGATGCTCGTCCACGCTTGCCAGCTCCCGACGAGCATCCCTCTATGTCGAACCGGCTTCGTTCCGCTGCTTTGGCACCGAGTGTCTGCAGCGCTGCCGGCCTATTGCACATAATACCAAACGTTGATGCACGTCGCAAGTTTCTGGACTAAGCGTAGGAACACTTATTAAACATCAAGGAGAGCGTTTCCGATGTCAGGAAAGGCGATTCGCCTCAGCAAGATCTTTCCCGGCGGTGCCAACACGGTCATCGTCGCCATGGACCATGGCCAAACGTTCGGACCTATGCCCGGCCTGGTGGATTTCACCGCCGCTGCGGAATCCCTCAAAGAAGCCGATGCTGTGTTGATGGCCCCCCAGATGATCCGTTTCTCCGGCAAGCTGTTCGAGGGCAAGGGCAGCCCGGCCTTGATCGCGCGACTCAATTGGAACACGGTTCACTGCGAGCCATGGCATTATCGTGAAGCTCATATTGTCAAGGCGATGTCCGTTGAAGCAGCGGTCGCCGCCGGCGCCGATCTCGTGCTGGCCAGCTTGGTTCTGAAAACAGACAGCGAGGAACACGACGCCCGCAACGTGGAGATATTCGCCGGCTTGGCCGAAGAAAGCTGCCGGCTGGGTGTGCCCCTGATCGGGGAGATATTCCCCGCGGGTGACCTGCGTGCCAATTCGGACGAGTTCCATGACTACATCAAGAAGACATGTCGTATTGCGTGCGAGCTGGGCGCGGATGCCATCAAGACCTTTTATACCGGCGAGCGCTTCGCCGAGGTCGTGCAGGGAGTGCCGATCCCCGTCTTCGCGCTGGGAGCGGAGAAGCTCGCCTCCGAGCTCGACGCGCTCACCCTGGCGCATAAAGCGGTCAGCGCCGGCGCCCGAGGCGTGGTGTTTGGTCGTAACGTGCTACAAGCGGATAATCCGACGCAATTCCTACGCCGATTGAAAAACGTTGTGCAACGCTTAATGGCTCCAGAGGTGGCATAGGACGATGCCCGAAAGACTCTTAGGCCTGGATGTCGGCACCACCGCCACAAAAGGGAGCGTTTTCGACCTGAGCGGGAATATCCTCGCCTCGGCGAGTCAGCCCTATGGCCTGCTCACGCCACAGCCAGGCTGGGTGGAACAATCACCCGATGATCTCCGCAAAGCAGTTGCGCAGGTCATCCGGGCCGTGCTCGAACAGCTGAACCTTGAAGACCGTATCGCTGCTGTCTCCCTCTCCTCGCAAGGAGGCACCACCATCCCCGTAGATGCCGATGGTCACCCCACCTACAATGCCATCAGCTGGATGGATCAACGCGGCAGCGCCCAAGCGGAATGTGTCCGCGCTCTACTGGGCGACGAATTCGTGCGCACCGTCACCGGCTGGCCGTTGCAAAGCGCCCTGCCACTGCAGCATATCGCCTGGCTGCGCGACACTCTGCCGGATTGTTTTGCCCGTTCGCGCTACTTTTTGTTCGTCAACGACTTCATCGGCTACTGGCTGACCGGCGAACGATGCATGGATCCCACGAACGCCGGTATTACGCAGCTGATGAACATCGCCACCGGAGACTGGGATGAGCGCCTGCTAGAAGTCGCCGGTATCCGCAGGGATCAACTATCGCCTATTCGCCCGTGCGGCGTAGTAATTGGCCATGTGACGGCAGCGGCGAGCGCCGCTACCGGGTTGGTTCAAGGTACCCCTCTGGTCAACGGCGCACACGATCAATATTGCGCGGCGGTGGGCGCCGGTGTCGTGCAACCCGGGCAGGTGTTGCTGTCCTGTGGCACGGCATGGGTGCTGCTCGCCGTGCCGGAGACTATGGAAGCAGGGCTGGCCAGCGGTATGGCGGTCGGGCGGCATGCGATCGAGGGGCGTTGGGGCGCAATCCGCAGTCTGGGTGGGGTCGGCAGATCGTTAGAGTGGCTGCTTGATATCCTATCCGATGAATGCTCAGCGCCTCAAGAGCGTGACGAGCGCCTGCGTTCTCTTGATCAGGCCGCTGCCCGTTCCACAGCGGGCGCAGACGGATTGCTATTCTACCCGCTCGCCGGTGGTCATACAGTCACCTACGGACCAACACGCGGTGCCTTCATCGGTCTCACCTTGACACACGGACGCGGTGACCTGGCGCGTGCCATTATGGAAGGGATCGCCTTCGAGCTCAAATGGGCGGTGGAAGAAATCCAAACGGCCGGGGTCCATGTATCCGAGCTCAAGATGGTGGGAGGAGCTGCTAAAAGCGTGATCTGGCCGCACATTGTCGCGGATGTCATTGACACGAGGGTTACCGTGCTCGCTTCGGGGGAAGCGGCCAGCCGTGGATCAGCCATCCTGGCCGGCGTGGGAGTGGGACTGTTTCCTGATATAGCTGCAGGTTTTGCCGCGCTCAAAGCGCCCGAGGAGGCTTTGCTCCCGGACGAAGCGAATGCCACACGGTATGCTGAAATCTTCGCGGCATATCGGCGCGGCGCGCGTTACGAAGTCATCTAAGCCAGGACAAAGGTGCAAAAGGATGCCCCTGCAGGTTCGCGAAGTGGACAGACAGTTCTATCGGGATCATCTGGAAGATTTCCTTCCGGATGTGATGTTCGACATACACACCCATGTGTGGCGCAAGGAATTTCGCTCATCTGCCCCGGCAAGCACCCGAGGGCCCGTGTGGCCACGTCGGGTGGCAGAAGAGAACACAATAGAGGAGCTGCTGGATACACACGCGCGCATGTTCCCGAATAAGAAGGTGACACCGCTCATCTTCGGCTGGCCGGAACGCGATGTAGACCTGGAACGCACCAACGCGTATACGAACGATGCCGCGAAGCGACACGAATTGCCTGCTCTCCTGGTGACAACTCCCCTCTGGTCGGCATCTGAGGTGGAAGAACGAGTGCTTAAGGGTGGGTTCATCGGTCTTAAACCCTATGTTGATCAAGCGCCACCGCACATCGCTGCGCAGGATATCACTATTTACAACTTTCTGCCCCGCCATCACCTCGAGGTAGCCGATGCACATGGCTGGCTGGTGATGTTGCATCTCCCGCGGCCGGCACGTCTCCGGGATGCGCTCAACCTGCAGCATCTGCTGGAGATCGAATCCACCTATCCCAACGTAAAGCTCATTGTTGCGCATATCGGACGCGCCTATTGCAAGGAGGATGTGGGAGAAGCTTTCACGACTTTGCGCGCCAGCAGACGGTTGCTGTTTGATTTCAGCGCCAACACCAACGCCTGGGTGATGGAGCAGGTCTTGCGCACGGTGGGCCCTCAGCGCATCGTGTTTGGCAGCGATCTGCCAATTGTGCGCATGCGCATGCGGCGCATCTGCGAGGATGGGCGCTACATCAACCTGGTGCCACCGGGGCTTTATGGCGACCTGCGCGATGACCCCCATATGCGTGAGGTGAGCGCAGCGGAGGGCGACCGTTTCACTTTCTTCCTGTATGAGCAGCTGTTCGCCTTCCGTCGCGCTGCAGAGGCATGTCATTTGGGAGCTGCTGCAATCGCAGATATCTTCCACCACAACGCAGCTCGCCTGATCGCAGAGATTGAAAGGAGGTGATCCGCTAAGATCAGAACGGGACAAAGGGCAGAGTTTGTGTGGGCGATTTACTCTAAGTCAATCTAGGTCTATGGAGACACAAAACGGTGCCCCTGAGGAGAGGGGTACACATAACTATGCAAGGAGGAGCGTAAAATGAACGATCGCATCAGAATTTTGACCATCTTGTTGGTCGTGGGTGCCTTGGTGGCGTCTTTCTTCACCAGCGGTGCAGCGCCATCACCGCAGGAGGAGCCCATCGTCATCCGCTTTGCCGGCTGGATCGGCATGGAAGAGTCCACCGCCAAGCAATTCAACTACATGGTGGAAAAGTTCCAGGAGAAGCATCCCAACGTCAAAATCGAGTACGAGGGCATCGCCTGGGAGAACACGCGTCAGCAACTGCTGATGGAAGCAGCCGCCGGTAACGCCCCGGATGCGGCGCAGGTCGCGGCGCCGTGGATCGGGCAGTTTGCCTATTCAGGAGCGATCGAGCCGTTGGAAGAGATGGCCAAAGACTTCGCGGCGGACTATGTCCCCGGCGTGGTCGAGTCCTACACCTTCCCCGGTGCCGATGGCGTCGCGCACATGTGGGGGCTGCCCTGGGTCGCCGTGCACGACACCCTGTTCTACAACACGGCCCTGATGCAGAAAGCAGGCCTCGATCCGAAGAAGCTACCCAGCACCATCGAGGAGTTTGAGCAGGTGGTCTATGCCATAGCGAAGCTGGGCAAGGACGAGAAGGGGAACAGGATTTGGGGATACACCACCGCCACCGACCGCTCAGAGCTAACCGCTAACGTTTTCAACGCGTGGCTGTTTAACTTCGGTGGCGACGTATTGGACGAAAACGGCAAGGTCATCATCAACAACGAAGCCGGCGTCAAGGCATTGACCTTCTGGAAGAAGCTGGTGGACGATGGTGTGATGCCCGCCGGGTTCTCCTTCCGCGACCAGTATAACCTGATGGCTAATTACCAGACCGGCGGGTTCTCGGACGGCTCCTACGCGCGCGACGTGCTGCGCATCACCAGCGGCAAGGGTAAGGAGTTCGACAAGGACTTCGCCGTCGCATTGCACCCAACTACATTGCCCAACCCAGAAGACCCCTGCCAGCACAAAGCCATCTTCCACCATCACACCTTGGTGCTCTTCAAGCAGAGCCAGCACAAGGATATGGCATTCGAGTTCATCAAGTTCCTGAGCACGGATCCTGAGATCACGCTCTACTATGCTCAGGGCAGCAGCCTCTTCCCGTTGTACAAGCCTGCCCTGGCCGATCCGTTCTATTCTCAGGATGCCTTCGCCAAGACCTTCCAGGATGCTCTGTGCGGCGCGAAGCTCTACGGCATCAGCAAGACCCCGCAATATGCTCAGGCAGTGGACTTCATAGCCATCGCAGTGACCCAGGCACTTTCGGGTGGCGACCCTAAGCAAGCTCTGGACGAAGCAGCCGCCAACCTGAAGGTGTTGTACAAACAAATGGACTAAACCTCACAGGATCGAAGCTGCTGAGGGGGACGCAGAGCCCCCTCAGCAGCTCCCCGATGCACAGTCGAGGAGCAAGCTTATGTCGAGCACCAAATCAATATCAATGGAACGGCCTACTACCGCTGCAAGACGCCGGCTCACGCTCACCAACACCCAGTTCTCTATCATGTTGCTGTTGCCGGCGCTGCTGACGCTGGCTTTTACCGTCCTCTACCCGCTCTTGCGAGGCATTTATCTGAGCTTCCATTCATACAGCTTGGTTGATCTTGCTTCTGGAATCCAATGGGTGGGACTTGACAACTTTAAAACGCTGCTCAGCAGCTCGGCATATCGCTCCGTGTGGGGCACCACGCTTATTTTCGTCGCCGGATCAGTGGGCGGTCAGTTTGTAGTTGGCTTTCTGACGGCGCTGGTGCTCAATCAGGACCTGGCACAGCGTAACCTGTTTCGCGGGTTGCTGCTGATGCCCTGGATTGTGCCCACTGTGGTGGCAGCCTTGCTGTGGAAATGGATCTTCAACCAGCAATACGGTATCTTCAACTACGTTCTTCATTCATTGGGTCTTATTTCCTCCTTCAAGGCGTGGATCGGTGACCCCTCGCTGGCCTTGTTCTCGGTGACATTAGCCAATATCTGGAAGGGTTTCCCGTTCCACATGATCGTGCTCCTGGCTGCGTTGCAGACCATCCCACCGGATATCGTTGAGGCAGCCATCATTGACGGCGCCACTGCCCTGCAACGCTTTCGCTATGTGGTACTGCCCTATTTGCGCTATATCATCATGATTGACCTTCTCATTTCCATCATCTGGACCTTCCAAAGCTTTACCACCATCTGGACGATGACAGAGGGTGGACCCGTCACGGCAACGACTACTTTGGCCATCAGCATTTATCGGACGGCATTTCAGGCCTTCGACATCGGCATGGGAGCTGCCATTGGTACCATCTGGCTGGTGGCCATGTTGATCTTCAGCGTAGTATTTGTGCGACTGTTCGGTGGCACCCGAGTTGAAGTGTAGGAGATCGAAGCGATGTTGTCCCTCAGTCACCGCCGTCGGTTGGTCAGAGGCCTGTCCTATTTGTACATCCTGGTGCTGCTGGTGCTATCCCTGTTCCCGATTGCGTGGATGGTCTCGTCTTCGATCAAGCCGATCGAAGATCTGTTTGTCATTCCGCCGCAGTGGATACCACAACATCCCACCCTGAACACGCTCAATTCGGTCATCTACGGTGATTATGGACGTGGCAGCCTCTTCCCAAGGTACTTTGCCAACAGCGTGATTGTTACGATAGGCACCACGATATTCTGCCTGGTGGTCGCAACACTGGCAGCGTATAGCTTCTCACGGTATCCCTTCCGCGGCAGCAATGGGCTGATGATAGGCATTCTCTCAACGCAGATGTTCCCCCAAGGCATGTTGCTGATCACCCTGTACCTGACCTTCCTGGCCTTGAACCTGCTGAACACCTATCCGGCGCTGATACTGGCCAACACCACCTTTGCCATCCCTTTCGCAATCTGGATCCTCAAGGGCTTTTTCGACACCATCCCCCATGAGATTGAGGACGCTGCACTGATAGATGGTTGCGGCCGGCTGGGCGTCTTGACGCGTGTAGTGCTGCCGATGATCGCGCCCGGTCTGGTTGCTGCCGGCGTTTACACCTTCTTGATCGCATGGGACGAGTATCTCTTTGCTGCTACCCTCACCATCAAGCCGGAGATGCGCACGTTGCCGCCGGGCATTATCCAGTCCTTCGTCGGTCAGTTCTACCTGAACTGGCCCAACGTCATGGCCGCTTCCGTGCTGGTGACCATACCGGTGACGTTGTTGTTCATATTCTTCCAGAAACACCTGGTGCAGGGGCTGACGGCCGGCGCCATAAAGGGATGACGGCGGATACGTGTGAAGGGATGAGGGCATTATGAAGAAAGAACGAATGACGCCGCGCGAACGTGTGATGACGGCAATCAACCATTGCGAGCCGGATCGCGTGCCGCTCGACTTCTATGCTGTGCCTGAAGAGCTCGAGGCGCTGGAAAAGCATCTGGGATTGACCCCACAACCTGATCCCAATTTCCCGCACTATATGGCGGCGCACGAAGCACTGCTCGAGTATTTCCATACCGATGTGCGCTTCGTGGCGCCACGTTACATCGGCCCAGAGCTGCCCAAATTCGAGGATGGCAGTTTTATGGATGTATGGGGCTTCCGGCGCACGGTGACCAACTACGGACTGGGCACCTATTACGAGTTTCTTGACCCGCGCCTGGCAAACGCCACCACAGTTGCCGAGGTGGATGCCTATCCCTGGCCCGACCCTGATTGGTGGGATTACTCGGTCATCCGCCTGCAGTGCGAGCGCTATGATCGCTATGCCATCATCGCAGGGGATGACGGCAATGTGGACTTCATCAATCGTGCCTCCTTTCTGCGCAGCTATGAACAGGTGATGCTCGATATCGCCACGCGCAACGAGGTGTTATTCCGCATTTGGGATCACCTATCCGATTTCTTCTACGAATTCGATCGGCGCATTCTGGAAGCGGGAGGCGGCCGCATTGACATTATGCACTTCGGGGATGACTATGGCAGCCAGCGCGACACTGTGATCAGCCCACAGATCTACCGCGAACTCTTACAACCGCGCTGGCGGCGTCACATCGAGCAGGCGCGCGCATATGGCTGCAAGGTGATGCACCATTCCTGTGGCAGCACGCGGCGCCTCATGCCCGACCTGATCGCGACCGGCATTGATGTGCTGGTCACGGTGCAACCCTATGCGGGCGGAATGGACTTGCGCGAGATCAAACGTCTGTACGGTGACCGACTGGCCTTCCACGGCACGCTGGACATCCAGCAGGACTTGCGCATCAATCCGCCTGAAAAGGTGCGCGAGATTGTGCGCGAGCGCATTGAAGTGATGGCACCGGGTGGCGGCTTTATCCTGGCACCCACGCATATCGTCCAGCCGGATGTGCCGGTTGAGAACGTGCTGGCCGCCTATGAAGCCGCATTGGAGTATGGGTGGTACGACTCGCTGGGCAAGTCCACAAGAGGGTGAACACGATGAACACGAGAGGTAAAGCAAAAGTCGGACTGCTGGGCCTGATGCTGGATTTGTACGATACCTGGCCGGATCTGAAGCCCACGATGGCAGAATTTGCGCGCGAGCTCGCGGATGCTCTAAGCGCCTTCGCCGAGGTGGAATTCCCTGGTGTGTGCAACACACGGGAGCAGGTAGAACGGGCCGTGGCTGCGTTCGAGGCCGCGGATAAGGACTTGCTCCTGGTGGTGTTGCTCACCTATGCACCCAGCCACATCGCCCTGCCCGCT
>Ga0123519_10006280_pt1 | contig 18747 bp, 19 predicted proteins | sample YelNatPaOPRAMG02_FD_87396 | JGI IMG/M metagenome (GOLD analysis project Ga0123519, IMG submission 87396) | Hot spring microbial communities from Yellowstone National Park - Yellowstone National Park OP-RAMG-02 (version 2) | ecosystem: Environmental > Aquatic > Thermal springs > Hot (42-90C) ... | reverse complement strand
TTTTCGTCATTCTTCGACGGGCTCATAATGACAAAGGAAAAGGTATTCGTCACGCCTCGACGGGGCTCAGTGTGACAATAGAAATAATTGCTTATGAAGTTATAAAGCCTAAGTTTACAAGATCGTGAAGGTGAATCATTCCAATCGGATGATTTTCATCATCAATGCAGATAAGCTGAGTGATTTTGTATGTTTCCATAAGTTGAATTGCATAAGAAGCTAAAACATCTGGCTTGATTGATTTTGGATTTTTACCCATTACATCTTTTGCTTTGAGATTTGATAAATCGTGGAATTTCTCCATAGCCCGACGGAGATCACCATCGGTTATTATTCCAACTAATTTCCCTTCATCGTTAACTACACAAGTTGCACCTAATCTTTTTGATGTCATCTCTAAAATCGCTGAGTGTAAATCTATATCCTGATGAACAATCGGGACATTTTCTCCTTTCGTCATAATTTCTTCAACTTTAAGTGTCAATCTTCTTCCTAAGGTTCCTCCCGGATGATAAAGAGCAAATTGCTCTTTTGTGAAATTCTTAGCTTTGAGGAGTGCAATTGCAAGTGCGTCTCCCATAACAAGCGTTGCTGTAGTTGATGATGTTGGTGCAAGATCATAAGGACAAGCTTCTTCTTCCACTGAAACATCCAAAGCTATATCAGCTTCTTTTGCAAGATGGGATTTCATATCTCCAACCAGTGCGATTATTTTTGTCCCAATTCTTCTTAAAACTGGAAATATTCTGATAATTTCTGGAGTAGATCCAGATTTAGAAATTAAAATCACTACATCGTCCATTTTGACCATTCCAAGATCACCATGTATTGCGTCACTCGGATGCATAAAAAGAGCTGGAGTTCCAGTTGAATTCATAGTTGCAACAATCTTACGAGCAATGATTCCAGATTTCCCTACTCCTGATATAATCACACGACCTTTTGTATTCAAGATCATTTCAACTGCTTTTGCAAAATTTTCGTCAATTCTTTCTTCGAGTTTTTTTACAGCTTCACTTTCAATTCTTACAACTTCTTTTCCATCTTGAATTATCTTTTCCATAAAAACCTCTCAAATATTTTTTTGAAAAAGTTTTTCTTTTCTGATTTTGTTGGAGTATCTTTTTGCAAGTCGAATTTTTTCCAGTAACGATTGTAATTGATAAAAGCTTCGCGAATTTGTGCGTCTGTGAATTTCTTTAAGTTAGAAAAGAAAAAATTTATATCTGTCATAGTTTTCACATCTCTAATACCAGCAACTTTCAAAATTTCCTGATAAAAATTTGTGATAGGAATGAATTTATTTGTTTTCAGATTGTAATCATAAATCCAGATGCGTTTGTGCTGAGATGATATTACAAGGTCAATTACATTTTTTTGAATCTCAACCATTCTTAAATCAGAATTATCAAATGGATGTTTAAGACCTGGTTTCCAATTTGAATAGGTGAACCACTTCTTTTCTTTTCCAATAAATTTCTCAGCGGGAATTTGAAAATAATTAAATCCTTCTGGTTGAATATCAATCTCAATTTGATTTTCAAACTCTTCAAATATGGAGACATTAACAGTCCCTTGATCATAAATGAATTTTCCTGTTGCAATTAATGCTTGAGATGGAATTGTTGGATCGGGTTTATCGTCTTTATCACCGAGTATTAAATTGAAAGGTGGAAATTTCCCGTAACCGATTACGAATAAATTTTCAATTTTATTACGATAGATTTTGTAACCTGGTCGATCTTCTGGTAGAATTAAGTTAATCCAGTACCTTTCTAATTCACTTAACTTTCTTGGAAAATCCTGTCCATTGAGATAATAACTCATCTTAAATTTTCTTAATCAAAGTTTTTTTCTTTTTTCTGTGCTTCAAGAATTAAATCAATAACTTCTCTAACAGCTCCTTTTCCGCCTTCATTTTTTGTTACATAGTCAACTATTCTTTTTACTTCTTTTCGAGCATTTTTTGGAGCGCAGGAAAAACCAACTCTTTGCAATAACGGAATATCAAAAAGATCATCTCCCATAAAAGCAATTTCTTCAAATGTGATGTTGTATTTTTTTGCAAATAATTCTGCAGCCGGGACTTTATCAATCGTTCCTTGCACAAGATCTTCAATCTTCAAATCCTTAGCTCTTGTTTCAACAATTTTAGAGTTTCGACCAGTGATAATTGCAACAGGAATTCCAGCCTGTCTTAACATTTCAATACCGTAGCCATCGTGAACATTAAAAGTTTTTATCTCTTCACCTTGAGAAGAATAAACAATACTGCCATCGGTTAAAACACCATCTACATCAAGGATAAGTAATTTTATTTTTTTGAGTTTTTCTTTCAGTTCTTTCTTCATACAAATCTCTTAGATTTTTATTGAAATGAATTCTGATTTTACTTTAGTTCTATTTCTTCAAAACTTTTAACTAATTCATCAATTTGTTTAACCTGAGTGAGTAGACTTTCAAGATAACTCAAAGGCAATTGTGAATCTGCATCGCTCAAAGCTTTTGAAGGTTCAGGATGAGTTTCTAAAAACAGTCCAGCAATACCAATTGAAATTGCAGCTTTTGCAAGATGTGGGATAAATTCTCTCGCACCACCGGATTTACCACCGACACCCGGAATTTGAACAGCGTGAGTTGCGTCCATTATCACAGGATAGTTGAATTTTTTCATTATCACAAGTGAACGCATATCAACCACAAGATTATGATAGCCAAAAGTTGTCCCTCTTTCTGTTAGAAGAATTCTTTCGTTTCCGGTTGATTTAACTTTATCAGCAGCGTATTGAATTTCATCTGGTGCGAGAAATTGTCCTTTTTTAATGTTGATTGCTTTATTTGTCTTTCCAGCTTCAACAAGCAATTCAGTTTGTCTACATAAAAATGCTGGGATTTGTAGAACATCAACAACTTCAGCAGCCATCTTTACTTCTTCAACTGAATGAACATCTGTTAGAACTGGAATGCGGAATAAGTTTTTAACTTCACCTAAAATTTTCAAAGCTTCTTGATCACCAATTCCAGTAAAAGAATTTACCGAAGTGCGATTTGCTTTTTTGTAAGATGATTTGAAGATGTATGGAATTTTCAGTTTCGAAGTTATTTCAACAATTTTTTCAGCTGTTGATAAGATAAGATCTCTACTTTCAACAACACACGGTCCAGCAATCAAAACAAATGGAAGTTTATTGTCAATTTTAATTCCGTTTACTTCGACCATTGAAATTTTTGATTAATTATTGATTTTTCAGTTCGATTTCGAAAAAATTTTGATACTAACTTATTGATTTTTGTGGAATTATTTTTTGGGGGAAATAAAATAAAAAAGGAGTTTTACCAGAAGGCAAAACTCCTTAACGACTGAAGTGGGACATATTGATGAAAATTAGTTCTTGCTCTCTTTTGATTTAGTTGAACTGCTTTTATCTGTCTTGCAGCAATCATCAGATTTTGCGTGTTCTTCATCACCCTTACAGCATTTATCATCTGATGCTTTGCTTTTTGTTTCGCAGGATTCTTTTTTCTCAGCTTTTGCTTCAGATTTTTCAGAGCAGCAAGCGTCTTTCTTTTCAACTTTTTCTACTTTGGTCTCTTTCTTAACTGTTTGTTTTTCCTGTGCTTGAGTGAAAACAACTATTGTTAAGAAGAAAACTACGACCAAGATGCTTGTTAAGTATTTCATTTTTGTCTCTCCTTGTTTATTAATTGTTGTTAATTACTTATTTAATTTAGTTCAATTTAAAGATTTTTCTTTCTAATTCGCAATGAATTTGTAACTACCGAGACAGAACTAAGAGACATTGCCGCAGCAGCTATCATTGGATTTAATACTCCAAAGGCAGCGAGCGGAATTCCTATCACATTGTAAATAAATGCCCAGAAAAGATTTTGTTTGATTGCACGGATTGTCAGTTGAGATAATTTAATTGCTTTGTAAACATCCATTAAATCATTTTTCATAAGAGTAATGTCTGCGGTTTCCATTGCGATATCTGTTCCACTCGACATTGCAATGCTTACATCTGCTTCGGCTAAAGCTGGCGCATCGTTTATTCCATCACCAACCATAGCTACAACTTTGTTCTCACCTTTCAATTGACTGATTACTTTTGCTTTTTCATCAGGCAAAACTCGAGCAAAGTATTTTTCGATTCCTGTTTTCTCGGCAATAGAACGAGCGGTTTCTTCATTGTCTCCAGTTATCATCAAAACATTAATTCCAAGTGATTTAATTTTTTCAATAGCTTGAATGGAATTTTTCTTAATCGGATCGCTGATTGAAATTATCGCCACAGGATTTTGATTGATTGCAACGAATACTAAAATTCTGCTTTCTGAAAATAGACTGTTTATTAAATCTGCAAATGGAGAGAAATCAATTCCATTTCTTTTCATTAAATCTTCTGTTCCAATGATGATTTTATCTTCACCAAAGTTTGCTTCAACACCAAAACCCGGAAAGTATCTGAAACTAACTGGTTCAATCAAATTAATTCTATTTTCTTTTGCATAATCACGAATTGCTTTTGCAATTGGATGTTCAGATTTATCTTCAGCTGAAGCAATTAATCTCAAATTGAATTCTTTGTTTGAATCTTTTAGAAAAATAATTTCATCTACTTTTGGTTTGCCTTCTGTGATTGTTCCGGTTTTATCCAGAACCAGATCAGTGATTTTATGAGTAAGCTCAAGGCTCTGAGCATTTTTGATTAAAATTCCATTATCAGCACCAATGCCAGTTCCAACAATTAATGCTGTTGGGGTTGCAAGTCCTAACGCACATGGACAAGCAATTATCAAAACGGCAACAAAATGAATGAGAGCAGTCGAGAAAGTTGCTCCACTCAAAAGCCAACCAACAAAAGTGACAATTGCAATTAATATTACAACTGGAACAAAAACAGAAGCAATTTTATCCGCAAGATTTTGAATTGGAGCTTTTGATGATTGAGCTTCTTCAACAAGTTTGATTATCTGACCAAGAACGGAATTTTTGCCAATTGCAGAAACTCTAAAATTAAAACTTCCTGAGAGATTGATTGTGCCTCCAATTACTTTATCGCCATCTTTCTTTTCAACAGGAATGCTTTCACCTGTAATCATTGATTCATCAATTGTTGAAAATCCACTAATGATAAATCCATCAGCTGGAATTCGTTCGCCTGGTCGAACAATTACAAGATCATTAATTTTCAGTTCATCGATTTTTACTGTGATTTCCTTTCCATCACGTAAAACATTTGCCGTCTTCGGTTTCAATCCAATTAATTTTTTAATTGCTTCAGAAGTTCTGGATTTTGATTTGGCTTCAAGATATCTTCCAAAAAGAATTAAAGTTATTATGACCGCTGAAGTATCATAATAAACCTGAAAATGAGAATGATGATCACTCAATCCAAATAATTGTGGAAAGAAAGTTACCAGCGAGCTATAAAGATAAGCTGAGCCAGTTCCAACTGCAACCAGAGTATTCATATCTGCAGAAAAATGTTTCAGATTATTATAGGCGATCTTGAAAAATCTTTTTCCACTTTTGAATACAATTGGAGTTGTGAGAACAAATAAAAGATACGATGTGTAATTCGCAAAACCATTAATTAAGTTTTCGAACGGCTTATACATTATAAGCATGCTGATGATAAAAACTGGAATTGTAAAAAGGAGTGCGAATTTCAAATCGTTTTTTAAATCATTAAGATATTTTTCTCTTTCTTTATCGACAAAATCTTCGACCGTAAATCGATCCTCTTTTGATTCAATTACGCTATAGCCGGCTCTTTCAACTGCTTCTTTTAATTTTTCAATATCAACTTTTTCTGGATCAATTTTTACCTGAGCCTGTTCAGTTGCAAGATTTACTATTGCATCCTGAACACCATCAATTTTCTTAAGTGCTTTTTCAACTCGCAAAACACAACTTGCACAAGTCATTCCCTCAATTGGTAATGTGATGATATCTGTCCTAATTTTCTTTTCCATCTCTATCTCAATTTTTAATAAAAACAAAACAAATTAGTCTTAAGTTCTAATAATTAATATTTTATTTGAAAACCTCACTCTGCCAAAGGAACGATCACCGAATCGCTCAGACAATTTTCTTTATTCCATTCAATCCTTGAAACAAATTCTGCTTTTCTGATTGGACAATCTTTCTTCTCGCAATGCTGACAATGATCTAGTTTACAAGGATCAAAGTGCAACATTGTTTGAAGCTCTGACTCAAGATTTTCTTTTAGCGATTCAGTTATAAATCTTTGAATGTCGTGTGATTGTTCTATCGTGTAATAAGATGGAATAATCAAATGAAAATCCACAAAGTGATGATTGCCAGCACTCCAGGTTCTCAACTTATGAATTTCAATAAAATCATCTCGTCTGATTTTGTTGAGAGCTGGAATTAATCTTTCTAAAAATTCATAATCTCTTTCCTGCATCAATCCGCGAATCGATTGACGAACAAGTTTATATCCAGTGACAATTATATTCAACGCAACAAAAATTGCAATTAATGGATCAAGTATTTTGAAATCGGTGAGCATAACAATTACAATCGAAATTAAAACAGCGATACTTGTAACTGAGTCAGTCAAAATGTGTTTACCATCAGCTTCGAGAATTAATGAATTGGTTTTCTTTCCAATTTTTACAAGAAATAATCCAAGGGCAAGATTAATTGCCGAAGCTGCAAAAATCAGATAAGCACCAACATCAAGTTGACTTAGTTCAATTCCAAAAATTAAATCTTCAACTGCAAAAAAGATTATTGAAAGAGCCGCAACAATAATTAATCCACCTTCAAAACCAGCTGAGAAATATTCAATCTTGCCGTGACCATAAGGATGAGATTCATCTGGTGGTTTGAGCGAAATTAAAAGACTGATAAATGCAATTGATGTCGCAAATATGTGAACGATCGATTCGATTGCATCTGATAGAATTGCCGATGAACCTGTTATCACAAAAGCAAAAATTTTCAGGAAAAACATTAAAAAGCCAATTACAAGAGAAATTAAAGCCGCTTTCTTTTTGTCGTCATCAAAATTTTTAGTCATAAATTTTACCTGTTAATTCTTTAATTCTGAATTCAAAACTAATAACCGGCACTGAAAGAACGAACCATTGCAAAAAACACAGGTTGAAATTTTTTGAATTCAGCTTCATTTGGTGATGTCAGTTTAATTAGAAAATCCGCTTTGAATGAACCAGTTCTGATATAAACAATCTGAATAACTTGTTCAAAAGTCTTTTGTGGTTTTGATACATAATATTGAACTCGATTGTATGTGAAAGATGAATCGAACAATGCTGGATTGAAAAGATTTTTATTTGTATTCACCTGAATTAATACAGAAAGTCGCTTATCGTAATTTGAATTTTCTCCCGGAATAAAAATCACTCCGTCAATTATATCTTTTACTCGATTATCAAAAAAATTCCATCCTTCTGGAAAAAGTATTGAGACATTTAAAGTATTTTCTTCGTAGCGATTAACCAGACTTGATGTATCGATTTCCATTCCAGCGAAAAAAATCTTTTCTGGTTTGATTTGAACTGTGTCTCTGGCGGTCAATCCTTTCACCGTGATTTGTGGTTTTGGTTCTTCAACTTGTTTCAGTTCGACTGCAAATTGCTTTGCTTTTTTAATTCTAATTTTTGTCGATTGATTAAAATGAAGTCCAAGTAAAATTTGAATTACAATTACCAGAATTAAATGCGAGAAAAAAGAATAATAAACTCCTTTCCTCAGACTTTGATACCAGTCTAATTTTAGTTTTTTGATTTTATTCTGAAAGTCGATGTGATTAAACATATCAGAGATTATATTTTTCAACCAGTCTTTTCATTCTAAAATCGAGTATCAAGTCAATGAAATCTTTTCTTTGTAATGGATTCTCTTTGAAAAAGAAAAGATGTGAATTACAGCTGCAATCACTGGAACCGAAATTTTTAATTTCACCATCAGAGATTTTCTTTACTCCATTCGCCACAATGCATTCAAGTTTTTCGTTACTTCTGATTTCAATTGATTTGTGAATTTTTGTTTTGTCTAGAAGATAATCAATATGCCAGTGATGATTTTTAATTTTTCTCTTGTGACGATCAACTCTTTTTGTAAGATTTTGCATTGCACTGCCAATATAACAGTAATAACCTTTTTCGAAATTAACTCTGCCTAAATTTCCAATTTCAATTTTTTGTTTTTGATTATTATGAATTACAAGAATGTAAGTTCCAGAATCCTCGAGTTCGTTTTTCAGAACATCAAATGGAATTTTGACTTTTTTGATTTTAGTATGATCAAGAGATAAGCTATCGTTCCAGTCAAGAGAATAGACAAAGAATTTAATTTTATCTTTTAGTTGATAAAAATTTCTGGCGAATTTGAGATCGGTATGGAATTCTGGTAGAAAATATTCAACATCTTTATTGTGAACAAGAAAAAGAACTCCACCAATTTTATCACCTGAATTTAATTCAGCAAGTTCATTTAGATGCTTTGAACCTCTTTCTGTAATCGCATCAGGAAACATCGCAAGTTTATGATGAAACAAAGTGCAGGATTTAACCTCGAGAAAAAGTTCTTTTTTACCATCACTGAGATGAAAATCGATTCGACTGTGATTTAAAGTCTTTTCTCTTGAAAGAACTTTGAAATCTTTCAATTCATCAATCAATTGATTTTGGAGAAGCCAGTTAGCGACAGAGTTTGTCTCTGATGTATGAAGCAATACAGGTTTAGAATTTTTATAAACTGCGGCGACTGTGTACTGTAAATTCCTTTCTTTTGAATTGGATTTATAGAGAATAATTTTTGAACCCTTGAAAAGCAATTCCCATAATCTTCCCGGATTTGGCAGATGAGCAAGTTGTTTTTTCCCATCAATTAAACATTCAACAACAAAACGATTTAATCTTTTAAGAAAAACACCCTCGATTAATTTTTGTTGAGTTAAAATAAAGTTAGATTGGTTTTTCGTCACATTCATAGATACAAATTAAGAGAATGAAGAATTACAATAAAAGAATAAAATGAATTTTTTCTTTCAAGTTATTACAAGCAAGTTGAAATAATCTCTCACCGTGCAAAAGAAGCATTCACTATCTCAGAGATTGCATCGGTTCTTTGAACCTCGCAAAGACATTTCATTTTACCAGTCATCGCGAACGAAGTGACGCAATCCGTCTCTCATTCGTAATTACTTATATTATTACTCAAATTCATATTTTGATTTTCATTTTACGATTTTGAATTATAACAACAGTAACTTAAACGCAAAGACGCAAAGTTCGCAAAGGTAACGCAGAGTTTTTAACTTTGCGTCCTCTAAAAATTCTCTGAGTTCTCTACGTTTTATAATTAATTATCTACGATTTCATTGTATCGAGAACACCGATACTGGTTTTCTCGATACGAACCTCACTTCGTTCGGTTCTACTCGAAAACCGGAATTGGTGCGGCATTCGAGTAGCGAAGCGTATCGAGAAGACCAATGATGATTTTCTCGATACACCCTTCGCTTCGCTCAAGTTCTACTCGAAAACCAGCAGTAATCGGTGTTCGAGTAACGAAGTGTATCGAGAACACCGATATAAAATATCAGCATCATTTATGATGCTTTGTTTGATTAGCATTGTCATTTACGGCAATGCATATCAGATGACCGAAGATGGTTTTCTCAGTCTTTAATAATGAATTCATTTCTAAACAATTGAATTTATTTTTTCACCTGACCACTTAAACTTAATTTTGCAATAAGAAATTTTGAAAAAGAAATCATTCCAGATATGAACAAAAAATTACTCTTTTCGATTTTACTGATAGGATTTTTAATCCGACTTATTATTTCATTTTCGATTGAGTATTCTATCACGCATGGAATCTCTTCAGATGATAGTTACTATTATTTTAGAATTGCCCAAAATATTGCCAATGGTTTCGGTTCAACATTTGATCAAATTCACAAAACGAATGGATATCAACCACTTGTATTATGGTTTCTCGTCTTCATTTACTCAATCTTCAAATTTGATATTTTAATTCCCGTTATAATTAGTCAAATTCTTCTTTCCATAATTTCCACAATTGCAGCTTATTTGACTTATAGTTTTGTCAAAAAAATTTCCGACAATGAGTTTGCCGGAATCTTATCCGTTGTATTCCTTTATTTAAATCCAGTGATCATCGCCATTAACTTCAAAAGTCTCGAAACGAATTTTTACTGGTTATTTTTAATTATCTCTGTCACCTACTTCGAGAAATTTTTACGACATCAACAAACTGAGAGAAAATACTCTAAATACTTTGTCTTTGGTTTAATCATTTCCTTCTCTGCTTTTTCAAGACTTGATGGTGGATTTTTAGTCATCGCTTTTACAATTTGTTTGTTGTTTATGAAAGAAGTAGAATTCATAGAAAGATTGAAAAAGATTCTTGCAACCGGAATCGGATTTTCAATTTTGTTTGTTCCATATTTAGTTTACAATTATTTGTACTTTGGTCATTTCGTTCCAATAAGTGGCAGGGCAAAGGTTTTTCATAATCACAAACAGGTTCTCAGTCAGGTTGGAAATTATTTTTCATTTGATTTTTTCTTATATGAATTAAGAAGATTTTTCTTCCCATTTAATTTTGATCTTTTTGCAAACAGAGGATTTGGCTTATTCGAGCAAATTGCAGTTTACTTTGTGATTTTTGTCATAGTTGTTTTGATTATACTTTTTCTCAAATCTGGTTATTTGAAAAAAGTTTTGAATAATTTTAATGGTTACAGTTTCATCTTAATCTTTTTACTCTTTCATTATTCATTTTACACATTATATTTCTGGGAATATCGTTTCTACTATTTTCTTCCGGAGATGATTTTCCTTTCAATTCTTTTTTCAATGATAATTGTTGAATGGATTAAAGATAAATTTTCGAATAAAGAGTCATTTGTTAATCAAACTGTCTTGATACTTGTAATTCTCGTTTTTGTTATTGGTGGAATTAAAATTTTTACAGCTCAACATGAACAAACTCTTGCATTTAAGACTGCTCAATGGATAAAAACGAACATTCCAAACGATAAAATTTTAGGTTCAGCAAATACAGGCATTCTTTCTTATTTTACTCAAATGAGATTTGTTAATCTGGATGGAATGGTCAACAATGATGAACTACTCAATGCTTACAAAGAAGGAAATGAAAAATATGTTGAGTATTTGAAGAAAAATCGAATTGAATATCTTGTAGATTATTTCTTAAGCGATAAACCAGAAAACAAATATTATTTCCCTGAATTACTTAATGACAAATACGAAGTTGTAAAAGTTTTTACAGATAAAAGGTTGAAATATCAAAAACTAAATCATATGCTTGTAATAAAATTAAAACTATGAAAAAGAAAATCATTTTAGTTGGACCAGCGTATCCGTATCGTGGTGGTAATGCTCTTTTTGTTGCTCATCTTTATGAAGCATTATCAAAATCATTTGATATTGAAGTCATAAATTTCACTCGACTTTATCCGCAATTACTTTTTCCTGGAACACGACAGGAAGATGTAAGCAAAGTCCCAATCAAAGCTCATCCTTCCACAAGATTAATTGACTCAATAAATCCATTGACCTGGTTCAAAACAGCAAATTACATTTCAAGACAAAATCCTGAACTTGTTGCTTTCATCTGGTATCAGCCATTTTTTGGATTTTCTATCGGAACTATAGCAAGACTTATTCGCAAAAAATTTAAAGGAAGAATTCTATTTATCACCGAAAACATTATCTCACACGAATCTATGTTCTATGATAGAATATTAACTCGTTATGCACTAAGATCGGCAGATAAATTTTTAGTTCTGTCAGATGTTGTTGAGAAGGGAATTAAAACTCTTTATCCTGACAAAAAAGTTTTTCGTTCGACTTTGCCCATTTATGATTGTTATGGATTTGATCAAGGACTTTCAAAATCAGATGCAAGAAAAAAACTGGGAATTGCCGAAAACAAAAAAGTTCTTCTCTTCTTTGGCTACATTCGTGCTTACAAAGGACTAATGAATTTAATCGAAGCAATGCCATATCTTTTGAAAGAAGATGAAAATTACTTTTTGCTAATTGTTGGTGAGTTTTATGAATCAAAAGAAAAATATTTTGAAAGGATTAAAGAATTGAACATTGGTAAAAATGTTCTTGTCATAGATGAATTTGTTCCTAATGAAGAGGTCGGTCTTTATTATTCTGCAGCTGATCTGGTTGTTTTACCTTATAATTCAGCAACACAAAGTGGAATTTTGAACATTGCTTATGGATTCAAAAAACCTGTTGTCGTTACAAATGTTGGTGGACTTCCTGAACTTGTCGAAGATGGTAAGACTGGTTTTATCGTCGAGCCGCACAATCCTTTAGCTTTAGCCGAGGGAATCAAAAAATATTTTTCTGCATCAAATATTGAGGAATTTCCAAGGAATATTGAAACCTTTATACAGAATAATAGTTTTACTTCAATCGAACGGGTTTTTAAGGACATTTTAAGTTAAGAAAGACAAAAATTGAAAGCGCGAATAATGGATATAAAATTTTGAGATTTAATATATTAGCAATAGAGGTTTGGATATGGTTAACATTGAATTGACAGAAAGAGAAAAACAAATTTTGAAGTGTATTGTTCAAAATTTCGTTTTAACGGCAAATCCTGTTGGATCACGCGTTATAAGTAAAAAATATCAACTTGGTTTAAGTCCAGCCTCAATTAGAAATGTTATGGCAGACCTCGAAGAAAGAGGACTAATTTATCATCCTCACACTTCGGCTGGAAGAATTCCAACAGACCTTGGTTATAGAATTTATGTCGATTTGTTAATGGAAGAACCTCATCTTACACCACAACTTAAAAGGAAAATTGATCGAGAAATCAATCCAGAACAAATTGAAGACGAAGAAGAACTTCTGAAAATTGCATCAAGGATACTTGGTAAAATTTCTTCACAACTTGCACTGGTAACTTATCCACAAATAATGAAAGCAACACTGGAGAGAATTCAACTCGTTATTCTTCCTCACAAAATTTTGCTGGTTGTTTTATCACTTAAAGGAGGTTTAATCAAAACAATTGATCTTGAATTCCCAATTGATATTGAACAGGATAAAGTGGATTACATTCAGAATTTGTTAAACGAAAGAATTGCCGGTTTAAATCTTGAAGAAATTAAAAACACATTCGTTGACCGTGTTGCCGATTTGAAAGACGAAAAAACTGGAATTGTAAGATTGTTTATTGATTCACTTGATAAAATCTTTTCAGAAGAGAAAGAAATTGAAAAAGTCCACATCTCAGGTGTTAAAAATATTTTACAGGTTCCAGAATTCTCTGATACCGAACATATTCAAGCAGTAATTGAATTAATCGAGGATCGTGAAGTTATTCTTCATATTTTTGAAAGAACGAGCAAACTTGAAAACGACAAAGTTTTAGTTTCAATTGGAAAAGAAAATGTTTACGACAAGCTTAGTGAATTTAGTGTAGTTACGACAAAGTATAAGTTTGGTGAAGCGGACGGCGTAATTGGAATGATTGGTCCAAGAAGAATGGATTATCCAAAAATTATTGCCATTGTTGGATATATGTCGAAACTACTAACTAACATTTTGAGTAAGAAAGCGAACGAATAAGGAGGTGAGTGAATATGGAAAACAAAGACAAACTTAACAACGAAATTAATCAGGATTTTAGTAAAAATATCAATAATTCTGGACAAACTGATGACGCAAATAAATCCAAAGAACAAACTTATGAAGTTCAGAATCAAGAAACATTTACTGAAAATTCTGAGAGTGATGTCTCGGAATTAATCGATGAAAAACAAACTGAAGAGAAAGGAGAAGAAGAAATTAGCGAAATGGAAAAATTACAAAATGAAATCAATGCATTAAAAGAAGAAGTAAATCAATGGAAGGATAAATTCCTTCGTAAAATGGCAGAATTTGAAAATTACAAAAAGAGAGTTGCCGAAGATCAACTTCAACTTGTAAAATATTCAAATGAAAAATTGATTAAAGATTTGCTCCCTGTAATTGATGACTTTGAAAGAGCTTTAACTTTCAGCAAAGAAGAATTAAAAAATAATTCTGTCTTACAGGGAGTTGAAATGATTTACAATAAACTAATGAAAATTCTCTCTGATTACGGATTGAAAAAAATAGATGCGATGAATCAACCATTTGATTTTAATTATCATGAGGCTCTACTTCAAGTTCCAAAAGATGGAGTAGAACCATTAACTATTATTGAAGAAGTCGAAAAAGGTTATTTGTTAAATGACAAAGTAATCCGTCATTCAAAAGTTATTGTCGCAAGCGAATCAAGTTTACAATCAAGTCCGAACGATAATCAGAATAATAACAACGAGGAGGTGAAATAATAGGTGGCAACTAAAAGAGATTATTACGAGGTTCTGGGTGTTCCACGAAATGCAACTCAGGAAGAAATAAAAAAAGCTTATCGTCGTCTTGCAATGCAATATCATCCTGACAGAAATCCAGGTGATAAAGAAGCTGAGGAAAAATTCAAAGAAGCTGCAGAAGCTTACGAAGTATTGAGCGATCCCGAAAAACGACGACGATACGACCAATTCGGCCATGCTGGAATGCAAGGAACCGACTTTAGAGAATACACGGATATTAATGATATCTTTAATGCATTCAGAGATATTTTCAGTGGAACAGGTTTCGGTGGAAGTATTTTTGATGATTTCTTCGGAGGTTCAACATCCACACGATCAAGAAGAACAAGTACTTCACAAAGAGGAAGCGACCTTAGAGTAAAAATCAAACTAACGCTTGAAGAAATTGCAACTGGTGTATCTAAGAAAATCAAAATTAAGAGATTCAAAAAATGTTCATCTTGTGGTGGAACTGGTGCCGAAAGTGGAAGTGGTCACAGAACCTGTCCAGTTTGTAATGGTACTGGAGAAATTAGACAGGTAAGTCGTTCTGTCTTTGGTCAATTTGTTAACATTACAACTTGTAATAATTGTGGCGGTGAAGGTAAAGTAATTTCTAATCCTTGTAAAATCTGTGGTGGAGAGGGTAGAGTTCAAGAAGAAGCTACAGTTACTGTGGACATTCCTGCTGGTGTTTCAACTGGTAATTATCTTACATTGCGTGGTGAAGGCAATGCTGGAAGAAGAGGTGGTCCATCTGGAGATTTGATTGTTGTCGTAGAAGAATTACCACATGAATTATTCCAAAGGCAGGGTGATGATATTGTTTTTGAATTAAATCTTTCCATTCCTGAAGCTGTTCTTGGCGGTGAAGTAGAAGTTCCGACTTTAACAGGTAAAGCAAAATTAAAACTTGAACCTGGACTTTCTCCAGGCAAAATTTTAAGAATGAAAGGCAAAGGCCTCCCAAATATCAACACAAAGAAACAGGGTGATCAGCTGATTGTTGTGAATATTTATGTACCGCAAAAAATCTCACCGCAGGAAAGAGAATTAATGCAAACTTTGATGAATAGTCCAAACTTCAAACCGAAAGAACGAACTAAAAAATCAAAAAATATTTTTGAGCATTTTAAAGATATCTGGAATTAATGTCTTTTTTTAAGAAACTTAATCCAAACAATTTTTTCACTAAGGAAGAGATAAAAGTCCTTCTCTTCCTTATTTTGTTTACAGTCCTGGGAATTGCATTTAAAAATTTTGGATCATTCTTTCAAGTTGAAAAACCTAAAAAACAATTTGAAAATACGGATTTTGATAGTATATTAGTCGCAGTTTTTAGCGATGAAAAGATTGATAAATCTGAAACAATTATCAATCAAAAGAAAGATAATGTACTAAAAAAACACAGTGTTGATCTCAACAAAGCTACTGTTGAAGAATTGAGCAGATTACCTGGAATTGGTGAGAAAACGGCAATGAAAATTGTTGAATATCGTGAAAGATACGGCGGTTTTAAGAAAATAGAAGAATTGATGAAAATTGAAAGAATTGGTCAAAAAACTTTTGAGAAAATCAAAGATTATATAAAAATAACAAATTAGTTTTAGGAGGAAAGATGTCTTCTGCTAAAAAATCCGAACCAGCATATATACACATAATTTTAATCTTAATCATTGTTGGTTTAACTTATCTATTAATTCAAGTTGCAATACTCGAACCTCAAAGAGTAATTGAACAAGAAAAATATTTTAAAGAAGAATCAAGACTTAGAATGTTAAATCTTAAACAACTCGAATTGCTTTACAAAGAGAAACACGGAAAGTATACAGATAGTTTTGATTCGTTATTCAATCTTTTTAGAAAAGACCCAAACATACAGGCAAAAGTTGATTCATTATTTAGACCACTCAAGCATGGACAATTTGTTCTTGACTCACTACGATGGTCACCAAAATCTCATACACAATATGTACTCAAAATTGATTCAACACTCAGAACAGACTCCGTATTTACAAAGTCTGGAAGATTCTTAAGAATCGATACAACTGTTGTGGTTGGCGAACTTTATTATATTGAATGTCCTGATGGATACGGTTCAATTGGTGATCTCACCAATCCATTAAAAGTGAACACTACAAGCTGGGGAGAAAAATAATTATTGATGGATGGATTTCGAGTTAACTCAGTAGGGTTTTTCGTTGGTCGTGAAAGCCTCTACTGGGTTATACTCGAATCTCAATCCGATGAACGCATTGAACTAAAATCAATTGAAAAAATTCCCTACCCCGAACCACTTGACTTCAAGAACTGCATATCTCAAGACAATCGATTAAAGATTTTCAATATACTTCAAAAATTTCCTATTGAAATACTTGAAAACAAAAAAGTCAATCTCGCAATTGATTCAACTCTGGCATACATCGTAAAATTACCTGTTGATAAAAATCTTCATCCAGAAGAATTGAAAGATCATCTCAATTGGGAATTTTCTCAACATTTCTATAACGAGAAACCGGAAAATTATTCGATTGCCTTTCATCCTATCACTCTATCACCAGATAAAACATTTGATTCGATTATTTTCTTAAGCATCCAGAAAACGATATTGAATTTTTTCAAATACCTTTTTGAAGATTCGGGTATTAAATTAAAAGTAACTGATGTAGACCACTTCTCTGCAGAAACATTATGCCGAATTGTTTATCCTGAATTTTCATTCTCAAATAACTTTTTGATCTCTTTCAAATCAAATTTTTTGGAATTCAGTCTGATTCAATCAGGGGTTTTGACTAACTACAGAAAAGTGACTTTCAATAATCATGAAGAGATATTAAATTACTTTGAGAAAGATTTAGTACCAGTTATCAAAAGTATGAAAAATAAAATCGGTAAAATTTATATCTGGGGAGAAAGCTTAAAAAACAGATTGGTTGAAGAACTGAATTCAATTATTCCTGTCGAAGTGGTAATGATAAATCCTTTTAGAAATTTTATAATCAACAAGAAAGTGCTGAATTCTCCTGTCTATGAAAATTTTCATGAATTTACCGCTGCCTGCGGTATTGCCTTCAGGAGATAAAAAATGAGAATTATTTCTGGTGAATTAAAAAGTAGAAAAATTAAAACGATCAAAGCCCCTGAACTAAGACCTGCCACTGATCGTTATCGAGAAACATTATTCAATATTCTCAGACATTACATTGATTTTGATGGAATTGAAGTTCTTGATCTTTACGCTGGAACTGGTGCTGTTGGATTTGAAGCCATCAGTCGTGGAGCAAAAATCTGCACATTCGTTGAAAAAGATTTTCAAACATATAAATTGATAATTGAAAACTCGATTGAACTTGGAATTGAAAATAAAGTGAGAGTAATCAAAGATACTGCTGAGAATTTCACTAAAAAAACTTCCGATAAGTTTGATTTAATTTTTGCTGATCCTCCATACAAATCTGACACAATTTACACTGTCTATCAAAATATTATTTATCGTAATCTTGTTAAAGATGATGGCGTTCTTGTGATTCAGAGAAGTCGATCAACGATCAAACAGGATAGTGAAATATTTCAAATGGAACCATATCGAAAAATTGGCGGTGATGTAATTTATCTGAAAGTTTTTGGAGCAAAATAAAATGAAAAAATTAGCAATTTATCCAGGCACATTTGATCCAATAACATTTGGTCATTTAGATGTCATTCAAAGAGCTTGTGAATTATTTGATGTTGTGATAGTAGCTGTTCTCGAAAATGCTGCAAAGACTCCGCTCTTTTCAAAAGAAGAGCGAGTTGAAATGATAAAAGAAGCTGTCAAATCGATACCAAATGCTGAAGTCGATGTATTTGATGGATTGTTAGTTGAATATGCAAAACAAAAAGGAGCTATTGCAATTATTCGAGGGCTGAGAGCAGTTAGCGATTTTGAATATGAATTTCAAATGGCTCTTATGAACAGAAAAATTTCAGATGGAATTACCACTGTATTTTTGATGCCTCACGAAAAATATACTTATTTGAATTCAAGCATAGTCAGAGAGCTTGCTCGTCTCAACGCAAATGTTGATGATTTTGTACCGGAATTTGTTGCAAAGAAATTGAAAGAAAAGTTTAAGAAGAATTAGAATGTTCGATTAAAAAGTTACAATCCATTTATTCAAAATCTCATCGAATTTTAATCTTTAAATCCAAAATCAAAAAATCTCAGCCTCTTTCTGATTTATCTGGTCAAATTAAGCTTTTATATTTTGAGAGTTAGTCAAGCCCAATTTTTTAGTCACATAAATGTAATCTTCAAAAGAATTCATATTGTAAAACAAATCTTCATTGT
>Ga0123519_10006276_pt1 | contig 18751 bp, 16 predicted proteins | sample YelNatPaOPRAMG02_FD_87396 | JGI IMG/M metagenome (GOLD analysis project Ga0123519, IMG submission 87396) | Hot spring microbial communities from Yellowstone National Park - Yellowstone National Park OP-RAMG-02 (version 2) | ecosystem: Environmental > Aquatic > Thermal springs > Hot (42-90C) ... | reverse complement strand
TATTTTTGAACCTTTAATTCCCATTTTTTCTCCTGCTTTAACTATACTGTATTCATTACCAATCCCCAAGGAATAAGAGATAAAAGTGTCCAGCGCTATCGCATTTTCAGTTCCCATAATTATTCCAAACCATCTCTTCCTTCCATTGGAAGGACCATTTCCATCCATTCCAATAATTCCATCTAATATTGTAATTACTGGTTTTTTAAATCTATAAAGATCGATCAAAAATTTTGAAAAGGAAAAAAGATCATTTCCAAATCTAATGTGACACTCAGCTTTTCTCCTTCCAGGAACAATTCCAAACATGTTTTTCACACCTAAGGTTAGAATGAACTGGGTATGGGTCTTTAATTTTGCAATATTTATGATTTTGTCAAATTCAAGAACAGGCTTCGCAATCTCAAGTTTTTTGAATTCTCCATCCTTGAAATCGACATTAACAGGATCTTCAAAGGGAATAATTTTTATTTCCTTTTCCATTGAGATTTTCTTCATCCCAGTTTTCGTAATCACTTTATGGAATGATTCAATCGAAGGACTATCCCCTAAGTAGGGAATTCCCCTATTTTCAATTATTATCTCTGCCAATGCTTGAACAACTGATGGATGGGTCGTCACTCCTTCTTCAGGCGTCCTTGCTGAAAGAAGGTTAGGCTTGATTAAGATTTTTTCTTTAGGAGAAATAAATTTTCTAATTCCTCCAAGGGATTCAAGGATGGAAAGAATGGAAGACTTAACCTCTTCCAAATTATAGCTTTTGCATCTTACTAATACAACCTTTTCCTTATTATTCTCCATAACCCTTCTCCTTTAAATATTCTTTAAGAGCTATAGACCAATGCTTGAAAGGGGGTATTCCTTCAATTTTCATTTTTCTGTTCTCAAGGACAGAATATTTAGGCCTTTTCGCTTTAAGATTCAACTCTTCAGAATTGATCGGCTCAATGTTTACTTCCTTTCCCATAAACTCAAAGATTTTTTTTGAGAACTCATACCATGAGCACTCCCCTTCATTGGTCATGTGATAAAGACCAAAGGAAGCTTTATTTAAAATTAAAAGTTTGACCTTTTCAGCAAGTTCTTTTGCATAGGTTGGTGTTAAAATTTGGTCAGAAACAACTCTTAGTGTTTCGCCCCTTCTCCATTTTCTCAGCAATCTTTCCACAAAATTCCCTCCTTTTGAATCCTCCCCCTTTGCTCCATAAAGTCCAGATGTTCTAATTATGTAGAAATTTTCAGAATAGTTCTTTATAAAAATTTCACCGCAAAGCTTAGAAAGACCATAAACAGAGAGGGGGGAGGGAATATCATCTTCATTGTATGGAGAAGATTTTTTTCCATCAAAAACATAATCCGTACTAAAATGGACAAGAATGAAATTTAATTCTTTTGATAAAATTGCAAGATTTCTTACAGCTATTGAATTCACAAGAAAAGCTCTTTCAGGATAATCTTCACAATCATCCACCAGATGATAAGCTGAAGTATTTATAAGAATATCTGGTCTAAAATCTTGTGTCACTCTTTTGACCCTTTCAAAATCTGTAACATCAAGCTCTGAGTGGGATGGTGCCATTAAAATTTCATCTTTAAAAAGCTCGACGAACTCTGATCCTAACTGACCCCTTGATCCAATTATAAGAACCTTCATCTTAGTTTAAGGTTTATTTTAACATATAAATTATCTTTCCTAAAAGCTTGCTCAAAAGGAAATTAGGTTTAAGGCTCTATTTTAACACGGGGTTTAACCTTTAAAAATAGTTTTTTGAGCGTTTAATTTGATTTTCTAATCCTATTTTTACCCTTGCATATAAAATTTTTCTGGATCGTCTTAGCCAATCCTTTTATCCTTTCAAATACCATTCTTTTTTCCAGAACTTTATCCAGAATTTTACTCCTCTTTTAATATTTTCGTATTTAAAGGCTATTTCATAGATTTCTTTAGGATATTTCTTGTAAACCCATTTTGAATCTTCAAATCTGCTATAATTCAGAATCCTCAAAATGAACTTTTCAAGAATAACCTTCCCTTCAGGACATTCCCAGAAAAAACCTGAATTTTAGAGGAATCCTAACCTCAAAAAACCTCTTCTTCACAATATAAAAATTTTCTCTTCCTGTCAATTCTCTTTTTAAATTTTTAATGTACATTTTCAAAAAATTTTAAGTCTCAACTAATAAATAATTTTCAGAGTTCTACGAATAATTTTTGGGAAGGGCTCATACTGGAGGAAATAGAAATTGTCCTTTTGATCAACTTCAATAATATTCTCCTTTACTTTTAACGAGCCAAGAAATCTTCCTTGGACATCGAAAAAGTCGAGAAATTTTCCCTTAATTTCTCCTCCAGAAAGATCAACAAAATTTACTATATTTCCATTTTTTAGGATAAATGTTGGACCTGAAATATCGGAAATTTCAATTCGGGCTCCCTTACCTTTTATTTCTATCCTCGGAGGCTTTAGAGGAAAATCCCTTCTAATTTTTCTTAAAGTATTCCCGTTTAAATCGTATTCTCTTATTTCGTATCTATCTGGAATAGAAAGGAAAATTTTATCTTTAGATTTATTCAAACCCATCGTAATGCCAAGCATTTTTCCTGAAGAGATTTCAGGACTAAAAAAGTATTTGTCAGGAAAATCGCTCAAAAATTTTCCATCTTCTGACCAGAATTCAGCAGTATAGCCTAATTTAACAGCAGTGAACAAACAAACTAGCATTCTTCCATCATTTAAAAATTCAATATTATGAATTATTTTTTTAGATTTTAAAGTTGAAAGGTATTTTCCGTCTGAAGTGAAGAAATGGATTTTAAAATGGTAGTCCAAGACAGCAAAATTATTTTTGCTTGTGATTTTTATCTTGCAAGGTCTTTCAAGCTCTCTAGGACCCTGACCCTTCCTTCCAATCTTCCATAAAAATTTACCATTTTTATCAAACTTCAGAACCCTAAAATTTCTTGAATCCAGAATGTAAATGTTTTCTTCTGAATCCACTGCAATTTCAAGTTCATCTCCAAAAATCAGTTTCTCATCTCCTTCTTCCAAACCAAGAGAAAGGGTATCTGAAAATAAAACCTTCTTTTCAATATCTTCTCCCCATATTCCCTTTCCTTTACTCTCAACAACAGTTATACCATTCTCTTTATAAATTTTTCCATTCCATTCTTCTGAGGAGAAAGAGGGAAAGATAGAAATAATTAAAATTATCATAAATTTTTTTACTTTTAACATTTCCCCTCCTTCATGATTCAATTATACTCTATAAATTCCCCTTTTAAAATTAGATAATCCTCTCCAAATATCAGTGGAAAATGAGGGCTGATATTATAAAGATTAGAAGAAGGAATAGGATAATGGAGAAGAAGGGTTTTTTGATTAAAACTTCAGGCTCATCCGCAAGAACTTTGTCCTTTGACATTCTCAAGAATATCCATGCAATTAAGGCAATGAAGAAAGGGGTAGAAAGAATGAAGGTTATGATTCTCTCTTTCAGGGAAAACCAGATGAAGAGAATAAAGCATAAAAGGGCTGAAGAGACAATAAATAGAAAGAGGGATTTATAAGAGTAGCCTGAAAAGGATTTCCTGTAGGCTTTTGCCCTTTCAATCCCAAGATTTTTCAACTCCGATAGTCTCTTGGCAGAGAGGAGGAAATTCCCTGCAAGCCAGAAAAGGAGAAGGAGAAGAATAGGTGGAAATTCTCTCCCTCCTGCGGAGAACCAACCTATCAAAAGTCTTATTGGATTATTTACAGACTCTGATATGGAATCAAGGAAAGGAATGTCCTTTAATCTTATTGGTTTTATGTTATAAAAAATTCCAGCTATGAAGAGAAGGAGAAGGGAGAAAGTTACCCAGAAGGAAAAATATATTATGGAGATTGAAACTGAAAATATAAAGAGGAAAAGGGCAAGGACAATTAGTTTCCCCTTTTTAACTTCACCTCTAACAAGGGGCCTCTCCTTCTTTAAGGGATGATGAATGTCAAAGGGAGCATCAGCAATTTCATTTATTATATAATTCAGAAAGGAAATTGATAGGGTAAGGATGAAGGCAATAAAGGAGTCGAAAATCCCTTTGAAGAAATCGCAGGAATTTATTGGGATTCTGTTCAGTAGAAGATAGAAATATGTTCCAACAAAGATGGCAAGGCTTCTGGGCCATCTTTCAATCCTCATGGCTCTCAAATAAGGATTCTTAATCATATCTTCCTCGCATAAACTTCAAGGGAATCCATTAAAGGAAGAATTATTGGAATTCTTTTGAAAATTGGTTTTAAAAATCTTGAATTTGCAATTTTTTTGAGGAGTTTTATTCTTGATGCAATGTAGTAAAGAGAGAATCTCCACTTGTATCTTTTCAATTTTACAATCTCAAATCCTTTTGAACGGAGAAGATGAAATAGAGGTTTTTTTGAAAAAAATCCAATGTGGGCTGGTCTGAAATGCCACCATTTCTCGCCCATTACCTTCGCTGTAAAACTTTTAATATCAGGAGTTACTAAAACAGCTACCCCTCCCCTTTCAAGGATTCTCCAAACCTTCCCAATAACTTCCTTTGGATTTGAGACATGCTCAATTATGTCAATCAAGCATACAACTTTGAAAAAATTCTCCGTCAGCTCAACCTCTAAAAAATCTCCCTGAATAATTTCAATTCCATACCTTCTTTTTGCCTCATCCACAGCCCATTTGCTCAGTTCAACTCCGTAAACATCCCATCCATAACTTTTAGCAAGATTCATCATAATTCCTGTTGCACTTCCCACATCAAGAAATGAGCCTTTATCTTTTAAAATTCTATCAAGGGTTTTCAAAATACTTCTGAAGTTCCCCCCTCTTCCCTCCTCCTCTTCAACATATTCGGGATCGACAATACTCTCATATATTTTTGAAATCTCCACAGGAGGAAAAGGATCTGAGAATATGAATTCACAATTTCTGCACCTTAAAAGATCCCAGTGTTTTCCATATTGATGGTCTGTTATTTTGAACTCCTCAACACCCACAGATTCAATTTTTCCTTTCTTCCATAATTCCAAATTTTTGGACTCACATAAGGGGCACTTTTCCATTCCTTAAAAGGATATTTATAACATAATTTTAGGAATATTAAAACCTAAAATCTTTCCATAGAAAATTAGTGATGCAATTCGTATTCTTGACTCATCTTTTTTTTGCTTATAAAATTAACTTTAAAAAACAAAACCGGAGGTATAGATGAAAATAACAATTACAGCTCTTAAGGCTGATGTGGGTTCTATAGGGGGGCATCTTACTCCAGGTTCAGAGCTTTTCAATACAATAAAGGAGTTTGTTTCTGAAAATGGAAAGAATTTGATAATTGACCATTATATAAGCTTTACTGGAGATGATATAGCCATCCTTATGACCCACACAAGAGGGGTTTCAAATCCTGAGATTCACAAGTTGGGATGGGATGCCTTCAAGGCTGGGACTGAAGTTGCTAAAAAACTTGGGCTTTACGGAGCTGGTCAGGATCTTCTTGTGGATGCCTTTTCAGGAAATGTGAAGGGACTCGGTCCTGCTGTCGCTGAGATGGAATTTGAGGAGAGACCAAATGAGCCCTTTATTTTCTTTGCTGCTGACAAAACCGATCCTGGTGCCTTTAACCTTCCCTTTTACCTTGCCTTTGCTGATCCGATGTACTGTTCAGGACTTCTCCTTGCTCCCCATATGACAAAGGGATTCAAATTCACGATAATTGATGTGAATTATACGGAAAGGGATAGGGTTATTGAGTTAAATGCTCCTGAAGACCTTTACAGTATAGCAGCTCTTCTCAGGGATACAGAGAGATTTGTAATTGAAAGTATACACAGTAGGGCAACTGGAGAGCAGGCGGTAGCAATATCGACAACAAGGCTTCACAACATAGCAGGTAAATATACTGGAAAGGATGACCCAATTGCAATTGTCAGGGTTCAGGGAGCATTCCCTGCAACTGGAGAGGTTCTTGCTCCCTTTGAGATAGGTCCTTTTGTTGCTGGATTTATGAGGGGTAGCCACAATGGTCCTCTTATGCCATGCAAACTCCAGACAACAATTTCCTATTTCGATGGTCCTCCTGTCATAACAGGAGCAGCTTTTTCAATGAATCAAGGGAAGCTCACTGGTCCAGTAGATGTCTTTGATCATCCCTTCTGGGACTTTGTAAGGGAAAAGATAGCTGAAAAAGCTATTTCCATTAGAAGGCAGGGTTTTGCTGGTCCTTCAATGCTTCCCTATTCAGAACTTGAGTATGGAGGGATTGTAAAAATTCTTGAGGAGCTTGATAAAAAGTTTTATTTGAGATAAAAACTCTCTGCAGGAGGGTTAGATGAAAGAATTTCTTGAGAGGAAGTTTCGTCTTAAAGAAAATGGGACAAATTTAAGAACTGAGATCATTGCAGGACTTACAACATTCTTGACAATGTGTTACATAATCTTTGTAAACCCTGTTATTCTTGGCTCTGCAAATATGGATAAAGGTGCAGTTATGTTTGCAACATGTGTTGGTTCAGCAATAGCAACATTTCTAATGGGTATTCTTGCGAACTATCCAATAGCCCTTGCTCCAGGTATGGGACATAATGCGTTTTTTGCCTTTATAGTTTGTGGAGCAATGGGTTTTACATGGAAACAGGCTCTCTCAGCTAATTTAGTCTCAGGATCAATATTTGTGCTCCTTGTGATTTTAGGACTTAGCAGATTGTTTATTGAGATGGTTCCAGAATCTTTAAGACATGCAATTGCTGTAGGGATAGGACTCCTCCTTGCAATGATTGGGCTCCAATGGGCAGGATTTATAAAGGGAAGTCCTGCGACCCTTGTCACTCTTGGAGATTTATCGAGCAAATCTGTTATAATCTCAACAGTTGGGTTTCTTGTAATGATAATTCTCCTTGTTCTGAAGGTTAGAGGAGCAATAATAATCGGTCTGCTTTCATCCCTTCTAACATCGATTCTCCTTGGAGTTGCAAAATTTGAAGGGATTCTCTCCCTTCCTCCATCACCAAAACCAACATTCTTAGCCTTTGATTTTGGAGGAATAACAAAACACTGGTTCGATTTTGTAGCAATAGTCTTTGTCCTTCTTTTCCTCGATATTTTTGATACAGTTGGAACTTTGATAGGGGTAACATCCCAGGCTGGACTTTTGAAAAATGGTAAACTTCCAAAGGCTAAGGAAGCTCTTTTTTCTGATGCAGTCGGGACAGTTACTGGTGTTTGTCTCGGAACATCAACAATAACAAGCTATATTGAAAGCTCAGCAGGTGTATCTCAAGGGGGGAGGACAGGTTTAACTTCTGTAACTGTTTCATTCCTTTTTATAATAGGACTCTTCTTCTCACCCCTTGTGAAAACAATGAGTACAGCCATTCCTGTTACAGAATCTTTTTCCCAGTATCCAATTATTGCTCCAGCCCTAATTCTTGTTGGAGCTTTTATGCTTACTGGAGTGAGATTGATTAAATGGGATGACTACACAGAGGCAATTCCTTCCTTTCTTACTTTGTTAATAATGCCTCTTACCTTCAGCATAACAGAAGGGATAGCCTTTGGATTCATTACATACGCAATTCTCAAGATTGTAACAGGGAGAACAAAAGAAGCCCACTGGCTCCTTTACCTTCTTGCCCTTCTTTTTCTCGGACTTTTCATTTTGAGAACTTATCTTGGTGGGTAAGTGTGATTAATATCATTGATTTTTAAGATTTAATTAATTAAAATTTGAACGGAGGTTTAAATGAAAAGGAAATTTCTTCTAATTTTAATAGTTTTCTTTGCCTTCTCCTTCACTTTAATACTCTTTGCTCCGGAGAAGAAGGAGTTAAAGGAATTCAGGATTGAAAGGGGAAAGGAGATAATTTCCAATGAGAGAAGTTTATCAACACTTTCAAATTTTGTTGAACAGGAAAAAGCAAAAGGTAATCTGAGGATTTTTAGAAAGGATTTTGATCCAGCGGATAAAAGTTCCCACGAGAGATTTCACCAGTTCTACAATGGGGTTAGGGTTTTTGGCGCTCAAATAATTGTTCATAAGAGGGAGGGTAAGATTTATTTTATTAATGGGAGTTTTTATGATGACATCTCGGTTGATACAAAGCCAGAGATTTCTTCATCAGAAGCTGTTGAGATTGCTCTTAATGATTCAGGAATAAGAGATTTATCATCCCCAAAAGAGCCTGAACTAATTATCTTTCCTTCAAAGGATGGATACCTTCTTGCTTATGAAGTGATTTTAGAAAAATTCGGGGTGAGGCTCTTATACTTTGTTGATGCAAAAAAGGGAAGCATTATTACAAGTTATAATGACATCAAATACCAGGCAGCAATTGGAATTGGAACAGGAACATGGGGGGACAAAAAGAAGTTCAGCGCCTTCTTTCAAAACTCTGCCTATTACCCTGATGACAGAATGAGACCAGCGAGAATTTATACCCTTGATATGAAAAATGATTATTATTATGGATACTGGACAACAACGACCAACAATGTCTGGAATGATGGTGCCCTTGTTGATGCTCATGTTTATGCAGGATGGACATACGATTATTATTACAAAGTTCACAGAAGGAATGGTTTGGATGACAACAATATGAGAATAAGGATTTTTGTCCATTACGGTTATTCCTACAGCAATGCCTTCTGGGATGGGGATGACATTGTTTTTGGAGACGGGGATGGAGTTTATTATAGAAACTTTGCATCTGCCCTTGATGTTGTTGCCCATGAACTTACCCATGGAGTGACCCAATTCTCTTCAAATTTGATTTACTGGGGTGAATCAGGAGCTTTGAATGAGGCATTCTCAGACATAATGGGTGTTTGTGTTGAATTTTATTTCCAGCCCCCTGGAACAGGAAGGCTCTATGCAGAATGGTGGGAGGGGGAGGATATTTTTGTTAACTTTGGACAGGCTTTTAGATACTTTGACGATCCTTCAAGGAGGACTTTCTGGGGTGGTCCTTATCCTGACCATTACTCAAAAAGATACTATGGCTCTTCCTATGATAATGAATTTGTCCATATCAACTCTTCCATAGCGAATCACTGTTTCTATCTTTTAGCAAATGGGGGAACTAACAAAACATCAGGAATCTCAGTTCAAGGGATAGGAAGGGAAAAGGCAGAAAAGATATTCTATAAAGGTTTTGTTGATTATTTATGGGAGAGCTCAATTTTCCATCATGCAAGGCTGGCAACAGTCCAGGCAGCATCTGATCTTTATGGCCCTACAAGCACAGAGAAGAGAAGGGTCGAGGAGGCCTGGACTGCTGTTGGGGTAGAATAAATTTAAATATAAGGAGTGGAAAAATGAAAAGATTTCTTATTTTTGTTTTTGTATTTGTCCTTTTCTTACCTCTTTTATCAGAAACAAAGAAATATGTTAGAGTTGCTGTTGAAACTGCAAGGGTAAGGGAGATCCCCTCTCTTGAAGGTAAAGTTATAGCAAGGCTCAAAAAAGGGACTGAACTCGAGGTAATTGAAAAGGTTGGTGAATGGTTCAGGGTCTATCTTCCTGATGGAAAGACAACAGGTTATATATCATCCCGTGTGGTTGTTGTGTCAAAAGAAGTTGAGGAGAAAGAGGTGAAAGAGGAAAGAAAGATGGAAGAGAAAAAGATAAAGGAAGAAAAGAAACCAGTGGAGAAAAGAAGAGAAGTTGTAAGAAGCGGAGAGATTGAAAAGCCATTGAGTCTCTTTGTTGCCTTTAGCTTTGATGCTCCCTTTGCAGATTTCAAAGATGAGTATTTGATTCGTGCCTACAATGAAGATGGTCCTTACAGTGGAAGATACAATGCATCTGCCAGCTTTTGTCCTGAGATTGGTTTAATATACAGAATAAAAGAAAAAATTGGAATTCTTTTTTCAGTAGAGCCTTTCATTTCAAAAACAAAAGGTGATATTCTTGCTCAGATCCCCCATCCTTTCTACTTTGCAAAGTTCAGGGATTTAGTTATAAAGGACAATTTCTCATACAGTGAAATCCCTTTCAATCTTAATGTGACTTACGATGCGGGAAAATTTAAAGGTGTATCAATTCTTTTAACAGGTGGTCTAACCCTCTTCTACTCTTCTGCAGAGATTCTTGAAAGTTTTACTTATGCAGATATTTATCCCTACGACAATGTTACTCTTACATCAACAAAATATAAGACTTTCTCTTCATTTTCTCCAGGTTTAAATGTTGGAATCGCAAGTTTCTATCCCTTTAAGGAGAGTATAAATGCTGGAGTTCAGGTAAAAGCAAGCTTTGGAAAGGCAAGTTTTAAGCCAGAAGGTAGAGATAAAGTTTCTTATACTTTAGGAGGGCTTAAAGCTGGAGTTTATTTTAGATTTAGTTTTTAAGAAATATTAATCCCCTATTCCCTTCAACCTTTTCCATTCTTCAGGATCAAGAGGGACATTGATCTTTCTCTTTCTCATTCTCCATTTGAAGTATGGATAGGCAAAAAGTCTTAAAATTTTCATTTCCCATTCATAAAGATAATATTTGAGGTCATGTTTTACTAAATATTTTGCATCAACAGGAAGGACTACAAGACTGACCTCTATATTTGGGACAACTCCAATGGGTATATTATTCTTCCTGCAAGCATTGTAGACATGCTTAAACACTGTATACATATCCTCATAGGATGGAGAGGGAAAATCTTCCATATCTGCTCCCAATAAAGGTCTAAAAATACAAACAGTTGGGAATGCACCAAGGGAGGTTATATAGTCTATTGCCTTAAGAGTGTCTTCAATTGGCTCGACACCAGCAATTATTTCTCCTGAAACCTTTCCTTTCATCATTTTTTTACATGCATATTCCAAGTTATCGAAAAATGTTTTCTGTCCAACAAATTTGAATTTTCCAGGAAGATATTTTTCGAAATACTCAGGATTATGGAATTCATAACAGAAGGAGAAATGATCTGCTCCAAGGTCAATTAACCAATCAATTTTCCAGAGTTCCTTTGTGGGAATGAACTGTAAGCCAACAAGAACTCCTACCTTTTCCTTCAATGCCTTGACATAGGGAGCCATTATATCAGGGTCTTTTCCACTGCTATAACCAGTATTTAGATGGACGAATGTTATTTTTGATTCCTCCTTTGCTTTTAGGGCTACTTCAACCACATCCTCAACCCTTTTATCTGCAACCTCGTTTACTCCAACATTCAGGCCTGTGGTGCAGAATTTGCAATTTAAGGGAGGATCATGATACCAGAATCCACAGGAATTTGAAACATAAATTCCAAGATAAGTTCCTTGAAGAACCCCTATCTTGGACATGGGAATTCCAGAAGATGTTTTTTCATTATACCATTTAGGTTCTTCTGGAATTCTGACAGGGTACTCAAAGGAATTCCTCTCATCAAATACCACATAATCTTTACCTTTTTTTCGGAGAATATAGGGAGAGTTCTGGGCAAAATCTTCCTCAACAGGAATGTTAGCCCACAAATCTTTTAGATTTCCAGGAATTACAAGTTCTAACCCACTACCAAGGCCTGCCCTTGTTCTTGCAAAAAGTCTTGCATCTTCTTCAAGGGTACAACTTTCATCGATTCTTATTCCCTTACAAAACAAGTCAAGCTGAAGTTCTCCAGGATTTAGTTTTTTCATAATCCCTCCTATTCAGGAATGTCAAAGGGGAAGGACCTCTTAAGATTTAATGGCCTTTTGTCTGGGGAAAGCCCTGATAAAAGGAAGTTAATCCACTCTTTAACTTCCCTTTCTTCAGGATTTAAGGATGGAAGAACTACTCCATAGCTGAATCTATCAATACTGTGAGGAACTGTGCTAACCTTGTAAAAGAAAATTACAGGTTTATTTTCTGAGTGGAAGAAGATTTTTATTCTTCCTCTATTAGGTTTCCCCTTTATTATGTTTTTAACTCCAATTTCCAGGTCCCTTTTCTTAGTATCAATCCAGAACTCTTCTCCAGAGTTCTCCATTTCATTTAGGAGCTTTTCTATAAAACTCCCTTTCTTCCTCCACTCTTCCAACTTTTCCATTACCTCTTTTCTTTCTTTTTCCAATATCATAGAGTATTTTATAAAAAAAATTTGATTTGTTCAATTTTTTAAATTGCTATTTCTGATTTGAATTCTCCCTTTTATAAAAATAAAATATTCTTGATGGGTATTCCGAAGAGATTTAATAAGGTTAATCTAATTGTTGGTTTGATCTATAGAGAAGAGGTCTACCTCAAAAAAGCCCTTTCCGAGTTAGAAGCTCTTTTTGGGAAGGTAGACTTCGAAAGTGAGTCTTTCCAATTTGATGTTACTGATTACTACAACAGAGAAATGGGGGAGGGTTTGAAGAGAAAATTTTTTAGCTTCGAAAATCTTATAGATCCAGAAGAGCTACCTTCTATAAAAATCAAAACAAATGAGATTGAAGATATTTTAAAAAGAGAGGCTAAAAGTTCAGGAAGGGTTGTCAATATAGACCCTGGAATATTGACAGCAACTTCATTAATAATGGCGACAACAAAGAACTACTCCCATAGAATACCTTTGAAGGATGGAATATATGCCCATCTTGAATTTCTTATTGGGAGAAATTCAATAAAATACCTTGATTGGACTTATCTTGATATGAGGAAGAAAGAATATGCTGATTTCTTTTTAAAAGTTAGAAAAATTTATCTTGAAAAGTTGAGAAAGTTAAAAGAAGAGATTTTATAAAATCTTGAATTTTATAAAAAAAGAGGGAGAGGAAAAATCCTCTCCCTCAAAATTTTTGCTTTACTTATTGGCGCTTACATCAATGAAGTAGGAACCTGAGCCAGTATAGGATTTTACTCTTATCTTGTAAGTTCCAGTTGATGCGGGAGTGTAGGTAACTGTTTCCTGTCTTGTGGTGCCTTCAGATTTTGCAACAAGAGTTCCGGATGGATTGTATAGATATAAGTCAAAATCAGGATTTGTGCTTGAAGACCAGTTGGGCATAATCAATGTCACAGCAATTGGGAATGTGGTTGAAGTAACACTGAGAGAGTGGTCTTGGTAAGCTCCAGTTCCAGATAGGGAGCCAGAGGCATAGTAATGGAGAGGAACTGTTGGACCTGTTCCTGAGAACCCTCCTGCCTGTTTTACTGCCTCATATCCCTGAAGTCTTCCAGAGCCAAAATCAATGTCTGCTCCTGATGGACCCCAGTCAATGGTTGTGCTCTTGAGAATACTTTTGACAGAGGATGGAGTTATTGAGGGTTTGGCGTCAATCATAAGGGCAACAATTCCTGCTGTAAATGGGGTAGCCATTGATGTACCACTCATTGTTACATAGGATGTGGAAGAACTTCTTCCGCAGGAGGTAATGTTATGACCTGGTGAGACAAGGTCAGGCTTTATTCTTCCATCAGCAGTTGGCCCTCTGCTGGAGAAGGATGAAATAAAGAATCCTTTTTCTCCAGGATCTGCCATTGAGCCTACAGTTATTGCATTTGCTGCTGCTGCAGGTGAGCCGATTGTGTATCTTGCTGGTCCTGAGTTCCCTGCTGCTACAACTGGAACAATTCCGTTATTGTAAGCATTGTTAACAGCCTGGGAAAGGGTGTCGGTCCCGTCAGAGCTTCCTGAAGAGCCAAGGCTCATGTTTATTACCCTGATGTTGTAGGTGCTTTTGTTTGTAATGCACCAATCAACAGCAGCGATTATGTTGGATGTTGTTCCAGAACCTGAGGCATTAAGAACTTTAAGACCAATTAATGCAGCACCAGGAGCAACTCCTCTGTAGGCTGAGTTTCCTTCTCCAGTTCCAGCAATTATCCCTGATACATGGGTTCCATGACCATTGTCATCATAGGGAGATGTCCTTCCATTAACATAGTCCTTCCATGCTATAACCTTTCCTCCATCGAGGTCCACATGACCAGTGTAAATTCCAGTATCAATAACAGCAACTACCACATCATTTTTTGAATATGTTGTTTCAGAGCCATCCATGTTCCCTGTTACTCCGAAATCAGTTCTTGCTTTTGTTGCTCCATAATAATTGGAAGCGGTGCTCATGAAAGCTGTTACTTCAAGGTCAGGCTCAACCTGCTTTACGAAGGGAAGATTCTTAAGTTCCTCAATCTGAACCTTTTTCATGCTTCCTGCAAAGGCTTTAATATTGTCGTAAATGTGTTTGATCTTGAAATCTCCCAAGCTCTTCTTAAGATCATGGGGTAATTTTTTGTGGTCAAGTCCAGGGAAATCATCCTTAAAGAGAACTATTATGTCGAACTCATCTTCAGCCTGAGCAGTAGCAAGCTGGGACTGGAGATTGTCAAAGACCCCATCCCTGTCAGCATCAAAATTCCTTTCCTTTGGAGGGATTCTGGGGATGCTCCCATCTTTCTGGGAGAGACCAACCAGAGAAATCCCTAAAAGGAATAACCCAAGGACCCCTAAAATTAGCCAATACCTTTTGGTTAGATAACCCATCCATTAACCTCCAGATTTTTTCTATTCAAATTTCATGCCATTTTCAAATTTTTCCCGCCTTTGCAATCCCTTATCTGTAAATGAATTCTAATTTAAGGTAATGATGTTCAAAATTTTGTATACAAATTTTTGAATAATGTTCAATTTTCCGAATTCAAAATTTATTATGTTCAATATTTTGAACAAATACTGTTAAAAAAATTGACATAAAAATTGGTAAAAAAGATTTAAATCTTCGGATTCGCATAGCAGTAAAGGCAGGAATGGGGGCAACTCTGGGTATAACTTCCAATATCAACAGAGTAATTACATCCACAATCCTTTCTCTGTCCAGGGTCTTTTCTAATTTCAACCTTTTTCCCTTCAGGATGGAGTCTGTTTAAAAGTTCTCCATCAATACAAGATGCCTTCTTTGCTCCTAAATCAAGGGTCTCTGGATTGCAACAATTTAGAAGTTCAATTGCATGTTTATCTGCAATTTCATATATCTCTTTCAATATTTCCCTCTTCCTTTCCTTTTCAATACTAACCCATTCAATCTTAGCTTTTTCAGCCCTTTTAATACATTTTGGATAAATGCTCATAAAACTGAATATAACTCTCTTTACTCCTGAATCTCCAACTGCTTTTGCTATGAAGGGGAAAAATTCTATGTTGCTTTCAGTTTTCCCATCCTTTTTCCAGTAAATTATTGGGTCGAATCTGATAGCAACCCTTTCAGGATTACCTGAGATTTTTACAAGCTTCTCAATCTGAGAAACTGTTTTTTCAGTTCCTGGAACAGCTGGCTCAAGAAAAGTTCCTCCAAGCCCAGTTATTGTAAAGAGGAAATATAGCTGAGAATATTCTAACAGGATACTTCTTAAATCAAATTTATTAGAAATTAGATTAGAAAAATCTTTACTCCATAAAACAATAGTATGAACATTTTCTAAAGAAAGGTCAACCTCATATTTCCCCTTGAAGGGACCAAATACTTCAGCTTTTCTCTTTTTAAAGGATTCCATGAGATATTCTGGGAAATGAGCAATCAGGTCAGTTCTGCGGGAGGCACTTATTATCCTTGACATTACTCCTTCCTCCAGTTATGATTTTAACCTCTTTTTGAATTTTATGGCAACATTAAGAGGTATAGGAATTTCAAAATTTTTTGGTGATAAGGAGGTTGTAAAGGGGATAGATTTAGAGGTTAGGGGAGGAGAGATTGTCGCCCTTGTGGGAAGGAATGGAGCAGGGAAAACAACAACTTTTCAAATAATAGCAGGACTTCTAAGACCAAATAAAGGTAAGATTTTCCTCGATTCCGAAGATATAACCCATCTTCCATCCCATGAAAAATCTATAAGGGGGATTGTATATCTTCCCCAGGAGCATTCAGTTTTCCTAAAAGCAACTGTTGAGGAAAACATTTCCCTTGTCCTTGAAGTTCATGGTTTACCAAAAAAGAGAATTAAGGCTATAACCTCAGAAGTTCTCGAAACTCTTGGATTGTCCCATTTATCTCGTCAGCCTGCATATACCCTTTCCGGTGGTGAAAAAAGGAGACTTGAAATTGCAAGAGCCCTTTCAATAAATCCCAAATTTCTCCTTATGGATGAACCCTTTTCAGGGGTTGATCCCTTAACTGTTGCTGAACTCCAGAAAATCTCACTAAATTTGAGAGAAATGGGAATTGGAATTGTTATATCTGACCATAATGTTCGTGATACCTTTGAAATTTCTGATAGAGTATATGTAATTCACGAAGGGATTGTTCTTGTTGAAGGGACTCCTCTTGAGGTCTCATCCAATGAACTTGCAAGAAAATACTTTCTTGGAAGAGATTTTAAGTTCGGGGAGGAGAGAATTGAGATTTAAAATTTTTGTCCATCTTCCCTTTCATGTTTTCTGGAAATATTCTGAAAGACTTTTAATTTCTGGTTATGGACCAGAGATATATTTCAATTCAAAAATAATTGAAAGGGATAAAAGGGAAATTGAGGAAGTAGCAAAATTTTTGAAGGATAATTCAATTCCCTGCACAATGCATGCTCCCTATCTCGATCTTTCCCCAGGAGCAATTGAGGAAAGGGTGAGAGAATTAACCTTAGAAAAATTATTGAAGGCAGTTTCTGTTGCCAATATTTTAAAACCAATCTCCGTTGTTTTTCATCCTAATTGGGATCACTGGAGATATGAGGATGATGCGGAAGAATGGCTCGAAAATGCAAGGGAAACATTTTTGAAAATTTCTGAGAAACTTGATCCAGAAATTCCTCTCCTTTTTGAAAATGTCTATGACCAGAATCCAGAGATTCTTCTAAGACTAAGGGAGAGAATTGATCTTAGAAGGGTTGGATTTTGCTTTGACACAGGGCATTTCCTTAATTTTTCGACAATCCCATTGAAAGAATGGCTCGATAAGATAAAAAATTTCTTAATGGAAATTCATCTTCATGACAATATGGGGAAAAGGGATGAACATCTTGCCATAGGAGACGGAAGATTTCCTTTTAAAGAACTTTTTACCTATTTAAAAGAAAATTCTCTCCTTCCAGTTCTTACAATTGAAGCTCACTCCCTTGAAAATCTAATAAAGGGAGAGAGTAAATTGAAAGAGATATTAAAAGATGTTTATGGAGATCCCTCTTAAAAATTTATTGGAAGGGAAATAAAGTTTCCCCCCTATTTCTCCATATTTTCCAGAATTCCTCCCAATCCTTATCGTCGATTTTTCCATCAGGGTAAATATCAGCCAGAGGATTCCAGTTATCTGGAGCTGGAATTGCATTTGGACCAACTCCAAATTGCCCCAAATGGATTATTAAATCAACCGCATCTCTGAAATCAATTTTCCCATCCAAGTCAAGATCGCCGAGAAGAGCTGGTTCAAGATACCTTGCAAGGTGGGATATGGTTAAGAAATCAATATAATTTTTTGATGGAACTATCTGGGAATTCGGAGGATCAGGGGTAAAGCCATGACCTGCATTTTTTACCTTGATTAGAGCACATGGATTTCCTGCAAGCCTCAATTTCTCAGCCATAACTTCACTCTGATTGTAGGCAACAACTTTATCTTTATCTCCATGGATAATTAGTATTGGAGGGTCATCCTTTGATACATATGTGACAGGAGAGGCTTTTATTGCAACTTCTATGCAAAAGTAAGGGTCGCAACCAAGGAAATCCATAACAGTGGGGTGCCCAGCCTGAGTAGCCTTTGTAAGATCAGAGGGGCCGAAATGGTCCACAACTGCGGATACTCTTGAAGAGATATTTTCAAGCCCTTCTCCTTCAAGCCCATCATTCTTATCAGCGGTTCCCATAAGAAGAACAAGGTGACCTCCTGCTGAGCTTCCCCAAATACCAATTCTATCCGGGTCTATTTTAAATTGTTCTGCATTTTTTCTCAGATATCGAATTGCAAGTTTACAATCGTTTATATGAGCTGGAAAATGGAATTGGGGAGAAAGGCGATAATTAATTGACGCAACTGCAAAACCAAGTTGAAAGAGCATTTTTGCATCACTTCTTGAGAAAGCACCTTCTTTATCACCTCCTTTCCATCCTCCACCATGGACGAATACTGCAAGGGGGACTTTTTGGTCTTTACAAATTGATGGTTTTGCAATGTCAAGCTTTAAAGGAATTCCATCAGCAATTCCGTAAATAACATCCTTTTTAATATCAAGCTGGGGAGTAGGAGCAGAAGGGTCAGGTGGTAAAGGTCCTGGAACTACTCTTCCTCCAAGCTTCCATTCAGCAAAGGTATTTATGGCAGTTGATAAAAATAAAAGAATTAAAAAGAGAATCTCTTTCATTTTCACCTCTATTTAATTATCCTTCCTCTCTGTTTTAAGTTTCAGTAAAAGTCTTTTTTATCTAATTATTATTGTTCTTGATCCTGTATCTCCAAATCTTGGATTTACAACATTACTGTAAATTGAGCCAAAGGTGTAGCTCAGACCTATTGAAGCCCAGTAGTCATAGGTTGTCTCAAGCATCCTCCTTCTCAGAAGAACCTCTTCAAGACTTGCGCCAGCTTTTGGAAGGGAGAGCTGGTCGTGAATCCTTGAGTAGCTTCCAAAAATATTAAGAGAAAGTCCCTTTACGATTCTGAGGGATATGTCTGTGAAGATCTCAAGACGATTTTTGTTGAAATCATGGAAAAAATGGCTTCCTTCAAGGGTTGTGCTTATTGAGCCCCATTTTTCCTTAAGTTCCAAGGTCACGGACAAAGCCTCTTTCAATAGTCTTTCGTAAGTTTTGTCATAGATTGTTTCTTCTCTGTATTTTGCTGATATAAAGCCTAATAAATAAAGGATTCTAAGTTG
>Ga0123519_10006272_pt1 | contig 18761 bp, 8 predicted proteins | sample YelNatPaOPRAMG02_FD_87396 | JGI IMG/M metagenome (GOLD analysis project Ga0123519, IMG submission 87396) | Hot spring microbial communities from Yellowstone National Park - Yellowstone National Park OP-RAMG-02 (version 2) | ecosystem: Environmental > Aquatic > Thermal springs > Hot (42-90C) ... | reverse complement strand
CCAATTATAAATTTTGGATTATAATAGCATAATGCAATATCTAATGTCTGAAAGTCATGCAATATTACATTTTTATGCTTAAAAATATTCTTTAAGTTTTCAACTTTTCCTAACTCATATAAAGTGTCTAATGTTCTTACTTGTTCATCTGTTAGATTTCCCTTGTAATAAAAATTATTTACTAACTCTACATTTTTTGATCTACGCGCCATTAATACCACCTATATTAATTACTATAATTTACACACATCGGACTAGCTACTGCTGAATATCCTTGACTACCAGTATCAAAACCCAATTGCCCAAAATTATTATCTCCCCATGCCCATGCTACACCATTCCAATCTATTGCTAAAACATGATCTTCAGAAATAGATATCTTACCTGTACCATAAAGACCTACAGCATCGTGAGGAAATTCTTCAACTACAGCATTAATATCATAAGGAGCTGAAGTTGATAAATCCCCGAATTGACCTTCATCGTTTTGACCTACAAACCAAATCGAATCATCATTTGCTCTTCTTACTTCCAAATCACTCCCACCAGCATTTATAGAAAGTATATAATTAAATGGTAAATCTAAAGGAGTTGCCGAACTTACTATAGGGTCTGGTAATCCTACAGCACATTGTCCTTCATAGTTATTTCCCCATGAATACCCGCCTAACTGATCCTTATTTAGTGCTGCTGCAAAGTATTTTCCACATGTTATACTTCTAATATTAGTTAAATATCCTGTTTGATCAGCCATATTAATAACGGGTACTGCATACTCCTCATATTTTGTATCTGTATTAGATATCCCCAATTGACCATATTCATTGTTACCCCACGAATACACTCTTTCATCCGTTTTTAGTACTACAACGAAATCTTTACCTTCTGCAATTTGGGAGACGTTTTGTAAATAAGCATTTTTAGCAGAGTTTATTATTACCGGAGTACTAAAATATTTAACTGGATTCCCGTTAATATAGTTATGAGTTAATAGTTTGTATTCATTATCTCCCCATCCAACTACTAAACCATCTTTTCTTACAACAAAAATAGTGTCACTAGATGGAGAAGTAACTACCTGTATAATTGGAGAATATGCTTGAATTGACTGCCCATTACGTGATTTATTAGTAAACTGTATTACATAATTATTAGTATAAGGTACAATTACAGGTTTTCCATTTAAATATTCTATTTCTCCCACAGCACTGCTTGGAATAACTAAATAGTAAATTTCGGATATCACATCGTTAATCATATTGTCTCCTAATTTAATATCAATACCGTTATTGTTAGAATTAATACTGCAATACGGATAAAAAACCTGCCCAGTACTATCAATTAAAATAATTTTACCAAAATTACCACACGGTACTAATGAACTTGTATCATAATTTACTTTAATATCATAAGGAACTTCTACACCGGATTGAAATGGAGAAATAGAAGAACTGACAATTCCAGCTCCATTTGAATGCCCTCCCATATAATTAACATGATTAAATAAAGTGTTTGAGCAATTTTCATAATATGTTGGATCTTGTGTAAAACCTATCTCTCCTTTAGAATTATCTCCAACAACTACTAGTCCAGAATCAGATAGCTCTCCAAGGGCAAAATCCAATCCCGCATATATACTTTCTATATTGCTTACATTAGCTATATGGTTTATATTGCCAGAACAATTTCCGAATACTTCGACTTTACCTAAACTGCTTAGAATTAATGAGTAACCGTTTCCAGCAGCTATATCAGTTACTGTTACATTATTACTTGTAGCAGCATAACTACTTAACGGAAATATTAGCATCCAACACATCAAAATTACTGCTACTTTAGCATAAACTGACTTAAACATATAGTATATCACCTCATTATATTATCCACTTTCCAGTCGATTCTTTAAATATAATTTTTCCTTTTATATAGGCAATATTTATTTCATCATTTGAATAGACACGCCTTAACATACTATCTTCTACACTACCTCCATGCTTTTTTATGAAATCTTCTATCTGCATTTTGTTTTTTCTTATTGATTCTATATAAATCTTATTATATCTTAACTTATCTTCCTTACTAATTATTGTAGGACTATCATTGTCATTACTATTTTTAGAGTTGTCTATAATATACTCATCACCATTTTGGTCTTCTTCAATAATATCGTCCTCCTCCTCCTCACATTCTTCAATAACATCATCTTCTTCCTCACCTTCTTTAATAAACTCACTCTCACCAAATTCATCTTCGTCTATTGAATTACTGATAATGGTTTTCTCTTTATCACCATCTATAAATCTAGTTAATCCTAAAATGTCTTCTATCCCACTAATTGAAGGAGAATCCTCTAAACCTTCATCTTTATCATTATTAAACATAAATCCATAGTTATACTTATGCTCATTTGAATTATTTTTTAAATTTTCTTTAGCATTACTATTTTCTAATTCAAATTCATCGATATCTTCCTTTTGTCTGCTCTTTTTACTTTTAGCACTTCTTTCCTTTTTATCTTCTTCAAATATAGAAATAGATTTACTGTATCCTATTCCCAAACTCCCTGATTCAAGTTTTTTCCTGTATTCTCTCACATTTTTATCTCTATCATCTACAGTTTCTAAAAATCTAAATTTAGGTAGTTGTGGATTTATCTTTGCCCATGCTAGCGCCAAAGCATGAAAACTATCGTTATGAGAATCTTCGTCAAATCCTACAACAGGCTGTCTTAATTGTTCTACTTGCTGGTTAACCATTAAAGCAACATCACCTGGTTCTACTAAAGTGATGTCATTTACCTTCATAGCAAAATAGTCTTCCATATCTTCTTTGCCATGCCTAACACTATATTTACTTGTAAAATTCGCTCTTACTGTTGGTGGTATACTTGCTTCTTTCTTTGTGTACTGCCCCATTAGTATAATTTTTATACCTGCAGATCTTGTTACTGATGCTAGGTCTATCAACTTCCTCATAAAAACTTTTTGGTCATCTTTGTCTAAACGCATAGATAAAGCCAACATTTCATCAATAACAAATATAAGCACAGGTAATTCTAATCCCTTTGCATAGTTTGACTTAAAATAAGAATTGTAGTCATTTATGTGATGATTTTTAAATAAACTTTGTCTAAACTGAGCCTCGGCTGAAACCAAATCAAGCATCCTTAAATAATTTTCTGACTTTTCCTCTAAATGTACAACATGGGGTAGCTTAGAAACAACAGCAAATGAGTTAGTATTCTTAGGATCTATTATCACAAATGAAACTTTTGTAGGTGGGTTAAACCTGCACAACTGGTCGATAATATAATAGACTAACCAACCTTTGCCAGCACCTGTTGCACCAGTTATTAAAATGTGATTAAGACTTAAAAGGTCTATAATCCACGGGGACAAATCCTTTTTTATTCCTGCTAAAAATGGAATTCTATATTTCTCACTAAAAAATTCTTTGCAAATTTCATCGTGACTTAGCACATCGGCAAGAGTTATTTTTGCCTTACTTGACTTATAAAACACAAAGTCAGTTACACCTGCATATTCGATTATATCCATTTCCATTGGATCATAGCTATCTTCTTTGAAACCTGCTACTATACTGTCTTTTTGAGCTCTTAACATTCTTGCACTTATACCCCTTATTGGCTTAACAGTTACTACCAAACAAAATAGATTCTCTTTCATACTTATTATACTTATACCTGAACATTTTGGAAAAATTGCTTCGATTGTTTCTTGTAAAATAAAATGAATATTTATCCATTTTGGCGACCCCTTTTGAATTACAATTTCCTTATTGAAATCTGGAGTTATCGTAAACATTAAGGATTTAAATAAATTATATAAATAATTAGGATTCATTAGTGATTGCTGAATCATATTGTCTGGTATATTTACAATTGTGTTTTGCAATCTGGCTTCGGATAACTGTCTCTCATCTTCTTTACTTATCCACTTATCCTCATTTTCAGTTTCCTGTTCCTCAGATGCTTCAGAATCTGCTTCTTCATCTACATCATCATCTCCTCCTTCTTCTTTATCATCCTCTTCAATTTCAACTATACTCTGCCTATCAGATTCCTTTACTAAGTTACGAATAAAATCATAGTTCAATTTTCGCAGAATAAAAGTAGAACCAACTAAAAATATTAGTGCATACAAAAAATCATCCGTCTTGAATATAAACCATTTGATATTTGCCAGTGCTAAACTTCCAACTAATATCAATAGAGCTATAGACGCACCAAAAACATTATCAAAATAAGTTCTTATTTCTTCATTTGTTCTTAAAAATAATGAATGCATAAAATATGCATTTACTCTAAAAATACTTACAATACCATCTAACACATAATCAATAACTTGCTCTACTTCAATTATAGGTTTACGCTTTTCGTCACTGCCAGTTACATTAAAAAAATCATCTACACTTTTTTTATACTCATCCACAGTTTGCCCGCTACTAGCAGAACTAAAAAATTCGTCTACTTGTCTATTATAATCTTGGACTGCCGGTAATTCGGAATTTGAAGACTCAATCTCTCCTAACTGTTCCTCCTCGTCCTCTTCTAACGCTAAACCTGCCTCACGTGCTGTATCAATATAATGCTCATTTAAAAAAACTAGCTTCTCTTGGGTCATTGATTCTAAAGATAAAGAATCTAAGTCCTTCCTCATAATAAATCACCTTAGTTATTTTTAATACTATTAAACTGATTACTTACAAAATTCGCATAGTAACCCCCTTCGTTTCTAAAATAAGTAACTAAAAAATGCATAAAAACTACAATTAATTTGAAGTTAATTATAACTAAAAAAATAAATAAAACTACAACTGCCTTTCCTAAACCTTTGTCTTTAAAGTCATCTCTAAATGATAAAATATACACAATTAAACTTATTGTGTATATAGCTAATATAATTCCCATAAAATCACCTTATTATATTAGTTCATCTTTAAAACCTATAACCTTTCCAGACTTATCAAATGTTACTGTTTCATATCTGTCGCTAGCTTCCACATTATCTGGAGTAATTGCTATTAACCTAAATAATGCTATTACTTTCACAGTTCCTGACATTGGGTCATACTCCGCAACTGAATCCAAATGTATTAACTTTATATTTTTTCCCACAAACCCTTTGATGCACTGATCATAAACTTCTGGATTATTATAGTCAAACCTGGATACAAAAGTATTAAATGACATATATGACTTCAGAGAATTTATTTTTGATACCATCTCCTGCTGGGAACCTGGATTATAAGCAATGTCTATAAACTTAAATGCCATTTCCTTATCAGAATTTAACATACCTTCCATTCTATAAACTGTAAATAATTTAACCCCCAAATAACACGATAGACTTAAAAATACAATCGAACAAGCTAACAAAATTGCAACTACTTTATTGTTATCAGACATTATAACTACTCCTTTACCATTTAATTATTCTTCTAGCACCATAGTAGAAAGGACCCCAATATGAATCATTAATGACCGCTGAAATGCTACCAAAACTAACTTGCTCATCTATCATTACATACCCACTTGAATCATGCTTGACAAATATCCCAACATGGTTTGGAGGTGGATCAGTATCAGTATTAACATTGAAGAACACCAAATCTCCAGGTAATAAATCATTCATGCTATCTACTGGAGTACCTATTTCATACTGCTCCTCTGAAGTTCTTGGCAATTCTATGCCACTTAAACCAAAAATATATTGAGTAAATGCGGAACAATCCATTCCAGCTGATGTATCACCTGCATATAAATATGGAATACCTACTGCTGCATAAGCATTGCTAACAATCTGCTGGGCAATTGGGTTTGAAGTAGTAATTATTGAACCGTTTGAACTGCCAGATGAAGGTAATGTAGAATTTGCTTGTTTTGGTCCACCATATTCTTGTACATAATCTGTCATAATTTGCCTGAATATTTCATCCATCTCCGTAACCCAATCAGTATTTTCAGTTCCGTTGTCATTCACAGCATACATACCATAACCATTAGTATTGGATGGACTGTTTATCCAAGCAAAATAATCCATTGTAGCTGGTCTTCCCTGTGCACGAGTTACTATTGTTTTAGCAGCGATATCTGTAGTTTCTTCCAAACCACACGATGTAGCTGCATAATTACCGGGACCTTTAGAACCTCCACAAATAACATCGTATGGATTTAAAGCTGCTTTTTCTGCTTCATATAAGCTAGGTTTTGCAAAACTGACTTCTTTTTGAGCCAGAGCTACTAATACAAGCGGATTTAAATCATACTTAGCTCCAGCTTCTTTCACATCATTTGCAAAATCATTATTTTGGCCTAAAAGAGCTCCTTTATTATAGTTTAATATATAACTAACTATAAATGAATCAGTTACATTTATATATCTATATGCATCATCGGGCATTACCCCATTTAATTCAGCAGATGTTAGTGATAAATTTGAGTTTTGGGATGATGCCTGTATGTTTGTAGGCAAACTTTTATAAAATACAATAAAAAATCCAAGTAATATTGTAACTAAAATTAAAGGAATTGATATAAAAAGATTATCTATAATAATCGTGAAAAGTAGTGCTAATAATTTAGCTAGTATTGTTTTAAATAGATTTTTTATTGCTATTACTATAGTTGATTTTCTTCTTTTATTAGATTCCCCATTCATCTATAATAGTTACCCCCAAATAAAGTCGCCTAAACCTTGTCTAATACGGCTTCACGAGTCTTGAATAACGAACTTTCAGCTAATTCTTTTGGTAACTCAAGTTTAATTAATGAATATTTTTTCAAATCATCGAATATTAAAAAACAATGATCAAACTCAGGAAGAGTACGTATATTTTCTAAAGTATTCTTCACAGAACTTTCCATGCCAAATTTTTCTATTAGCATGTCAATTGTAGATGCCTTAATTTTACCTATTATGAGTGTTGAGGCAGATTCGTATAAAGAATCCGCACCTTTCAGTTCATCCTTTACAACATCTTTAGGTATATTAATGGCACCTAATAGTATAGCATTACGTTTTCTTGCCCCAGAAAATAGATTTATAACAATATCGCTACTTAGTTCCTCTCTTAAATAACGCTGCAATTCTTCTAATACAATTACAGTGTTAGTCTTTTTTACTGTTTTATTGTGGTTTGCTAAAAGACTACATAAATAAGAAATTGTCATTTGCTTCAGTACAGCTTCTCTTTTATCTACAAACGTCGTGTTTTCTCCCTTCATGCCAAAAGATATAATTATCATATCTTCTGATTTTATATCATTTACTGATAAATTGGTTTTTAACATAGATTTTTTCATACCAGTTTCACTAAAGTATACCCTTAACCCATCGACTAAAAGTCGACATTCTTCTTTATATTGTTCGTATCCATGCTCCTTTAAATATTCATCGTCATAAAATAAATTTACAATTTCATCGTATACATCACTAAAAAGTAAGCCTTTTGAGTTGCTCCAAGTTTCCGGGTCTTCAGTAACCCCACACTTACGATACAAATTATTTATAGCATCGCTGAATATAGCTTCTTGTGTAATCGACATTCCATTATCCACATCGTACAGTAGACTGAATACTCTTAGGGTTAACCTTATAGCTTCGTCCTTTAAGAAAAAATCTATGTCAGGATCTCCGGTTATATCTCCTATTTCAGTTGTATCAAAGTATAATCCACCCCTTAAATCAATAATCTTTGCTCCTAGCTTTTGCCATGTTAGCCTATATTCATCTCCCTCATAGTCTACACAAATTATACAGTATCCATTTAATTTACTAAAAATCATGAAATTTTTTATTAGAGTTGATTTGCCTCCACCTGTTTCAGCCATAAATAAAATATTTTGTGCTTTAGCCCCTTTTGAAAAATCTTTTAGATAAGGTGTATAACTGTTAACATCCATACCAATATAAACTCCCTTAGTATCCCCGGAATACCCATGATATATCGGATTAAACTTAGATACTATACTGTCACTTAAAATATACATTGGATTTAACTTGTCAAGTAGTTCTGAACTTGAGCATTTCGATATATTGTATTCTTTATCATATTCAAAAGTTTGAAATATGCTCTCGTTAAAAATAAAATCGTTGCTCTTTAGCATTACTTTTAAAATATCACATGCTTTTTGTAAGTCATCTTCGTTATTCGATGCTACTTCTATGCATAATCTTATTAGTACTAACTCATTTTTGTTATCAATTACATCTCTCATAAACTCCCAAGATTTAATCATACGATCAGTAATTGTATCAGTTACTCTTGACTGTTGCTCCTGAAAAACTTTATCGGTACGTGACAAAGATGCCCTTCTACGTTCTACTTCATTATATCTGTCTCTCCATAATCTTTGCCTTCTTTTTATTTTCGGAGAACCTAAATTTAGTTTATAGGGTACTGCCTTTAATATAAAATTTACTTTTACATTCATTGATTCTACAAAACTTCTTATATATAAAAACAACATTTTATCCACATAAGGTGGAAACTCATTTATTATAAATACTCTTCTTATACCATTTTTGGTATATATCTTCTTCGGGGTGTAGAAAACAACTCCTTCAGATAATTTAGTATCTAGCACCTCTATATCAGCAGCATTATAGGCAGATAACATTTCTGTATAAAAATCGTATAAACCTTTAATTGACCTAAATCCAAAAATGCGTTTTAACTTCGATTCTTTTTTTGAGTCGATTTTAGAACTAAACTTCTTTGGCTCTGACTTAACGACTACATCGTCACCTACTATTGTTTTTGTCTTCTTTCTTAACATATAATAATCATCTCCCCAAAATTCCGTAAATTATGCTATACTATGAGCAATTGCCTCGTATAAACCTAAAACTCTCGGATCCCTATCGACCAAAATATTGTCACTTCCGAAATTACTGTCAAAAAAACAATTTAAGAACGGAATATTCCCTATTATATTCACACTCGATAGTTCACTATTAATGGATGTAAACAGTTTTCTTATTGTATCTTCAGTCATACTAATACCATTAAATCTTGAATATAAATAAAACTTGTTTATTAACAAACCTAACTTTTTAGAATCAATCAATCGTAAAATATTGTTGTATAAAGATATGTTTAAGATAGAACTAATAGAACTATCTACAATAATACACACTTTATCTATATCTGAAAAATTTCCTAAAAACTCCTTTATACTATTTAAAGGACAATCTATAAGGATTATGTCAAATGCAGATTTAAGTACACTAATCATCTTACATATAAGTACACTTCTCATCAAACTTAATTCTGTACTACTAATACAATATCCTCCACTAACTCCTATCAATCCTAAGTTTTGACGTACTACATAAATCATTCTATTAAAATCATTTATATGTACATTTTCTTTATTTGAGAAAATTTCCAGAATATCTATAAAATTACCCCTATGATTTCTTAACTCTTCGTCTAAAATTCCCTTATAAAATAAATAATAATCTCTTTTTAATAAATTAAGATCAATAATTATTGTCTGCATATTTTTTAATCTAAAAACCTCAGCAATATTTACAATTGAAGTGGTAATACCTGAACACCTTTCTCCAGTTATAACAAAACAACCTTTTTTAGGCAAAAATCCTTTCTTTTTTAATTTATATGAAGCTAATACTTTAATATCCTCTATCGTTAGATTTTTGTTTTTATCTAAATCCACTATAGCATCTGCTTTATCTATTTTATGAATAGCAATATTTTTATGCAATATATCATCTAAAATTGACTTGTCAGTAATATCATTTACTAAAATTGACCTTATACCCTTAATGCCTAATCCTGCTATATTATTAACATGTATAATATGTATATTATCACTATTAAATTGATGTATTTCTTTATATAAACCTGCATCCTCTATTACACCAATTAAAATTGCATGAGGAAATTTTGTATTAACTATATTTACTAATCTTATAAACATTTCTAATCTATTTGTCTGATCTATTGTAAATGCAATATCTGATACAATAATTTTCCTTACATCAATAAAGTTGTTTTCTAAGTAGTCAGAAAATGTAACAAAATTTTTGTTATAATAAGCTATATCCAACGTATCATTTGTTTCAATTATACTCTTAGCTAGTGGATCAGTCCAAGAACCTAATGAAAAAGCTAACTTCATGACTAAACCCCCCTAAAACTCCACTTTCATACTATAAGAATCAATTAACTCATCTAAATTATCATATGATACATCATCTATTTTATTTATCTCATATCCTTCAATATCAAATCTTTTCAATGTTGTAAATGGAACATCTTTTAGCACCATATTATTGCTGCTATTTAAATCATTAATATTAATATAACCTATGTTGTACAAATCTGCAAACATTGATAAAAACTCTTTACTATCTAAAATAAAGTAACCACTATATAACGATTCTCCAACTAATTCAGAGAATATCATTTTTATTCGTTCAATATCACTAGAATCCATGATCCTGTCTACATAAATGACATAATAAGTCATTGTCTTTGGTTCACTATTTAAAATAAGCAAACTTAAATAATTAAGTTCCATCCTAACTATTCTTTTTATCATTTCGTTTTTCTCTCTATCTAGTAACTTATTATATAATTTAACACTTTCAGGTAAAGAAGGTTTTTTCTGAATGTCGATAAGAATAAACCTAAACCCATTAAATGCCAAATTTTTATAAAACTTCTCGATTGCTCTAAAATGAAGTTCTATCTTTTCATCAGGAATGCCTATTTTTCCACCCATGCCTAATCGCACACATATACCTTGACTTAGGTTACTGAATTTTATAATCCCGTCTCTTGTGATATCATGTATACCCCACAGCACTTTTAGATCACTCACACGATTATTCTTATATTCTTTAAAATTATCCATTAATTTGTTTTCTTCAAATACAACTTTCCTTAAATATAATTGTGTAAAATAGCCTATAAAAATAAAAAATAATATGAAATCTTTTAGTGAAGCTAGATATTTGCTCATATAAGCGTAAAGCAACATCACTAAGAAAAAATATCCGATTACATATGCAAGTTTTTGATCCGAAAAGAAATAATTTCCACGTTTATATGACAAATCTTCGATGGATAATGGTACAAAAATTTTATTTTTGTTATCCGCCATGAAAAATCACCCTATATTATTAATTATTTAACATACTCTCCAACTCATTAATTCTTTTTGCCAAATCACCTCTTTGCATACTAATCACCCTGTTTTTAATACCTAGAATTTCTTTTGATAATATCCTCGCTTCTTCTTCATTATAACCTTTTTCGATTAATTCAGATTCAAATTCTTTTTTATTCTTCTTCATACTTTGCTTATCTTCCAAAAACTCCTCTACAAGTTTATATAAATCGCTTTTAAACGATCCTTCCTTTGTATTAGAATCCTTTAAACGACTGCTAACTATCTCAGCTACCTTCTCAGTTAAACCTTTAATCTCCTGCTGATGCTTGGATAGATCAATTTTAATTTCTACATCTTTCTTTGCGAAACTTTCCTTTAACTGATCTAATTCTTTTTGCAAAATTACTTTCTGCTTTTCATCTAATTTTGTACTAAATATATTGTCCCTTATGTCTAGTAATTCTTTATCTTTTATTACCTTGAAAGATATGTTTAATGCAGTGGATTTATCAATCCTATTCTGATCATCTAATATAAATTTTCCTGTTAATGGATCTAAGAAGTAAGTCTTTCCGTTGTCTTCGTAATATAAAATTCTTTCTTCTCTATCTATATTAGCATCACCAACAGCATTCTCTAAAGAACTAATTACTTCAACATTCCCTCTAGAAAACGGCGAAGCTTCCTCTATCCCCTTAATAATTCTATATATAGGACCCTTTTTAAAACCTACTATTTTTACTCCCACTTCTGCACCATTTAGTAATGGTACTGACTCTTTAATTATATTATTCAAATGTGTTGCACCTATAGGATCGTCTAAAAGAAGCTTTATTTTTCCTTTAGATACGACGACTTGGCTTTCGCTATTTATATCCAATCCAACATCTTTTAACGATTTTACACTATCTGGATTTCTTCTTAAAATATTTAAAAATTCATTTGCCATTACATCATTACCAACATTTACAGTAACTACACTTAACTTTTTATTCCCAATCATGTCATTAATACCTTCAACACTACTAATTTCTGAAAGCGATTTATCGGAAATATTCGCTTTACCTATTATATCTTGAGCATACTTAGAAGATTCATCTTGAATTTCCTCAAGTGCTTTCCCATAAAACATTTCTTTAAAAGATAAAAATCTTTCTCTTTTGTCTCTCGATTTAATTACTACAGCATCCCCAGATTCTTCAAATTCATTATAATCATACAAAACTCCTGAATTTTGTAAATGTTCAGTAAACAGTTTAAATGCATCCTTATTAATGATTATGTCATTATTAACAGAATTTATAAAATCTACTACATCTGGCAATCTTTCAAAGTTACCCCCAAATGCCTTCTTAGCAGAATCCTTAAATACTATCGTACCATCTGCTGACTTGTCATAATCTATGCCTGCCGCTAAACCTATGTTTTTAATGTCCTCCTCTAGACCACTATCAGATAACCTGACGGATTTTATACCATTGAGTTTTACCTTTGAATCTTCTTGTGATAGTGAGTAAGAAATACTATTCAAAACATTTTGGAGTTCTTCGCTGGATAAATTCAAAGGATTTATCTGATCTTTTCTTACAATTATTTGACTATCATCTGTTTTTTCAATATCCCCACCTGCTAATTCAATTCCTATGCTAGATAATCTTTCTTTATCAAGAGAATCTAAACGATATCTTTCGTCGGGACTATATCCATTTTGAACAATTGTTGCAATTAACTCTTTATATCCAGTTGAATCATTATTATGGAAAATAATACTACCATCATTTAATTGAGTAAACTTTATGTCATTTTTGTTAGCAATCTTCCTGAACGTATTGAAATCTCCACTAAATTTTTCTCTGTCAACTCCAATTGGACTAATAGCATAATCACTGAAAATATTTACCTTTCCTTTAGATCTATTAGCATCATCTAATTTAGCTAGTAATCCATAATTAGAAATTGTAGATTCGGTTAGTAAACCCTGTTCAAAATCAATACTATTAGGAATTATAGATCTTATCAAATTCTTTATATACTGATTATCTGTTTTTATATTAGTCATCTGCTTATACTCAATTCCATTACTTTCTAAAATATCATTGATAGATTTATCTGTATAGTGCACACCACTCTTATCTACAGTAAAATCTTTCCCCTCCATTAAACCACTCTTAATGAGTATTTGCTTAGCAGATTCGATATTTTCTTTACTTACAAAATAACTTTTGCCTAATGAATATCGCGATAGGAGGGAAGTATCTTTCACCTCTGCTAAGTTTTTAAGAGTACTTAGCTTATCTTGTAGCATAAATGCTTTACCTTCAACAAGTTTGCCTTTGATATAGTCAATTGACTTATTTAAAATTACAATGTCTTCGCCATTCTCATTCTTAATAATCTTATAGTCTAAATCGCTACCTATTATATTTTGAATCGGCTCTATCTTAGATTTAAATGAAGCATACTTTTCAGCAAATAGCCTACCTTCTTCACTATTTAGATCTACATATTTTTTACTCTGAGATTCATCTACACCAATAGATACAGATCCATCCATACTTCTTTTTGAAGTAAAATCTAAAGTGCTTCCATATTCTTGCTCAATTTTAGTTTTTTCTTGATTAAACTTATTATACTTAGCATAAAATTCTTTACCTTCTTCGGATGAAGCATCGAATGAATAACTTTTTAATGATTCATCCAAGGATATACTTAGATTTCCATCTTCGTCTTTATTTATACTATACTTTAAGGATTTACCATACTTAGATTCTAATCTACTTATATGATCTTCAAACTTCTTAAACTGTACAAATAGATCTTTTCCATTTCCATTTATTGAATACTGCGCATTATCCCCTTCACCTATGCCTGTATACTTATATAGCAACTCCCATTCACTTGCATCAATACCTTTTTTAGCTAAGAATGAATTAAATCTCTTTATTTCTCTATAATCAACATTATCTGGTATACTATTTAGATCTTTATTAGTAATTGATTGATCTAGGTTTTCATCTTCAGCAACATTACTTGCTATAAATTTACTGGCATCCTCTCCTATTAGATTTGCAAATTTACTTATATCATTGTTGTCACTACTTGTTATACTTATTTTATCAGGAATACCTTTAATCTGATCTTTAGAAACTGACATATCTAGCTCATCTAATTTTAGTATATCATCAGGTTTGACTCCTAACTTATCCGCAAAATTCTGCATATCATTAAATTCTTTATCATTAACCTCTACTAAACCCTCATGTGACTTATAGGCTTCTCCAGTTGGTTCAATGTTAAATCCTGCCTTTTTAATATCATCTAAATTTATTGTTTCATTATTAAGTTCACTATCAACCTTTGTCTCTTCAAAACCAGAAGAAACCTCACTTTGTATATCTTCAATTGTCTTGTCATCTGCAACATACTCACTAGATTTTATTCCCTTTTCTTTTGTTCTTAATATAGTATCTTTTATAGACCTAAAACTTGCTTTTATTCCTTCTCCGGTTAATAAACTTCTTGTAGATATCCCACGTACTTTAGCATCTCGACGAGCCTCGTTTATGATACTTTTTTTCTCTTTTAGATTATTGAGCTCTTCGATAACTTCGTTTTCTTTCTTACTAATATGATAGCCTTTCAGAGGATTGTTTATTTTATCCCTATATAGAGCATTTTTCTCTGCTAATTTGTTTCCTATAGTTTCATTTAGTTGAGAAGAAACCGACAGAGAATCTCCTACTTCTCTTAAACCAGCTGAACCAAATGCATTTCCTAACAAATTCGCTGTTGTAGCTAATCTTGATTGCATTTTTGCTAATGATTGTAAATAAAATTGACCACCAAGGTCACTTATATTTCTAACTACATTTCTAATCAGTCTTCTTAATACTACATATACAACAAACATATAAGCTATGATTAAGAGCATTGACAAGAATTGACTGGGTAATATATTAATTTTATTATTTGTAATGTAGATGCCGCAATTCCATACTAGTAAAAATCCTATCTGAATTATTAAAATTGTACCAAAAATGTAAGCAAATCCAAAAAGTGTCTTATCTTTATAATCTTTATATACTACATAATTTATAAAGAATAATACAACTGTTATCCCCATTAATATTATTTTTATTACCATCATTACAATACCGTATGCTAAAATAAGTCCTAATAATATGAGGAAAGTTATGCCAATTAAGAAATTCTGATTCATAATCACATAATTACAGATATTTGTAATTCCATAAGCAGCGGAATCCTGAACAGGTATTATTAATGCTTGGAACATAGTATTAGCATCAATTGTTTTAAAATCTACTGATCTAGCTGCTCCACCTGCATCTGAATGGTTAAAAGCTGCTAGATAAACCTCAAGAGCGCATGCTTGGTAAATTGTTCTTGGCATTAAGTATGATTCAATTGGTCTTATTTGAGTTGCACAATAATATGCTAAGTCATTTGCAACTTCATTGAAATTAATATTAGTTAACTTCTTTCCTGATGTTGATGGTTGCCATGTTATATTAGTATATCCTTGCAAATTTAAGTAACCTTCAGGATCACTATAAAATGCGGGATCATTATAAAAACTTTGATGTTGCTCTGCTATTTGGGATATAAATGTATCAAGAATTTGAGTATATAGAGGTAAATTAGCAGAAACACTATTTGAACCTTCATTATTAAATTGAGGATCACGTGTTCTTACAAAATCGTTTACAGGTATTACTAGTGTAGTAGAACCATGAGTATCGCTAGATGTGGAAGGATCTTTAATAGTTATATAGGTATCGTCAGGTACAGGATTTATATTTACCTGTCCTTGGTTTTGGTTATCGTTTAAGAATGACTTATTTTGATTATCTAACCCAACTATTGTTATAGTTTGAGTTTCCCTACTCATTAAATCATCAGAAATAGTTGTAAAAATACTATAAAATATATGAGGTAGTATCATTAACGGTACAACAATACAAATTATTAACAGAAATTGATCTACAAATATCTTTTTCGGTTCTATTCTTCCCATTGCAAGCATTATTAATTGGTATGCAAATAATAGAATCATTAGTACAAATACTATTATAAATATAAAATTAAATATTGTCTTAAATAAAGGTTCTTGTGTAATATCAGTTGTATTAAATGCTTCACCACCCGATCCATTAACGAAAAAGTCCTGATAAATCTTTGAAATATAGTTGTCAATCGTTAAATTTAATACATATCCAAAACCTTCAGTTACAATGTCAAATAAACGATTTGTAATAGTTTGCATCTGATTAGCTTGCTGTTGAGATGCACTTGGATTTAATCTTTCAACATCTGAAGGATTTAAAGAATTAGCATCGTTATTAGGCTCGAACATAATTCCAGATGCATACTGCTTGTTATTCGTTAATTCAAAGGTTAAGGCTGAATCTAAAATATCTAAATTATCACATTGCTTTCCAGTACTGCTGTTTTTGTACGTATTAATATTTTGAAATCCACCTGAGGGCAGTTGTGTACCTAAATAAGTAGAATCCAAATCGCTATTACTTGACTGCGTCATATTTGGATTATTAGGAATATTCATAATAAAAGCTGGATCAATACCCTTTGTATTAGTTACTTCCTGAAATATACTGTTATTTGTGTTAAATTCTTCATAAAAAGACAACGGATTTGTTGTTGAATTATCCGGATTTGGTGTAGGTAATACTTCATCATCGTTAATAGCTCCACCTAAATTTTTAGCTCCCGCAAATGATTTACTTAATCCTGGTGAAGAACTCATAACTCCTCTAAATTTCGCATCTGACACTAAATGTGCATAATTTGTCATTCTTATTATATAACTAGAACCACTTTGCTGAATAAGAACACCTGTACTATCACTACTTACATTAAAATTACCAATATTATCGTTTCCAGGTACATATTTAGCATTAGAATATACAGATTCTAGGTATTCATTTGTATTAGATGTTGTTGTTACCATAAAAGGATTTTCAAAGAATGGTATAATAATTTCTTTTGCATTATCTACAATATCTCCCATATTATCAATGCATAAATACATATCATAAATATTATCTATATGATTACTCCCATTAAATAAACCACTAAGTTTATTTTCAATATTATAGAATCCGGCATATTTTATTCCAGCAGAATTATCCCCATCGGAATTTCCTGCATACCTTTGTAAAGCTGCTAAAAATTTAGCTAAAGTAAATTCACTTTGTATACTATCATTGCTCATATCTAAGACATATATCGGATTGCTATCTCCTGCCAAAGCATCTAAACCACTATTTGTGTATGATTCCGCTATCTTCTTATACAACAAGTTATATGTTAAAGGAGTCCCACTTATGTCTGTTGATAAATAAAACTTTAAATCTGATATGTTAGGGTCTGATAAAATATTCGCAAAAGTTGCCGGTTCAGCTGCTCCATTATCATCAAACCATAAAGTAGCAATTGGGTACTGATTATTCATTTGATAAGAAATATCAATCTTTCCAAATGGCTGAAGATTTACTAAAGTAGGTAAAATATTTAGCATATCACTTTGCCTTACGTTCCCGGGATTGAGACCGGCAAAGTTACCTGTTTTCTGATACTGAGATGTCCAAAAATCAACCAAATTTGTTAGCTGATCTTTTGTATAAAAAGTACGTTCTAAAGCTGTCTTTATAGTTTGTTCGTCTTTCGTTAGTTGTCCGTTTTCAAGTGGCATAACATCAGTTTTATATAAAATTATTAGTGTTTGATTAGAATCAGTCGATGTATTTTGATTGTAGTCTATACCTTTTATAGAATCTTTGAAAATATCTGTTAGAAATTGAATTGGAACAGTTGTATCTGTTTGACCAATAGTTATCGGAGCATTCAAAGTAAACTGTTGTGGATTACCTACTTGAATAACATAATCTCCGTTTGAATTTTTCTGCATTATATCTAATTCTACATTATAAGATTTATTAAACTTTACAACATACATTAAATTATTATGAAATACTCTAAAAAATCCAGTAACACTATTAGTAGACACAACCTTTGTGTAACCATTCCAATCTCCATATGCTTGTAAACCATCCATGACTACATTTAAGGGTACTTCTATTAAGTTGTTATCAGAACTGCTCTGTATAGTAGAAATATTAGTTAAAGTAAATTGATTTTTAGTACCTGTTGGTATAAGAGCCTCATCACTTCCCGTTTCAAATATAATTACTTGATCATTATACAAACTACTAGCTATTTTTGAATTTATAAAAAACAACCCACTTGTAATAGTTATCATATTATTAGAACTCTCAATATATTTTCTAGTTGTTGGGTCGTCAAATCCATTAACTTCATTATTAAAACAACTAGGATCTGCTATATTGCAGGTTGAATTTCCAGACGATCCATTTGTGGATGTTGAGTTTCCACTAGTGCTACCTGATGTACCACTACTACCAGAACCAGAATTACCACAATTTAAAATTTTACTTACTGCTGGCATACAATACCAACTAGAACTAGCTGCCCACGTAATAACTGGACTAACAAAAGTCAGTCCAGTTATTACTATTAACATTATTGCTATTAGTTT
>Ga0123519_10006266_pt1 | contig 18779 bp, 18 predicted proteins | sample YelNatPaOPRAMG02_FD_87396 | JGI IMG/M metagenome (GOLD analysis project Ga0123519, IMG submission 87396) | Hot spring microbial communities from Yellowstone National Park - Yellowstone National Park OP-RAMG-02 (version 2) | ecosystem: Environmental > Aquatic > Thermal springs > Hot (42-90C) ... | reverse complement strand
GCCACGCGGTGGTTCCGACTTCTTTGGATGTACTACTACGGCAAGAAAGCAAGGTGATTATTTTATTTTGAATGGTCAGAAGCGTTTTGTGGTAGGTGCAGAGGGGGCTGATTTCTTTATGGTCTATGCAAAGACCGATGAGGGTGCTGCTCCACATAAGTCGATGAGCGTATTTCTGGTAGACAGGGATTCTGGAGTCAGATCGGAATATATTTACGGACTTATGGGGACGCGGGGTGGTGGAGCAGGGAGGATAGTATTCAAGGATGTGAAGGTTAGTGAGAAGAATCTGGTGGGTAGATTGAATGGAGGCGCAGAGATATTCTATCAGATGATGATACCTGAGAGGATGACCACGGCCTCAGGTGCCATAGGGACTGCAAAGAGCGCCCTCTCGATAGCCGCAAAGTACTCTACGAGACGCAAGGCATTCGGGAAGTTTATAAGGGACTTTGAAGCAGTCTCTTTCAAGATAGCCGATTCTATTACGAGTATAGATGCCGTCTCTTCTCTCGTCTATTCAACGGCTATCGCCATTGACAATGGTGCAGAGGCGGGTTATGTGAGGAGGCTCGTTTCTGAATCGAAGAAGCTATCTACAGAAACAGCCTGGAGGGTAGTAAATGACGCGATGCAGATAATGGGCGGAATTGGATATACCGATATATTTCCGATTGAGAGGATGTTGCGAGATATCAGACTTATGATGATATGGACCGGGACGAATGAGATTATGGATTTGATTATACAGCACGAATATTTCAAGGCGTCGGAGTTCGAAAAGGGTAGGACACGGGATTACGAAGAGGATGCATCGGAATCGGATAAGAAGGAAGAGATTGTTTTCGAATAAAATATTTGTTGGTGTTGATTGACTCATTCGATTATTTCTGTTATACATTAGCTAATTTATGGTGCTTGTTTTATGAAATTTTGCCCAACCTGTAAATCTAAGTTCCCAACCGACATAAATTACTGTCCGAATGATGCAACCAGATTGGAAAATGACCCCGAGGCGGGCCCTTCACACTCTCTCATTGGGATGATTCTGGACAATCGATACAGGATAATGTCCAAACTTGGTGAGGGTGGAATGGGCTCTGTCTATGCCGCGGAGCATATACTCCTCAAAAAGGGGGTGGCAATAAAGGTACTACGCTATGACCTTGCAATGAAAGAGGATGTGGTCAGGCGTTTTCAAAACGAGGCTATAGCGGCATCCCGTATTGGGCACGAGAATATCATCGAGGTTACCGATTTCGGAAGGACGCCCGACGGCTCGGTGTATTTCGTAATGGAGCAACTCAACGGTTCATCTCTTGCGGATGTGATTCAAAGGTCCGGGTCCATTCCTTTGAAGAGGGCAATCCCTATCTTGCTACAGATTACTAAGGCCCTCTCTGCTGCTCACGCTCAGGGAATCATTCACAGGGATCTGAAACCAGAGAATATAGTCTTGATAGACAAGAGTGAGAGAAAGGACTTTGTAAAGATACTCGATTTTGGAATATCCAAGATGCTGGACACATCCGATAGGGCCGAAAAACTGACTGCTATGGGAATGATAGTGGGAACTCCAGAATATATGAGTCCCGAGCAGGCGGCGGGAGAGAGTGTAGATAAGAGAACAGATGTCTATTCTCTCGGTGTCATTATGTATGAGATGGCAACAGGGAGGTTGCCATTTCTTGCAGACAACGCCATAAGAATATTGATGATGCATCAGACCGAGAAACCCGTCAAGCCAAGAGACATCAACCCTGAGATCCATATAGGTTTCGAGCAGATCATATTGAAGTGCCTCGAGAAGAAGCGAGAGAACAGATTTCAGGATATGAATGAGATTACACAGGCACTCATCAAGTTGCTCTCCGGTGCCGACAGGCAGCAAGAACCAAAGAGGACAATAGCTTTCACGCCTCAGGCAATAACTCCGCCACAGCCTCAGGCTGTTCAGACTCAGACCCCAACTCGTACTGTTCCAAGAGAGACTCAGTCTCAGCAGGCTCAGGTGCCTGTTGCTCAATATAGTCCGCCGGTAGTTGTAGAGAGTGTCGATAATACTCAATACAGTAATCTACCTTCCGCCAGTAATCCTGTTGTTCCTCCTCAGGATGTAGAGCCGACAGTTATGCCATCAAAATCCGAGGGGGTCGTTTCTGTCGATGTCCAATCTGAAACAGGTATATCAATAGGTACATCAGTGTCTCAGGCTATTCGTCAAGAGCCAGACGATTTGGTAGATAATAGAGTAGATGTCTCTTCTGTACCTGAATTTGAAGAGGTAAAGAGCAGAGGGAGAAAGACACCCTTTGTGATAGTTGGGGTTTTAGTAGTATTGATAATTGGGGTTGCAGTCTTTCTATTTCTCCCGAAGGGAGATAAGGGCACAGAAAAGGTAGTTCCTAAGGTTCAGTTGGATAATAAGGTACCGGAGGCGGTAAAGCCGGAGCCTATAAAAGAAGAGAAGAAGGAGGAAAAGAAGGAAGAGCCATCGAATATGGCTGAGAAACCCAAAGAAGATACGGCTCAGGAGGAAAAGGTATCCGAAAAGGCCGGACAGGATCGGCAGGTAAAGACTGCTAGGTCCGTCGATAATGTAGTATTGAGTGTGGAGTCAACACCAGAAAATGTTGAGATATATAAGGGCAGCGCACTCGTTGGTGTAACCCCTTATCAATTGAAGGGGAAGCCCAATAGCGCCTCAGAATTCGTGTTCAGGAAGACAGGCTTCGAGCCATTGAAGAAGAGACTTGTATTCGACTCCTCGAAAAAGGTTCAGATTACATTAAAGCCTATAGAACAGAAGAAGGGTCCTTCCAAGAAGGAGAAGGACCCATTCGAAAAGATAGATGATCTTAAGGACTTGAGTTTCTGATGCCACTATTAATCTTCATATCACAGGAACAGATGGAAAAATTCATCAGTGAAGGTGTGGCGGATATTACTAACGACAATATAGTTTTGAGATTGGAGAAGACATATGTAGGAAATATCGAAGATGCCTGTTATTTCCTTAGAAATGTCGTTGACCCGCAGGATAAGAGGGGATTGGTTGGCAGGGTCTTGAGCAAGGATGAGGTGAAGAATCTAAACGCCGATATAATGCAGAATTCGATTATCGTTGGCGATGATGCCTATGACATAGAGGAAGGCTTTCTGGTGTTCGAGCAGGGGCGTGAAGAGGGCAAGGAGACAAAAAAGACATCGAAGACACAGGAGATAAAGTCACTCGCATCGCTTATATTGAACAATTTCAAGTCAGAAAAATAATTGAGAGGAGGGATTTATGAGAACATTGATGTTGTTTGTGTTTGTTGCTCTAATAATCATTCCATCTTGTTCAGAAGATGAGGGGAATGCCTGTCGCTCATTCTATAGTGATTTGTGTTCGAGGCAGAAGTATTTTGACGAGGCGGAGGAGTATTATTATAAACAAAAGTCCCTCTTTTGTGATTGTATAAAGAATAAGAGGTCTGACTTTACTGACTATGAGAAGATAGAGTGTGATAGGAATCTGAACAGTATAGATGCCCTGGACGAGAGTGTTCCAGATCAAAAAAAGGTCTTGCAGGGGTGTGATGTACAGCATCAGTTATTGAAAAAATATGGTGATACATATATCTCATACTGCCAGTTGAGAAACGGGACAGATAAGTGCAAAGAGGACCAGAAGGGCTGTCTCAATAATTGTCCTACATCGAGTGATGAAGAGTATAAGGGCTGTGTGGCTGAATGTAACGCCAAGTACCCCTGTAACGATATGTGCAGTGGATTCGGTCTTTGAGGTTAATATTCGGGTTGCAAATCTGCAAATTCTCTTCTGAGTTTTTCTTTTAGTCTGTCTTCTATCTGCCTGACCCTCTCTCTGGTAATCCCGAATGTCTCACCTATCTCCTCGAGGGTCTTTGGATTATCGCTCATAAGCCTGTTGTATGCGATATATCTCTCCTTGTCGTTTGCCTTCTTCAGGAACTCCACGAGTCTCGTTCTGACGATGTTCTCCTCTTCCTCTTTGATGATCTTTTCATCGTATGTTGGTTCGTCGCTCGCAATTTTGTCCAGAAGTGTCCTGTCATCGCTCTCGGATATAGTGGCATCGAATGAGACATCCGAGTTGTTGAGTCTCTTTTCCATCTCAACTACATCCTTCACCCTTACACCGAGCTTTTCAGATATCATTCGGGTCTCATCCTCGCTGGCATTCTCGTCAAATGTCTTGCCCGACAATTTGAGTATCTCTCTCTTTGTCTTTGCCAGTGAGTAGAAGAGCTTTCTCTGTGCCTGTGTAGTGCCAATCTTTACAAGACTCTTTGTCTTGAGAATAAAGGACTGAATATATGCCCTTATCCACCATATTGCATAAGAGATGAACCTGTAACCTTTGTCGGGGTCGAACTTTGTAAGCGCCTTTATCAATCCGATATTGCCTTCCTGAATCAGGTCCGATAGTCTGACATTGTAATGTATGTATTCAAGGGCAATTTTCACTACAAATCTCAAATTGGAGGTGATTAGTTTGTTTGCAGCGGCAATATCCTTGCGCTCCTTATAGGCTTTTGCCAGTTTGTATTCTTCTTCAGGGGTGAGGACGGGGTATTTCCTTATATCTTTCAGATAAAGGTTTACTGAACTGTCATAAATCTCCATGCTGTTTATCATATCATCTACCTCCTATTATTTAGATGAAGATGAAACACCATGGTTTCAACCTTTTTTCCTGTTTTTGATATCTATAATAGCCATTTTCAAGAGCTCTGGTTCCTCACACCATTCCAGAAGATTGTCCATTTCGTTGAACTCTATATCCAACAATCTGTCCTCAGCCATAAAATCCATACAAAAATCGTAAAAAGCCCGCATATCATCACTACCCGACTTCTTCACTATATTATTATTATTGGCATTGTCATATTTATATTTACCGTTTGAGCTCATTCATATCACCTTCCGACTGAATAAAATATAATCTCTACTTTGAGAATGTCAAGTCCAGCCGAAAGTCAATATGGAGCGGGCGACGGGATTTGAACCCGCGACTTTCACCTTGGCAAGGTGACACTCTAGCCGCTGAGTTACGCCCGCTCAACCAAGAAACCCTCTAATATATAAAAAGGGTGAGATTGTCAAGTACATTTATAGTTGCTATTTTCACTTTAAATTCGCTCTCAATTGTAGTAAATAACGCAGTCTGTCGATTATCACCGACTTAAGGGAGTGTTTGATATGTTTGAGAGTCTTACAGAAAAGTTTTCGCTTGCAATAAAGAGGTTGAAGGGAGAGGGAAGGATTACCGAGAGTAATATCGAAGAGGCTATAAAGGAGGTAAAACTCTCGCTCCTCGAGGCAGATGTGAACTATAATGTGGTCAAGAACTTCATAGATGCCGTAACGAGAAGGGCGATGGGTGCAGAGGTACTGACCAGCCTTACACCGGACCAGCAGTTCATAAAGATTGTGCACGACGAACTCAAGAATATGATGGGAAAAGATTCGGCTGGTGTAGACCTTGGTGGAAATCCCCCAGTTGTCATTATGATGGTGGGTCTGCAGGGTTCAGGAAAGACTACCTCCGCTGGTAAACTTGCCAGATATCTTACCATAAACAAGAAGAAGCCATACCTTGTCTCCTGCGACATATATAGGCCCGCAGCAATAGAGCAGTTGAAGAAGGTAGCCCTATCGGTAAGTGTCCCTGTATTCGACACAAATCCAAAGGATCGCCCTGTGGATATCTGTAAATCTGCGATATCTCAGGCGATTATCAAGGGATGCGATGCGGTGATTATAGATACGGCTGGTAGATTGCACATAGATGATGAGCTTATGAAGGAATTGGAGGATATTAAATCTGCAATAAATCCGCGAGAGATACTCCTCGTTGCTGATGCTATGACAGGTCAGGAGGCGGTCAATGTCGCATCCGCCTTCAATGAGCGACTCGATATTACAGGGGTAGTGCTCACCAAGATGGATGGAGACGCCCGAGGCGGTGCAGCCCTCTCTATAAGAGCCGCGACAGGTAAGCCGATAAAGTTTGTTGGAGTTGGCGAGAAGATGGATGGGTTCGAACTATTTCATCCTGACAGAATAGCATCGAGGATCTTGGGTATGGGAGATGTCCTCTCTCTCGTAGAGAAGGCTCAGGAGGCGTACGACCAGAAGAAGGCATTGGAGATTCAGAAGAAACTCACCAAGAATGAATTTACGCTCGAGGACTGGCTGGATTCGTTGAAGTCGATGGAGAAGATGGGCTCGATAGAGGACATTGTGGATCTAATACCCGGGTTTGGGGGTATGAAGAAGCAGTTGAAGGCTATGGGTGCAGTGAGACCACCCGAGAAGGAATTGAAAAAGATAATTGCAATAATCAATTCTATGACCCGACAGGAGAGAAAGAATCCGTCGATACTGAATGGCTCGAGGAGGAAGCGAATAGCGCAGGGTTCGGGGACCACTGTTCAGGATGTAAACACACTCATAAAGCAGTATCTCGAGATGAAGAAGATGATAAAGAAGTTCAATCAGGGCGGATTGTCCTCTCTACTTTCGGGTATGATGCGCGGTAAGATGCCTTTCAAATAGTACCATTTCTTGAAAAGTCTCTTTCTCGTGAATTGATAGATTTTGGGGAGGCTGAGGGGCTGAGGGGCGGGTATTATGTAATAGTGTTATGAGAATTGTGATTTGTGTCACGATTCTTTAAAAAGATTTGTTTATCATAAATGAATTTGATATAATGTCTATCGTGGAGGGAATCTGGTATGGAAGACAGAATCAAAAAATTCATTCGGGAAGTTGAAGAGATAGAGAGGCACATACTGGATTATTCTCTGTCCAAGAATATAAACGGGAATAAGGAGTTGATTTTTGATTTCATAAAGAGGGTCAAGAGTGAGAATTTTCTAAATGAGGATGTCTTTAAGACGGAGTCAGAATTTCTCTCCAAACTGGTACCCGGTGCCGCTGTAAGTATAGGAGTTTATAACAAGGAAAAGAATGCTATAGTGGTAAAATCAGTGTCAGGGCTGAAAGCCTTCTTCGAGTCTTTGATGAAATTTGGTGGTATCAACCTCGTCGAAAAGGAGTTTCCGCTCGAAGATAGTCTCGCCACTGTCCTTTTGAATTCCGGAAAAATACATAAGGTTCCAAAGGGCTTGAAAGATGTTGCCCTAAAGAAGGTCCCTGATGCAATAGTCAATTTTATGGACGATATCTTAGGTCCGTTCTATGTGTATTCAGGCGGCTTGACTTATGAGGACAATCTGATAGGCAATGTCGTAATTATGATCAGGGGTAATGCCATTGGTGGAGAGATTTCTGAGATTATTGACAGAATGCTGCCTCTCTTCGGAGTAATAAATCATTACTATTTGAATAGGTAGAAAACCTGCAAATATGGATATAGATATTGTCAGAATTAATTGTAGGAGTATAAGAGAGGATTCGATTATCTACCAGTATAGGCAGGAGGCACTTGCTCTCAGATATAAGGTGTTTTGTGAAGAGATGAAGGTTGTGCCATCGAATGATAGCAAGATTATCGATGACGAGTTCGATTATCATTCGTCCACTGTTATTTTTCTTGCAAGGGTGGAAGGGAAGGCCGTAGGTACACTCAGGCTCATAAGGTATTCTGAGGAAAATGGATTGCCTCTCATAAATTCGATAGAGGGACTCGAGGAGAGGCTCGAAAGGGCTATCGACTTCAGGAGGAGGTTGTATGGTGGGAGGTCATTTTCAGAGGCGGGAAGACTTGTATTGTTGAGAGATTATCGTAAGAACACTGTATCTAATCGGAATAGGCTCATATCACTCACTATGATGAGCGATTACATTTCGTATTGTAGAGATTATGGAGTTACAGATGTAATTGGTATAGCAAACCCAAAACTTCTGAGTTTCTATGAGAGAATAGGACTGAGGGCATTATTCAATATCCGGGATAAGATGACAGGAATACCGAGTCCCGTGATTCACTCAGAGGTGGAGAAGATATATACCTGTCTGAGGAGGCTGAAAGCTATCATAATCGTAAAATCGTTCATCGATAATATCACACGATATTTCGTTCGATGGGTCAGATGATATTATATCTACCTGGAGATACGATATTATGTGGGTCGAGTGTCTGCTTTATCTTCGAGACAGTCTTAAAGAAAATATCTTCTCTATCTATTATCTCGTCCATCAGTTCGATCCCTGCTCTGTAGGGATAGATCCCTTCGTCTCTTAGAAGTCTGTTGAGTCTCTTTACTGAGTCGTGAGCCTTTACTGTCTCATCTGAATTACGCGGGAAGGCTATACTAACTACTGTCTCGAAGACTCTGTTGTTGATTGTATTGAGCGTAATGGCGGGTTCATAGCCGTCTTTGTTGAGGTTGTTCTGAATAATGTCTATTACTGATTTTGTCATATTCCCGTCGATGGGTATTATTGGAAGATAGTAGATGACACCACAACTGCTGTTGTCGGGATTTAATTTGTCTGGGGGGTCTGTGAGAGGCCAGTATACGCTCTTGATTGCATCATCAGTAGGAATACCAGTAGTAAATTTGTAGACCATCTTGGAGGCAGAGAGAATAATATGCTTTCTCTTTATCTGAGGAATGAAAGAGAGTATCCGACCCATTCTATCGAGTAGATTGATCAGTTCATCTGTCAGAAACATAATATCTGCAATGTCTCCCAACGCCGATTTTATCTGCCTCTTTGCGTCTTTTACTACCGCTTCAGTCCCGAAGAGTCTGCCTGTAGCACTCCAGTATCCATAGAACTCTTTATCGAAATATTCTTCAGCCATACTTCTCAGTTCCTGTCTATTTAGGTTGGGGTATCTCCTGCATAATTCATCGAAGATAAGAGGTGTGAGTGAGATTCTCGACCTCTCTCTATTTGCAATGTGCACTACGCTTTTCAGGATTTCTTTGAATCTGAGTTGTCTTATCCTGTCGATAAAGATAGGAAAATTTTCTCTATCTCTCAATTTTGCAATAAATGTAATACTGGATTCGTGTCTATACATTAGGTTTATTGTAGCCTGTACGACTATTCCTAAGTTTGCCTGTAGAAATAAACCGTCGAGGGAAGGTCCAATCCCATGTTTGTATAGATTTTTTGCCTTTGCATTGGAAAAGTGCCCATAACCTGTGTCAAGGATGTCTCCGTCGGGTAATACGACCTTTAGGGCAGAAATCTCTTCACCTCTGTCGGTAAAGTACCCGACACCGCGGTCGAGCGAGTTGCCTATAATACTGGAATCTTTGCCGGAGCCCGTTACATCCATTATCAAAGGCAGATTATTACTGGAAATATAATCATATAATTGCTTCTGGGTTACCCCCGGTTCGATGACTGCATAGGCAAAATCCTTATTTACCTCTATTATTCTGTTCATAAGCGATAATTCTACAATTACACACCCATCTCTTACTGGGAGTTTCGAACCCATACCCCAATTCTTGCCTGTACTGATTGGGTAGAGTGGTATTTGATGTTTCGCGGCTATAAGGACTATCTTTCTTACCTCTTCGGTATTCTCTGGTAAGAGAAGGGCGGGTACATCTCTACTTGTTCCAGATAGATTGTTTATATGTGATGTGAGTCTATCTCCAGTCAAAATATGTTCATCTCCAATGACCTCTCTCCATTCTGATATGGCTTCTGTGATACTCATAACTCTCCTTTCTCTTTCGATGACTAATAACATCTCATTATCACAAAAGCAGAGGTGTTTCAATATGTTAAGGCTAAATGTCATTTAAACTTCAAAAGTAGACTATTTAAATTTGGAAGAATTTGGAGAATTTGTACCTGGCACTACTGCTCATAAATCCAATGATTTCAATGAGTTAGAGTTGTTTTAGGGCTAATGAGGTAACTGGCACCTTTCGAGGAAATGAGGGAAATGAGGTAACTGACACTCATCTAAGGGGTAACTGACACCCTTTGAGAATTATAAAGGGACTTTCGATTCGCATATTTGCAATCTAACATTGCTTTTCTATTATTTTTATAAAAAAGAAGTTTTGTAATTGCCGACAGATATGGTATCTTAACCCACTATGAATCTTTTTGAGGTTATAGGTACAAGAAGGATATTCTTCATCACCGGCAAGGGAGGGACGGGAAAGAGTACATATACGATTGCACTTGGCAGGCTCTCGAGTAGCAGATATAAGACTCTTGTTGTAGATTTTGACAATAAGAGGTCTACATTGAGAGAGCTTCTGAGGGTGAACAATCTCTCATCCGAGCCACAGAGGGTGGATGATAATCTGTACTTTTCGCACATCGAACCTGACGAGGCTCTGAGGTATTATCTAAGGGATTACATCAAGAGCGATTTTCTGATAAATGTATCTATGAACTTGAAACCTCTAAAGTCGTTTTATAATGCCCTCCCCTCCGCGAAGGAGATGTTGATATGCTATTTCTTGATGCATATTGTGAGGGACTTCGACTTCGAGAGGATTTTTATCGATATGCCTGCCTCCGGACACGCGGAGCTGTTCTTGAAGATTCCACTTGCCGCAAAGGGTATATTCAATAGAGGTCCAATCATAGACATAGTCCACAATATGAATTCTCTGTTGTATGGACGGGGTATCTCAGGTGTAATTCAGATAACGCTCCCCGATGAGGTGGTTGTATCGGAGACTATAGAATTCTATGAGAGGTTCAATTCGATAGATTATGTAGAGGTGCTTTCGATCATAATAAACAAGAGATTCAGGATAACCAAGACTCAGGGTGTGTGTGAGGATATCGAGAGAGAGGAGGAGATAAAGAGACTATACAACTACTATGTCAGAAAATCGCAGGAGGAGGAGAGGCTGATTTCGGAGCTCAAAGAGCGGACCAGGAGCAGGATATACGAGATACCATTCTTCCCTGTAAAGACGCCTGTTGATAGTATTGTTTCTTTTATGAGGGATCTGTGAAGAGAGAGACGAAGATTCTATTTATGTTCGGTCCCGGTGGGGTCGGGAAGACCACTGTGTCTGCCTCGCTCGGACTCGCATTTGCAGATGAAGGACTCGATGTACTTGTGGTAACCGTGGACCCCGCAAAGAGGTTGAAGGATATTCTTGGGATTGAAGAGATAGGATTTTCGCCTGTATGTGTCAATGACTTTTTTAAGAGAGAGAGCGGGCATAATCTCTTGGGAAGAATGGATGCAATGATGATAGATTCTAAGGACGCATTTCTGAATCTCCTGAAGAGGTATATCAAGAATGAGGGCACTATAAATCAGGTGGTCAAGAACAGGATATTCAAGTACCTCTCCGAATCTATGATCGGTGCTCAGGAGTATCTTGCCGCTGAGAAGATATACGATATGTTTCTGGATGCAAGGTATGATATCATAGTTGTAGATACAGCCCCTTCGAAAAACGCCTTCGAGTTCATAGATGGGGCGAAGAAGATGTCGGGATTTCTGGATAAGAAGATAATAAGGTTCTTCATAGATGTGGAGGATGAAGAGTCTATCAAGGGAATGTTCTTCAAGAGGACGGGGGATTTCTTGTATAAGATTCTCGGGATTATATTTGGGGCTGAGTTCATCGCCGATATGAAGGGATTTCTGACGAGCATTTCTTCGATGTATAATGACCTTCTTCAGCGGGCATACGAACTCGACGCACTCTATCTGTCTGACAGAATAAGGTATTTCATCATCGGTTCGCCTCAGAAACTATCGCTCGGTGAACTGACACACCTTGGCAGGGGCTTGAAGGAGAGGGGTATCGGCAGGACTGCTACAATAATAAACAAGGCGCCGTTCTTTTATGGGCGAAGGGAGATGATGAACACAGCCAATAAAATAATGACAAACTGCAAAAATAGTGATATAAAAGTAAACCTTGAGTTTATACTTGCGGTGGAAGAGAATATGCTGGAATCTATCGAGAGAGACATCGAGCAGATGGGAGAATTGGTCTCCCAGAACAGGGTTGTATTGCCTGATTTGTACAATGATATACATAGCTTTGAACAGCTATTGAAGTTAGGCAAGATATGTCGAGGAGGTATCAGATTATGAGTCGTTTCTTTAGTGTTCTTGTCGTCCTTTCTATGTGCATTGTGTCGGTTGGTACTGTATATGCACAGGATGCAGATAGCCTGAGGGTTCAGGGAGATGAGGCGTACAAAGCCAAGGACTATGATAAGGCAATCGAACTATACAAGGCGAGTCTGAAGATAAATGGGAAGAACTGGCAGGTGCACGAATCACTTGGCAATGCCTATTTCAAGGCAAAGAGATATACTGATGCGGCTGCAAGCTATGCCGAGGCACTTGGTTATAACCCACAACTCGTATCCGCGTATTACAATATCGGATTCTCCTATTTGAAGGCAGGATTGTTCAACGAGGCTATAAAATATCTCGAGAAGTATGTATCTGCAAAGGGTGATGACCCGGATGGATATTACAGACTCGCTGAGTCGTACTACTCGGTGGCTGAGAAGGAGAATGCAATTAAGAATTACGAGAAGTTTCTCTCTATGGCAAACAAGGATGTATCTCAGAAGAAGATAGATGATGCAAAGGCGAAACTATCGGAGCTCAAGGGCTCCTCCGGTGGATCTGCCCCTGTAGTTGCCCCTGTTGCAACACAACCTGCAACTACATCATCCCCTGCCAAGACACCCGCTGTCTCCCAACCCTCTACAACCCCTGTGGTTGTACCTACGACTGTTGTGCCATCTGTTTCTGCACCTGTACCATCGGTTGCAACCCCATCGCCATCTAATACACAGGCTGCAAGTAAGACACCACCACCTCAGCCAGCCGCTCCTGCTGGGAGTAGTAAACCGTCCGAAAGTACTGGAGTCGCTATGAACTCAGCGCTTGCCAATGACCCTGCTATGGAGATCATAAAGGAGGCGGATGGACATCTTTCAAATGGGAATTACAGGCTTGCTATCTCTACATACAGGGATGCACTGATAAAGAATCCAAATAGTATTCAGGCCCACTACAACCTTGGGATTGCACTCGCAAAGGTCGAACGGTATGAACAGGCAATTACAGAGTGGGAGAAGGTTTTGCAGATAGATCCGAACAATGCCGGTGCAAAGGAGAATATCAACAGGGCAAAGGCAAAGATGAGCGGTGCATCAGTTGCACCGACGGTGGCATCAACCACTCCCCCAAAACAGCAGCCACCTGCCGTTGAGCCACAGCAGCAACAACCCTCTCCTGTCGATGACTTGCTTGCAAAGGCGAACAAGGCGAATGGTGCAGGAGATTATGCCACAGCCATCAAATACATAGATGAACTTATGGTAATCAGAAAGGATGTCGCTGAGTCGTATGTTACAAAGGGAAATGCCCTGCTTGGACTGGCGAAGTACCTCGATGCCATCAACGAATACAAGAAGGCACTTGCACTCAACCCACAACTCGCAAATCCATTGTTTGGGATGGCTGAGTGTTATAGACTGCTTGCAAAGACGGATATGGCGATTCAATACTATAGGCTCTTTCTGAATTCCAGTGCCACAGACAAGGCAAAATGGAGGGTAGACAGGGCATCCAAGATGTTGAAGGCGCTCGAGTCGATAAGATAATCCACAGAGGAGGACAAGATGACGAGGATAGAGAACATTTACTCGAAGGCAGATGAGATGTTTTTCGATGCAGATGACAGAATACGGGAGGGAAAGATCGTAGAGGCAAAGGATATATTGGTAAATCTCATCAATCAGTTTCCCGAATACGGGAGGGCATACAACCATCTGGGCTGGATATATGAGACGAAGTACAAGGACTATAAGACCGCTGAGATGTATTATAGGAAGGCTCTGGAATTTGCACCCGATTATCCTGCGGTCTATCTCAATTATGCTATCGTCCTATCTTCACTCGAGAGATTCGATGACCTCGAGAAATTGCTTTCTCAGGCATTGGGTGTACCCGGGATTGCAAAGGACAAGATATACAACGAGTTCGGGATAATGTACGAGCTCAAAGGGGAATTTCTCAAGGCAATAGATTATTACAGGAATGCCATAAACTCCTCTCTCAACGAAAAGGATATCGATATCTACAGGGAGTCAATAAACAGATGCAAGACAAAGAGAGAGATTCTTGGGTGATTTGTCCCATTTTTTGATGAGGGTTTGGAGAGAGTAGTCGATAGATTGTAGGCATTTGATGATGAATATTATACATTACACCGATATTCAATCCGAATAGGGGTTTATATGAGAAGACTGTTTGGAACGGATGGTGTTAGAGGTATTGCCAATGAATATCCTATGACTGCCGAGATGGCTATGCAGATAGGGCGGGCAATAGCGGTAATCTGCAAGAGGGGAGAGCACAGACACAGGATAATCATTGGAAAAGATACGAGGATATCCGGGTATATGTTCGAGACATCACTCTCATCGGGAATATGTTCGATGGGTGTGGACCTGATGCTCGTTGGGCCTCTTCCTACACCCGCGATAGCATTCATTACTCAGAGTATGAGGGCGGATGCGGGTATAGTGATCTCTGCGTCGCACAACCCATATCAGGACAATGGGATAAAGATCTTCAGCAGGGATGGTTTCAAACTCCCCGACGAGGTAGAGGAGAAGATAGAGGAGCTCGTCTTTGCTGCCTCGATGGATTCCCTAAAGCCCAGTCCCGAGAGCATCGGGAAGGCATACAGGATAGAAGATGCATCTGGAAGATATATCCAGCACCTCAAGAACACCTTCCCGTCCGATCTGACACTCGACGGGTTGAAGATAGTTGTGGATTGTGCAAATGGAGCGGCGTATAAGGTGGCGCCCACTGTCTTCGAGGAGCTCGGTGCCAGAGTCGTAAGTACGGGAGTAGAGCCCGATGGTGTAAATATAAATAAGGATGTAGGGGCATTGCACCCGGAACATATCTCGAATCTGGTAAAGAGACACCGGGCTGATATAGGGATTGCCCTCGATGGAGATGCAGATAGGGTGATTATTTGTGATGAGTTTGGTGAGATTGTGGATGGGGATCAGATAATGGCAATAAACGCCCTCAATATGAAAGAGAGCGGGGTGCTTAGGAAGAATACAGTGGTTGCAACGGTTATGAGCAATATGGGATTGGAGTTGTTCCTGAAAGATAACGGGATGAGGCTGGTCCGAACTCAGGTGGGAGACAGGTATGTCGTAGAGTACCTCAGAAACAACGGGCTCAATTTTGGAGGAGAGCAGTCCGGGCATATCATCTTTATGGATTATCTTACTACCGGAGATGGGATACTTGCAGCCCTGCAGACTCTCTCTGTTATGAAGAGGAGCGGTAAGAGATTGTCGGAGTTGGGAAAGATTATTCAGAAGTTTCCGCAGGTTCTGGTGAATTTCAAGGTAAAGGAGAAGAAGGACCTCGATTCGATACCTGAGGTTGTGAGAGTTATAAAGGGTGCAGAGAAGAATCTGAAGGGTAGGGGGAGAATCCTGGTCAGATATTCGGGCACCGAGATGAAGGCGAGGGTTATGGTGGAGGGCGAGGACAAGGGCAGGATAGAGAAGATGGCAGAAGAGATTTCCGATGTGATCAAGAAATATGTCTGTTAGAGGAGGAGATATGAGGCCAAGACTCGGAGTAAATATAGACCATATTGCGACACTCAGGCAGGTCAGACTTGCTGTCTATCCCGATCCCATTTATGCCGCAGTATTGTGTGAACTGGGCGGTGCCGATGGTATAACGGTGCATTTGCGGGAGGACAGGAGGCATATTCAGGATAGGGATGTGAGAATACTGAGGCAGATCGTCCGTACCAAGTTGAACCTCGAGATGGCACCTACGAAGGAGATGGTGGAGATCGCACTCGATATAAGACCCGAATCTGTATGTCTGGTTCCCGAAAAGAGGGCTGAGCTTACCACAGAGGGCGGGTTGAATGTTATAGAGTCGGTTGAGGTTGTAAAGGGTGTGGTAAAGTCCCTCAAGAACGCAGGTATAGAGGTCAGTATTTTCATTGACCCGGATATCGATCAGATTACTATGGCAAAGAGGTGTGAGGCAGATACAATAGAGCTCCACACGGGAAAGTACTGTGATGCCCCTGATAGAAGGCACAGGGATAATGAACTCTCCCGACTCATCGATTCGGCAAAGGCGGCGTCCAAGATGGGGCTCAAGGTGAATGCGGGACACGGTTTGAACTATCAGAATATATTCGAGGTGGCGGCGATCGAGGAGATCGAGGAGTTCAATATAGGGCACTCCATTGTGGCTCGTTCTGTATATGTGGGGCTCGAACGGGCGGTGAGAGAGATGGTAGAACTCTTGAGGTATGCGAGAAGTAAGATATGAAGATCAGAATCAACAAATTCATAGCAGGTGCAGGGATTACGAGCAGGCGGAAGGTGGATGACCTTATCAGGGAGGGGCGAATCAAGGTAAATGGGAAGGTGCCGATGGACCTGGGGGTTATGATCGACCCTGACAACGATATAGTTACATTGGACAATGAGGTGATTTCGCTCGAAAAGGAGAAGGTATATATCTTGATGAACAAACCTCCAAAGACGATATGCTCGAGTCTCGATGATAGAGGTAGAAAGACAGTGCTCGATATGGTCAAGACCGGTGTAAGGGTCTTTACTGTTGGACGACTCGACTATGACGCAGAGGGGGTATTGCTTCTGACTAATGATGGGGAGCTCGCCAATATGCTGACACACCCACGATATGGTGTCGAGCGAATATATGATGTCAAGATAAAGGGCGTAATTACACCACTGAAACTTCAGGAGATAAAAAAGGGGATTCACCTGAGAGATGGGCTCGTAAAGCCCAAATCTGTCAGGGTGCTGAAGTCCACAGGTATCAACAGTTGGGTAGAGCTCGTACTCTCTGAGGGGAAACACCACGAGGTCAAGAGGATATTCGATGCGATAGGTTATGATGTATTGAGACTCAAGAGAGTGGAGTTTGCCGGGTTGAGGGTGGATGATATCCCCGTTGGAGGTTATAGAGAGTTGTCTCCCAAAGAGGTGCGAAGGCTCTATGCCTATGTAAAGAGCAGACCTGTAAGAAAGATAGAAACCAACCCAACAACGAGATCCAGAAGAAAGCAGAATCCTGAATAAATGGGTAAACATAATAAATGGGTAAATGGATAAATGGGAAATGAGTAAGTGAAAACTTCCCTCCAATAAAGAATTAATCCGAAGTCCGACACGGATCACCGACACCGATCACCGAATAAAAATGGGTATGTGAGAAATGGGAAATGGATAAATATAAATGAGTAAGTGGGAAGTAGGAATACTAATAAATGGGTAAATAAGTAAGTAGGAAATGGGTAAGTAATAATTCAACTCTCAAAGATGGCCGACCACTGATCACCGACACTGAGTAATTCCCCTCTCATAAAAACAAATTGATAAGTGGGAAGTAGGAAATGGATAAGTAATAATTTCCCTCTGATAAAGAATTGATCAGAAGACCGACACGGTTCACCGTACACCGACACTGTTTTTAAGATGGGTGTCTGTCGAAGGCAGACGGGGTGTGTTGAAAATGTCACTTATTCACTCACTACTTTTTATCGAAATGATCATCTTTGAAACCCCTTAGTATAAGTAAAGTTCTTGATATTACTGGAATTGGATGGTATTAATATCACTATGAATAAAGAATCACTCTGGTAAGAAGATAGGATAATATAAGGAGATGTTAGATAAAAAGAAGGATTATATTCAGGTTACGAGGAAAAGATTACTGAATATTAGTAATTCAAAGGATTTGATGGAGGATGGAAGATGAGTTCTGCAAGAGAGATATCTATAAAAGAGATAAAGGAAGAGATTTTGAAATGCCTCAATGAGATGGGAATTTCCGTAAGACATATTATTCTTTTTGGATCAAGGGCAAGAGGAGATTTTTCAAAGAAAAGTGATTATGATTTTTTAATAATAACCGAAAAGACATACGTTGTTAAAGAGAAGATGCAGATTGCAGCCACAATTAGAAAAGCATTAGCAGAATTGCATATTTTTGCTGATATAATAATAAACTCTGAAGAAGAGGCTGAAATCAAAAAGGATAGAATAGGTTGTGTTACAAGATATGCTTTAAAGGAAGGGATTATAATATGATTGATGAGCAAGTAAAAAACTGGATAATAAAGGCAATGGAAGATTTTACTATTGCAAAGCATGAATTAACCTTCCCTGATGAAAATGAAATCTCTACTGGTCCTGTTTGCTTCCATTGTCAACAAGTTGTAGAGAAACTGCTAAAATCATACCTTGTTTCAAAAAATATAGATTTTGGAAAGACACACGACCTCGAAGGTCTTATAAGGTTATGTTCCGAACAGGACAATGAGTTCAAAGGATTAGATGTTAGAAGCCTTACAGATTATGCAGTTGAAGTTAGATACCCAGAGGAGTTCTACATACCTTCTGTTGAAGAGGCTAAAGAATGTTTTGAAATTGCTGCAAAGGTTAAAGACTTTATATTCCAGAAATTTGGGATAAAAGAAAAGGAGTTAATAGGAGATAAAAAAACTTGAGGCCGAACGGGGGCTGTATAATCTGGTTTGACAGTCTGTTAAAATCATTTGGAGACGAGTTTCTTGAATATAAAGAGAATGTGAATATAGCTTTAGAGATAAGTTTAACCTAACCTAATCGATTTTTATTGTTCTTAAAGGACTTAATTTGTCCTAATAAGAGGAGTGAAAATTTGTCTATATTTTTTTACAATTGGTTCATCTCCATTTTAGTTGCAAATTACAAGCCTATTTTTGGTTATTAGAGAATAGTATTTCCCT
>Ga0123519_10006264_pt1 | contig 18788 bp, 20 predicted proteins | sample YelNatPaOPRAMG02_FD_87396 | JGI IMG/M metagenome (GOLD analysis project Ga0123519, IMG submission 87396) | Hot spring microbial communities from Yellowstone National Park - Yellowstone National Park OP-RAMG-02 (version 2) | ecosystem: Environmental > Aquatic > Thermal springs > Hot (42-90C) ... | reverse complement strand
CCTCCCTTATGGCAAGCCGCAAGGGCTTGCCCTACGAACAACCAAAAACAATGGACCTTTGCACCAGGCCAGCCCTGGGCAACCGCATAGGGTTGCCCCTACAAAGCCGCTGACCTCCCTAACCGCAGGCCAGCCCTGGGCAACCGCATAGGGTTGCCCCTACAAAGAACCATTGTCGCTCCCGGGCGTAGGGGAATAATCAGAAAACCCCCCATTGGACCTGTTTCCAGACCTTGATTTTCACCGGGGCATGTTCTAAATCATTTTGGTGTAGCAGCGGACGATCCTATGCCCTCCGAAATTTTTCTTGCAATTCTGGGGTACCTTCTGGGATCGATTCCCACGGGATTGATCCTGACCCGGCTTTTTTCGGGAACCGATCCGAGAAAAGAAGGAAGCCGAAACATCGGAGCGACCAACATCTTTCGAACGGCAGGGAAAGGCCTGGGAATCCTCACCCTTGCAGGAGATGCCTTCAAAGGGGCTTTGCCCATCGGGGTGGCTCTTCACTGGGGTGTTTCGCCTTTCTGGCTTCTCGTGACCGGGTTGGCACCGGTCGTGGGTCACATCTTCTCGGTCTTTCTTCGATTCAAGGGTGGCAAAGGGGTGGCCACCGCTCTTGGTGTCTATCTCGTGGTATCGCCCTTAGCGGTGCTGATCGCCTTCTTTCTTTTTGTGGCCATCGTCTGGAAGTGGCGCTATGTCTCCCTCGGCTCGATCACCTGTGCCCTCGCTATGCCTCTCCTCGTTGTCTTGATCGAAAAGGCGTCCCTGAACTTCCTGGTCATGAGCCTCGTGATCGCGGGCCTCATCGTTCTTCGACATCGGTCGAACATCGCCAGACTCCTTTCAGGTACGGAGAATAAGTGGAAGGTTTAAGAAGCGGGAAAGGAAGGTGGATGGGACCCTGAGGGTCAAAGTTTCTTCAATGCGGAGCGGAGACGTTTCTCTCTTTTCGAAAGCATCTTCGAGGGCCCTTTCTGCTTCAGCCTTGTTTCGTCTTCGCCGACGGAATCGGCGAAACCTCCATCCGGGCAAGCAATCCTTTCGAGCCTTTCATGAAATTGCTCCGATGGAACAACCGCTATGGCCATCCTCGCTGCATACTTTTCGAGCTCGCGATCCGAGCTCACGATGACCACCGCCCCTCCTTTTGAGCGGGCGATCCGTTTGATCACATCGTCGGCTCTTTCCCCTCGTTGCGAGTAAATAACCTCGACCCCTTTCACATATTCCTTCTGTTCAGCGAACCAGCCCTCCTGCCAACCGTCAAAAACGAGGGTCACGGCCCATCCCTTCTCCTTCCGATAAGCCGAAAGACGATCGATCAGGCGATCCCGCTCTCTTCGAAGCTTCGTGGCACTCACTCCCGAAAGGAGGCGGTTCGCGTGAAGAAGATTGTATCCATCGATCACCAGATTCATGGCAAGGATGTCCCCCCGGGCTGGCTCTTTTCGGAAGGAATGAGAAGCCGGATCTTCGATCGTCCTTGCAAAATGGACTTTGCGGTCCGAGCCCCAAGGAGAACCTCTGGAAACCTTTCTTCCCCTTCTGAAAAATAGAGGCGGAGGTGATTCGGCCCCTCTTTCGGCCGACCAGCATCTCTGACCTCCAGGCCGTCGGCGATGGCTTCGATGAGGATCTCGGTAAGCTTCCCGCAATCCACATTGTAGGGCTCTCCGTAGGGAAAGGAAATGCAGACCTCAGCGACCCGAAGCTTTTCCAGAGTAGAGAGAAGAAAGGGTGAGATTTCCCTCACACGCAAATAGCTATATTCCTTCACCTTGCCCAAACCGATAAGCAGGATCAACTGGGCTCGAAGCCTTCCCTCCGCAGGCATGAGGGTGACTTCCTGCCATGTTCCTTTCAAACGTTGCTCCATGAGGATGCGTGAAAGCCTGCCGTTGAGCCTCCAATCGACCCACCCGCTCGATCCCTGCAAGGGTCTTTCATCCTCAAAGAAACCCACCACAAGGACGTCACACGGCTGAGAATCGACCTGTTCTTGAGAGATCACGATTTCCATGAGCTTGTTATCGCAAATCGTGAAGGGTCGTTCAAAAACGAGAGCTTGCCGACTTCTTCCCCACTATCCGTCATTTCCCGCCAAGGGCTTGGGTTTTTCTTATCTCTGTCATGATGCGATCGAGGATGCCGTTTACGAAGGCCGGTGAATCCTCAGAACCGAATCGCTTGGCGAGTTCCACGGCTTCATTCACCGAAACCCGGGGAGGAACCTCCTCGCAGTAAAGAAGCTCAAAGGCGGCAATCCGAAGGATGTTGCGATCGACGGGAGGCATGCGCTCGAGACGCCAATGTTCCGAGTGGCCTTCGATGAGGCGATCGATCTCCTCTCGGTGAGTCGAAACGCCTCGGACCAGCCGATCCAGAAAGCTATCCTCACCCCCAGCGGATAGAAGGTGCTCCCGGAGCAATGCGAGTCCCCTTTCCACGTCTTGCCCCGTCATCTCCCATTGGTAAAGAACCTGGAGGGCATACTCCCTCGTTTTTCTTCTCTTCCCCAAGGCACTTCCTGATCCACGGCCAGACGCCGGAGAGCTTTTGCGGTCAGACAGCTATTTCCTTCATCAGGTTGGCCATCTCGATGGCTGTCATGGCCGCATCGAACCCTTTGTTCCCTACCTTGGTTCCAGCTCGCTCGACGGCCTGCTCAATCGTTTCAGTGACCAAGACACCGAAGGCAATCGGAATCTCGCTCTCCAGGGAAAGGGCTGCAATCCCTTTCGTGACCTCATTTGCGATGTAGGCAAAGTGCGGGGTGGCCCCTCGAATGACCGTCCCCAGGCAGATGATGGCGTCGAATCGACCGCTTCGAACCATCTTCTTGGCTGCAAGGGGGATCTCAAAGGCGCCCGGAACCTTTGCAACCTGGATGTCCTTCTCTTCGGCGCCACTTCTTCGCAAGGCATCGAGGGCACCTTCAAGGAGCCGATCGGTGATGAAGCTGTTAAATCGACTGTAAACGATCCCGAACCGAAGCCCCTTTGCTGTCAAACTCCCTTCAAAGGTTTTGACCATAGCCGAACTCCTTTCGGTTTCTCATTTCGAATCGGGTCATTCTCCACATTTCACGTTGAGAAGGTGGCCCATTTTCTTTGCTTTGACCCGCAGATAGTTAATGTTCTCTTTCAAAGGTTTCGTCTCAATCGGCACCCTTTCGACGACGACGATCCCGTATCCTTCGAGACCGACGATCTTTCGAGGGTTGTTCGTCATCAATCGAATCTTATGGAGTCCGAGATCGACGAGAATCTGAGCTCCGATCCCGTAGTCTCGCATGTCGGCCCGAAAGCCCAGTTTCTCATTCGCCTCCACCGTGTCCATCCCCTTGTCCTGGAGGGCATACGCCCGGAGCTTGTTGACCAACCCGATGCCCCGTCCTTCCTGACGCATGTAGACGATCACGCCTTTACCCTCCCTTTCGACCATGGCCATGGCTGTATGGAGCTGCTCTTCGCAGTCGCACCGCCTCGAACCAAAAACGTCACCGGTGAGGCACTGCGAATGGACGCGGACCAGGACCTCGTCATCGGGACCGATCTCTCCCTTGACCAAGGCGATGTGGTGATAAGGGTCCAAATCGTTCTCGTAAGCAATCGCCGTGAAGGTTCCACCGTATTTTGTGGGAAGCGTCGCGGTTGCGATTCGGCGGACCAGACGTTCCTTGCTCATCCGATACTTGATCAAATCGGCGATCGTGACGATCTTGATGCCGTGCTCTTTGGAGAAGATCTCCAAATCGGGCATGCGGGCCATCGTGCCGTCATCGTTCATCACCTCGCAGATCACACCTGCCGGCTTGAGACCCGCCAGACGGGCAAGATCCACAGAGCCCTCGGTCTGTCCCGTCCTCACGAGGACACCGCCCTTCTGAGCCTTCAGGGGGAAGATGTGACCCGGGGTCACCAAGTCCTCGGGCTTTGTCCGATCATCCACTGCCGTCAAGATCGTTTTCGCCCGATCCGCAGCCGAGATCCCCGTCGTGATCCCTTTGCGGGCATCGATCGAAACGGCGAAGGCGGTCTGAAAATGGGAGGTGTTCTCCTTGACCATCATGGGAATCCGAAGCTCGTTTAGCCTTTCCTCCGTAAGGGAGAGGCAGATCAAACCCCGACCGTACTTCGTCATGAAGTTGATCGCCTCGGGAGTAACCTTTTCCGCGGCCATGGTGAGATCGCCTTCGTTTTCCCGGTTCTCGTCATCGACCAGGATGACCATCTTTCCTTGCCGGATATCCTCCAATGCCTCTTCTATGGTGCTGACCATCGATCCTGATCACTCCTTTCCGAAGAAACCATGTTCCATCAGAAACGCCTCACTGAGGCCTTCCTTCTTCTGCCTTCTCTCGCCGAGGATTTTTTCAACATACTTCCCCAGGATATCCGCCTCCACGTTCACCCGATCCCCCTTTTTCCGCTCTTCCAGCGTCGTCTTCTCGAGGGTGTAAGGGATCAGGGCAAGCTCGATCTCCTCTCCCTTCACCTCGTTCACCGTGAGGCTTACCCCATCGACGGCGATAGAGCCCTTCTCGACCACGTATCGCGAAGCCTCCTTTGGAAGCTTGATCCGGAGGCGAAGAAAATCCCCTTCTCTTTTCACCTCTGTCACCCATCCAACCCCATCGATGTGACCCGTAACGATATGACCGCCCAAGCGATCGGAGAGGCGAAGAGCCCTTTCCAGATTGACCCGCTCACCCACCCTCAGGCCACCGAGCGTCGTTCTCTCGAGGGTTTCCGTGGAAAGGTCGACCACGATGCGTGTCCCTTCCTTTTGGGCAACCGTAAGGCAAACGCCATTCACACTGATACTATCACCGAGTCCCACCTCTGTCAAATGAGAAGGAATCTCAATCGTAAGCCTTTTTTCTCCACCCCGATACTCGATCCCTTGTACCAGCCCTCTATCCTCGACGATCCCCGTAAACATCGCTCTTCACCCGAAAATCATCCCTTTCGTTAAACGCCCTGTTTACAGAGCCCATCATCCCTGACTGAAGCAACCGGATAACCCTCGACCAAGAGGTCATCGCCGAGGCGCCGAACCTTCAGGCCTTTCACGACGATCGCGTCACGAAGCTTCGATACCCCTCTTCCTCCGAATACAGAAAGAGCCTCTCTGTCTCCGATCAACTTCGGAGCGATAAAAAGGATCAGCTTGTCCACGAGCCCCTCGTCAAGAAAGGCACCGTTCACCTCGCTTCCTCCTTCAACCAGAAGACTCGTTATCTCCATGGCGCCCATGGCCGAGGCAAAGGAGCGGAGGTTGACCCTTCCTTGTCGGGAATCAAAAACCATGACCCGCACCCCTCGCCTCTCCAGCTCCTGCCTTGCCGCAGCCGAGGAGGCCTCGGTGGTTGCCACGATCAGTCGGCTCGGTTCATCCCCAATGACCCTGGCATTCTCCGGAATTCTCAGTCGGCTATCGAGAACGATGCGAAGAGGGTCTCTTCCGCCTTTCACCCGTGCCGTAAGAAGAGGATCATCCCTCAGGACGGTCCCGATACCGACCACGATGCCGTCTACAGCGCTTCTCAGACGATGGACCCACTTCCTGGACGACTCATTCGAAATCCATTTTGAATCTCCATCCCGGGTGCCGATCCTTCCGTCGAGGGTCATGGCCGCTTTGAGGATGATAAAGGGCTCTTTTCTGACGATATATTTGCAAAAGGCTTCGTTCAGGCTCCGGCACTCTTCTTCAAGAACTCCCACCTTTACCTCAAGGCCCGCCTCGGAGAGGGCTGAAACGCCCCTTCCCGCCACCAAAGGGTTCGGATCCTTCATTCCGATCACGACTCGCCTCACGCCCGCCTCAATCACACGGGGGGCACAGGGCGGTGTTCTGCCGTAGTGGGTGCAGGGTTCGAGGTTCACATAAAGGGTCGCTTCCCGGGCCGATGCTCCGGCCTGCTCCAAGGCAAGGATCTCTGCGTGGGGTTCCCCGGCCTTACGGTGATATCCCTTCCCGACGACAAGGCCATCCTTCACCACGATAGCCCCCACCATGGGGTTGGGAGACGTCTTGCCTTCTCCCTGCCGGGCAAGGCGAAGGACCCTCTTCATCCACCTCTCGTCGTTCATCATTATTTCATAGTATAAAACGTCGGATAGAATGTGAAAAGGTCTTCCGCTGCGGGGACAGAGAAAGGACCTACTTCTTCTTGGCGGGCTCTTCTTTGTTCCCCAGGAGCTCTTTCAGTTCGTCCATGAACTCCTGGATGTCTTTGAACTGTCTGTAAACGGAGGCAAACCGGACGTAGGCCACACCGTCGAGCTTATGGAGTTCCTCCATGACCTTCTCGCCGATCTCGGTACTTCGGACCTCCCTCTCTCCCTTCTCCTGAAAGTGGAGCTCGATCCGGTTGACGACCTTTTCGAGAAGGTTCACGCTGATCGGCCTCTTTTCGCAGGCCTTTTTCAATCCGTTGAAGATCTTCAGACGGTTAAAGGGTTCTCGTCGACCATCCTTCTTGATCACGGCTGGAAGGGCCTCCTCGGCCCTTTCGCTGGTGGTAAACCGTTTGTGACAACCCAGACATTCCCGGCGGCGACGGATCGTTTCTTTATCCTTCGCCAAACGAGAATCGACAACCTTGCTGTCGCCATGGCCGCAAAAAGGACACTTCATCGTTTCCGCCGGGAACCTTTCTTCGGAGGGGAGCCGCTGCGATCGAACTGGACCACCTCGATCCCTGATTGGCTCAGCATCGTCTTGGCCAAGGCGTCGGCATAACCCTCTTCGTAAACGATCTTGACGATCCCCGCATTGATGATCATCTTCGAGCAGATGATGCAGGGGTGATTTGTGCAATAAAGGGTCGCTCCACCGATCGCCACTCCGTGATAAGCGGCTTGAATGATCGCATTCTGTTCCGCGTGGAGGCCTCGGCAGAGCTCGTGGCGTTCCCCTGAGGGGATACCAAGCTTTTCACGGAGGCAACCGATCTCGAAGCAATGGGCTTGACCCGAGGGAGCCCCATTGTAGCCGGTCGTCAAGATCTTCTTGTCCTTGACGAGGATCGCTCCCACCTGCCTTCGGAGGCAGGTGGACCGCTTGGCTACCAAACGGGTGATATCCATAAAGTAGGCGTCCCACGATGGTCGGGACGGAGGCGTCCCTTTTTCTCGTTTCTTGGTCAAGGGTGAGCTCAACTCGTAGTAGAAAGAAGAGGGATGGAGTTACTTCTCCCGGGTTTGCGAAGAAGGCCCTGCCACTTTTCTTCCGAATTTCTCGCGCTCGAGGGCCCCGATCTTTTCCAATCTTCGCTGATGCCGCCCCCCTGCGAAGGGGGTCTCCAGCCAAACTTTCACGATCTCCTTTGCCAAATCCTTACCAACCACCCTCCCCCCCAGGATCAAAATGTTCGCGTCGTTATGTTCACGACTCAGGCGAGAAGAATAAAGATCGTTGGCCAAGGCTGCTCGGACTCCAGGAAACTTGTTGGCCACAATCGACATCCCGATACCGGTTCCGCAGATCAGGATACCTTTTTCGAGCTCCCCCCGTGAGACCCGCTCCGCGACGAGCATTCCGAAATCCGGATAATCGACGGACTCCTCGCTGAAACAACCCATGTCGACGGCCTCAACCCCCATCGTTCGGAGAAAGGCCTTCAACTCCTCCTTCAGCTCAAAACCACCGTGATCCGAGGCCAATCCGATCTGCACCATCATCACCCCGTATATTTCTGGAAGACAAGCGTGGCGTTGGTCCCGCCGAACCCGAAGGCATTGGAGATCGCCACGTCCACGGAAGCGTGCCGCGCCACATTGGGAACGTAATCGAGGTCACACTGGGGGTCTGGTTCTTCGTAGTTGATCGTGGGAGGAAGGATCCCGTCGCGGATGGAGAGAACCGTGAATATGGCCTCCGTGCTTCCAGCAGCCCCAAGAAGATGGCCTGTCATCGACTTGGTGGCGCTGACGGCTAACCGATACGCATGCTCCCCGAAGACCGTCTTGATCGCCTCGGTCTCGGTCAAATCGTTCAGGGCGGTCGACGTGCCGTGGGCATTGATGTAGGCCACTTCTTCAGGCTTCTTGCCCGCGTCCCGAAGGGCCATCCTCATGCAACGAGCCGCTCCCTCTCCACCCGGTGAGGGGGCTGTGATATGGTAGGCGTCGCTCGTATAACCATAGCCGACCAGTTCGGCGTAAATCCTTGCGTTTCGTTTCAGGGCATGCTCGAGCTCTTCGAGGATCACGATTCCTGCCCCTTCGGCCACGACAAAACCGTCTCGGTTCTTCTCGAACGGACGGGACGCCTTTTCGGGCGTGTCGTTCCGCGTCGAAAGAGCCTTCATGGCGTTAAACCCTCCGACCGTGAGGGGCGTCAAATTGGCCTCTGTTCCACCGGCGATGATCGCATCGGCATCTCCGTAGCGAATCGCCCGAAAGGCATCACCAATCGAATGGGCGCCCGTGGCACATGCCGTGACCACGCAGGTGTTCGGGCCTTTTGCTCCGAAGCGGATCGCAATCTGCCCGGCCGCCATATTGGCAATGAGCGTGGGAATGAAAAACGGAGAGATTCGGCTTGGACCTTTTTCGAGAAGGATCTGGTGATATTTTTCGAGGGTGGGCAAACCGCCCAAACCTGTCCCAACGATCACCCCGACCCTTTCTCCGTTCTCTGGTGTAATAGCGAAGTTCGCATCTTCGAGGGCCTCCTGGGTTGCCGCCAGGGCATAGAGGACGAAGAGATCCATTTTCTTGATCTCTTTCTTTTCTACATACCGTTCCGGCTCAAACCCCTTGACCTCTCCGGCGATGCGCGTCTCAAAACCGCTTGCATCAAAGCGGGTGATGGGACCGATGCCGGAGCGGCCCTCGCAGATGTTTCTCCAGGCGGTCTCCACCCCGATGCCGTTTGGAATCACCAAGCCCAATCCAGTTACGACAACCCTTCTTTGCAAAGGTTACACCTCCCTGAAGATCGTTTCAGTCCCCTCCACCGTCCCATCCTTCCGCAACCATCGATGGGATCTTCGACCGGCTATCTTCCCTTAATTGGAGACATGGCTTCGGATGTACTCGATGGCGTCTCCAACCGTCAGGATCTTCTCCGCATCCTCGTCAGAGATCTCCATGTTGTACTCTTCCTCAAGGGCCATGACCAGCTCCACCAGATCCAGGGAATCCGCACCCAGGTCGTCCACAAACTTCGCTTCCGGTTTCACTTCGCTTTCGTTCACGCCCAACTGTTCGACGATGATCTCCTTTACCCTCTTCTCCACATCCGACATGAAATCACCTCCCAAAAAGATTTACCGCTCCCTCGCCTCTTTCGAGGGAAGCGCTCCGCCCACACGACGGTCCTTCAAGTCTCTGGTGGCGTCACAACCCTCTGTCGAGGACCTCCTCCTACATGTAGATTCCGCCGTTCACGTTCAGAACCTGACCCGTAATATAACTCGAAGCCTCGGAAACGAGAAAGAGCACGGCCTGGGCCACGTCCTCGGGTTGGCCAAATCGCTGCATGGGAATCCATTTCTTCCACTCTTCTCGGGCCGCTTCAGGAATGGCGTCTGTCATAGCCGTCTCGATGTAGCCCGGGGCCACCGCGTTGATGTTGATCCCTCGCTGGGCAAATTCCCTGGCCATGCTCTTCGTAAAACCGATGACGCCGGCCTTCGAAGCGGCGTAATTCCCCTGGCCCGCATTTCCCATCTCGCCCACCACCGAGGCAATGCTGACGATCTTGCCCGACTTCTGCTTGGCCATATGCCGCAAGACCGCTTTGGTACAGTTAAAAGTCCCCTTCAGATTGACGTCGAGCACAGCATCCCAATCCTCCTCCGTCATCCTGAGGATCAGTCGATCCCTCGTGATGCCCGCGTTATTGACCAGGATATCGACTCGACCGAAGTGTTCGATCACGGCCGTCACCATCTTCTCCACATCCTCGAGACGGACGACATTCACCTGGATCGGAAGGGCTTTTCTTCCCAGGGCCTCGATCTCCTGGGCGGTTTCCTGAGCCTTCGGCAGATTGATATCCGAAACCACAATATGGGCACCCTCTTTCGCCAAGAGCAGGGCGATCGCTCTCCCAATCCCTTGAGCTGCTCCGGTGACAATAGCTACTTTATCTTCCAAGATCAAGGCAAGACCTCCTTTCTGCTCCCTAAACCCGCATTGCAAGGCCTCCGGGGCGTCCTCACCGGAGAGCCGTTAGGCAGCCGGCGGATGAAGCAGCCCCTTCAGGGTCTTCATGTCCTCGACGTTTGTCGCAAACCGACTGGAGTCGATCCGTTTCATCAGCCCTGTAAGCACTTTCCCGGGGCCGACTTCGATAAAGCCCTCGATTCCGTTTTGAATCATCTCCCGGATGGAGTCCTCCCATCTCACGGGACTTGAAACCTGCGACACGAGCAGCTCTTTGACCCGATCCTTCGAGGTATTGATCCGGGCTTCGACATTCGTTACCACGGGAATCCGAAGATCCTTCACTTCGATCTCTTTCAGCGCCTCGGCCAGCCGCTCCCCAGCGGGCTTCATGAGAGGAGAGTGAAAGGGGGCGCTGACTGGAAGGAGGACAGCCTTCTTTCCCTGCTGCTTCGCCTTTTCGATGGCCCGTTGCACCGCTTGGGCATGGCCCGAGATGGCAATCTGGCCGGGGCAGTTGAAATTAGCCGGCGTGAGCACCTCGCCCTGAGCCTCCTCCTGACAGAGCCTTTCCACCGCCTCCCGCTCCATTCCAAGAAGAGCGGCCATGGCCCCTTCTCCAACGGGCACCGCCTCCTGCATGAACCGGCCTCGCAAACGGACCACTCGAACCGCATCGGCAAAGCGGAGGGCTCCCGAAGCAACCAAGGCGCTATATTCTCCAAGACTATGTCCAGCCGTCATGGCGGGCACAAGGCCTTTCTCGCTCTGAAGCACCCTTAAACACGCGACGCTCACCGTCAAAATGGCGGGTTGCGTATTCTCTGTCAATTTCAGTTGATCTTCCGGCCCCTCAAAGCAGAGTTTCGAAATGGGAAGAGAGAGGGCCTCGTCCGCTTCCTCAAAGACTTCACGGGCCACCTTAAAGTTGTCGTAGAATTCTTTACCCATCCCCACATACTGGGATCCCTGGCCTGGAAAGATGAAGGCTCTCTTTTCGGATGACATGGGTTTACCTTCTTCCCGCGTACTCTTTGCTCAGTTCCTGACCGATCACGTTTCGCTGGATCTGATTCGTTCCCTCGTAGATCTGGAGGATCTTGGCATCGCGCATCATCTTCTCCACAGGATACTCCCTCATGTATCCATAGCCTCCGAAGATCTGAACGGCATCGGTCGTCACCTTCATGGCCACGTCGCTCGCGAAAAGCTTCGCCATGCCCGAAACCTTGGAGATCTCCTTCGGATCCTTCTCTCCGTCGATGTAGCGTGCAACGGAATAGACCAAAGCCCTTGCGGCTTCGACCTGGGTGGCCATATCGGCAAGCATATGCTGGACCGCCTGAAAGGAGATGATCTTTCGGCCGAATTGTTCCCGTTCCCGCGCATAGCGAACCGCTTCGTCCAAGGCTCCCTGAGCCAACCCCACACCCTGAGCGCCCACGCCAGGCCGCGTTCGATCAAAGGTCCGCATGGTCACAATAAAACCCATCCCTTCCTTCCCGATCAGGTTCTCCTTGGGCACGTAGCAGTCCTGGAAAACGAGCTCGCGGGTTGCGGAAGCACGGATTCCCATCTTCTTCTCTTTCTTTCCGAAACCGAAGCCGGGCGTCCCTTTTTCCACGATGAAGGCGCTCGCTCCCCTCGGGCCTTTCGAGCGATCGGTCATGGCGATCACGGAGTAGATCTCGGCCTCGCCGCCGTTCGTGATCCATTGTTTCAGTCCATTCAGAACATAGCCGTCACCTTTTCGGGTCGCCGTAGTCCGAATGGCACCCGCATCACTTCCGGCGTCCGGCTCCGTCAGCCCGAAGGCTGCCAACTTTTTGCCCCGGGCAATGTCGGGAAGGTACTTCTTCTTCTGTTCAGGACTTCCAAAAAGGAGGATCGGCATAGCACCCAGGCCGCTTGCCACCACACTGGTCGCAATACCGAGGCAGACTCGACTCAGCTCTTCCGCTACCAGGCAGTACTCAAGAATGCCTCCTCCAAAGCCGTCGTACTCCTCCGGCAGGGAGACGCCCATCAAACCCGCCTCAGCACTGACCCGGACAACATCCCAGGGGAATTCTTCTTTCTCGTCCAATTCCGCCCGAACGGGCAACATCTTCTCCTGGGCAACCTTTCTTGCCAGGTCCCGAATCATAATCTGTTCCGATGTAAGAAAATAGTTCAAACCGCACCTCCTACGCCAACATCCACCACCCTACTGTTCATTGTTCATTGTTCACAGTTTCTAATTTCGGCCCCGTCCGTTTTCCGACGAACGGATCGGAGTAACCTGCTCCTTCGGCCTCTCAGATCTTCTCAGGCCAAGACGAAGCATCTCCTGCTTGTCCCGAAGCTCCTCCATCAGGTGTTCATTTAGTCGCTGCTTGGCCAGGTTTGCGGCCAGGAGAATGGCGTTCATAATGGCCTTGCCATTCGAGGCGCCGTGGCTGATCACGCAGTTCCCGTTGACACCGAGCAACGGAGCTCCTCCATATTCGGAATAGTCCATCCGTTTCTCGAGCCGTCGCATGGCGCGGCTCATGAGGAAATAGGCCACTTTGGCCCTCAAATTATCCTGTGCCTCCCATCGGAGGATGGCGCGAATGGTCTCCCAAAGTCCTTCGCTCGTCTTGAGAACGACATTCCCCACAAACCCATCGCAAACGATCACGTCCACCTTCCCACTGTTGAGATCGCGACCCTCCACATACCCGACGTAGTTCAAATCGGTCTCGGACAAGATCTCGTGAACCTCCCGCGTGAGCTCGTTTCCCTTGCCTTCTTCCTCCCCATTGCTCAGGAGGCCGATCCGGGGCTCACTCCTTCCCAACATGGCCTTCGCATAGGCATCTCCCATGAGGGCGAACTGGACAAGGTGAGAAGGCCGGCAGTCCACATTACCACCCGAGTCGATTAACACCGTCGAGCCTTTGAGGGAGGGATGGACCGTAGCAATGGCAGGACGATCAACCCCTTCCAGTTTTCTGAAGATCACCATCGCGAGAGCCATCGCCGCTCCGGAATTGCCTGCAGAGACCACTCCGCTGACTTCGCCCTCCTTTGCGAGATCAATGGCTACTTTGATGGAGGTTTCCTTCATCCGCCGAAGGACCACCGATGGCGAATCATGCATCGCCACAATATGGGGAGCATGGTGGATATAGATCGAAAGCTTCGAGGTTGGATATTTGGACAGCTCCTTGCTGACCGCATCCTCATCCCCAACGAGAACCACCTTGATCCCATGATGCTTGGCCGCAAGATAAGCACCCTCTACGATGGCCTGGGGAGCATAGTCCCCTCCCATAGCATCAACCGCGATCTTCATTCTCTATCACCCGCTTCGATTGATGATCTCACTTCTCTTCTTCAATGGAAATGATTTCCCTTCCCTTGTAAGCTCCGCACTTGGGGCAAACATGGTGAGGTAATACCGGTTCATGACACTGAGGGCACTCTGAAAGGGTGGGCTCGCTCAGTCGCTTATGAGCCCGACGCTGATCCCTTCTCGCCGGCGATGTTCTTCTTTTCGGTACTCCCATATCGAAATCACCCTTTCCGGAAACCGATGGCTCTCGGGGTCCGACCTTCTCCCTCTTCGGTCGATTCGGACCCGGGCTGAGCCCTTGAGTCGCTTTCCATCTGAATTCTACGAAGACCCCAAATGCCCCTTCACCTCGGAAGAGGGCCTATCTCGGTTCAAATCCCTGTTAGAAATCAAATTTTGTTTGTATAACCGATCCTCGCCTTAGGAATCAAGTTTCCAATTCTTTAAGACCGAAAAGCCTGTTTCAAAGGTCTCCCTTGGGCAACCACAGCTTGAAAGGTTGAGATCCGTTCCGCAGACCGGACAGAGTCCTTTGCAGTCCTGTTGACAAAGGGGCTGCACGGGAATCTCAAGAAAGACCTGCTCACAGGCGATCTCGGAAAGGTGAATCTCCCCTCCCCCGAAGAAGTTTGATTCCTTATCCTCCTCGGCGAGCTCCACCTCTTCCTCGAAGGGTGCCTCCTTCAGGGGAAGCAACGTGAGATCAAAACTCGATGTCAAGGGAAACGGGAAAACTTTGAGGCATCGGACACACCGAAGTTCCAGGACGGTTTCGACGCTCCCTTTGATCAAAACGGTCTTGCCCGCTTTGACGATGCTTGCCTTCGAATCGAGCGGCTTCTTGAACTCAAAATCAATTTGCGAGAGTGTCCTGAGGTAGGATGAAAGAGAAGGAAGCTCTTCCCTCCACTCCAGACACAACCCCTCGTCGGGGATCTCATCCCATTTCAACGTTCTCATCGCACAGCTATGCCATGGATCTCTATCGTTCAGCGGTATCTTTTGCCTGAAGAGATGTCATCCCTCGTACAAGGCAGGCATACACCTTCGGGACCAGGGTCATTTTACTTACAACAACCCTTAACCCCATCTCGGCGAATCAATTAAAACTTTCTTTTAACAGATTTGGACCATTCCCGCAAGGGCAGAGATCGAATCCTGCTCCCTCCAAGGGCTCCCAAAGATGTTCCCTCCGGGGGCCGCGACCTGACAATGGTGTCAAGAAGACTCGCTTGAAAAGGCCTTTGTGGCCTCCTCTCCGGGGCTTCGCAACGCAACGGCCGGGTTAAGCCTTCTTCATCCTTTGCCAAACAAACTCTGAAATATCCATGACCTCGATCGGAACTTTCTTTCTTCGAGCGGTGCTCTGGATGGTTCGTACACACTGTTGACAGGCCGTGATCACCCGGTTTGCTCCGGTCGCCAGAATCTCTTCGATCTTCGCCTGGGCCATCTGGGCTGTGAGGGCAGGACGAACCATCTCAAGATCGCCGCCCCCGCCGCAGCACGTGCAATCCCTTCCGTGATTCTTCATCTCCACCAACTCGACGCCAGGAATGGAGCGGAGAATCTCTCTGGGCGCTTCGTAAACGCCGCTTGCTCGTCCTAGATCGCAGGGGTCGTGATAGGTCACCTTCATCTTCGTATCCTCAAAGGCGATCTTCCCGTCGTCGATGAGCTTCTTGAGGAATTGCGTGGAGTGAAAGAGCTCGAGGTCGGTTCCGTATTCTTCGCTCCAGACGCGGTAACAAGAAGGACACGCAAAGACCACGCTCTTTGCTCCCTTCGCCTGAACCTCTCTGAGGTTATGTTCCATGAAGGCCTTCGCATCTTTTCTCATCCCGGCCGCAAGGAGAGGGAATCCGCAGCACCATTCTTTCCCTCCCAGAAGGGTGAAGTCCACTTCGGCCTTGTCAAAGATCCTGACGAGGGCCTGGGGAATCCGCTTCGTCATCGGGAAATAGGAGGCGACGCATCCCACGAAGTAGACCACCTCGGCCTTCTCTTTCTCATACTTCTGCTTCGCGTCATCGCCAAGGGCTTCCGCCCACAGGGCCCTCTCTTCGTTGGGCTCTCCAAGGATGTTGTGGACCGATTGGAGCGTTTCCCGCAGTCGACGAAGACCTTCGGGATAAGCTTCCTTTTCGACAACGAAGCCCCTCAGGGCCGTCCTTAATTCCTTCGTTTCAATCAGGGCGGGACAGACCAGCTCGCATCGACCGCAGAGTGTACAGAGATAAGGCTCCTCAAGATGGGTTTTGAGAACGTCAGAGATGCCTCCACCTCCGGATGAAGCCTGTCGAAATCCCAAGGTCCCTCGAATCAACGAACGTAGGTGACCAAAGAGCCCGCCCATCGTTGTGCCCAATTCGTGGGTCTGGCTAAAAACCGGGCAGACCTCCACGCAGCTTCCGCACTTTACGCAGGCGTCCAATGCGAGAAGGTCCTTGGGCGAAAGAGGAACGAGGCCTCTACCTCTTTCGGATCTGAATGCCCAGGGAGGCATCGCATTGGCAAACATGACGGCTGGGATGGTCAGGATGTGCCAGAGCTTCTTGTTGAATGGAATCACCCCCACAAGGGATCCCAAGAAAAAACCGGCAAGGGCCCAAGAGGGGCCGTTGAGGGAAACCCAGGGAAGCCCAAGGGGGGCAATCACCTTGCTCAACCCAAAGGCTACAAACCAATAGCAAGCCACGGAAGATGGAACAGAGTAGGTCAGGATGCTGATCGCCTCGCAAAAGAAGCGAAGAATGAACCATCCTCCTAAAAGGTTCACGGCAACGATGTCACCGAGAGACGTTTCAAAGGTGACGACCTTTGCGATGAATCGACGATAAAGTGCGATGATCTCTCCGGCGAGGATCATGGCCCCAAAAAGGTCAAACGAGATGGCGAAAAGAGCGTCCCGCAGGGAGAGGAAAGAGGTAGTCAGATCGCGCATGTAGAAAAAATCACAAAATGGCGCGTAAAGAAAACGGAGCCAGAGCGGAAAGCCCTCGAACTGGGGCATCACCTCTGCTTTAAGATGGCCGGCAACGAGAATCCCCGGATATCCGACCATGATGAGGACTTTCATGAGCCATCTTAACCGATCTTGTCTCCAGAGCCTCCTTTGAAGGATGCCGTCAAGGACAAGCCCTTCCATGAACCGCAGGATTCTTTTGCTGAAAAGGGTTTCTACGACGCCCCGGAGCAGCGGTAAAACCTCCCAATCGGCCCGCCAATAGAGGAAAAAGCGCCATCCGAGACCAGCGAAGAAAAGGAGGGCGCCAGCCATGAAGAAAAGGACAAACAACGGATGCTCTGTCACGGTATATCATCCTTCCTTTCTTAATGGATCTTATGGATCGATCATTGCGCGAGGAAATCGGGCCTGGGAGAGAAGAAGCGAATGGGAGAAGATTGAAGCGTCATGCTCCGCGCGCCGGGGCTTGGATCGCCGTCCCGGCTCAGCCACGGCCTGCCGATACCTGGTTCTTCTGTGAAACTCCCCGAGACACCAAACCGTATCAACCCGAGTGTTGCAAAAATCCTTCCACGAAGGAATCCGCTGAGAGCGCCAAAGAGGCCTTGTGGCGGCACCTTGAGGAAGCGAAATACCCACTTGCGCGAACTCCGCTGGTCTCCACTCTTGGTCAAACCTGGGATTGCCGTATCTATGTCAAGAAAACCCCCTTGACAACGCCTCCAGGGCGCCCTCTCCGGAGCTCCGCAATGCACAACGGATGGGCAAATGCTCTCGCCCTTTCATGAGCAACAACGGGAAATCCCTCTTCCTACGCGTTTCTACCCAAGGTCTTGGAAACTCCTCGTCAAGATCATCACCCGTGCCTCACTCATTTTCCTGCCTGAGCCGAGGGATGCTTCATCCACAAAAGTCCGAGACGCCTCATAAGAGGTCTTAAAAAGGCGGCCTGATTGCTTTCGTAAGAGATTGCTTCTCCAATTAATGATAACATTGAGGCCCGTTTCGATCCAGCATGTCCTCTGCCCCCACTCCCCTACTCAGCCAGGTTCGAAAACCAACTTCTCCGGCCAAAGCCCTTCGCTACGAAGCACCGAGGTTACGCCCTATCGGCCCTCCTTTTTCGCCCCTCCTCCGAGGCTTTCCAGTTTGCCAAGATCGATAAACGGCACCGCACCACCTGAAACCTGAGGCAAAATCCCGTTCCATCGCTCGATGCTCTTGTATTGGACCAAAATGGGGCTGAGAGAGCGCGCCAGAACCTCGTTCGCCTTGGCCTGTCCCTGAGCGACCACCAGGATGGCCTCGGCCTCTCCCTTGGAGGTGGCCACTTTTTGCTGAGCTTCGATCTCCCGCTGGGCAAGGATCTGTCGTTGGGTCTCCACCTGCTGCTGGGCCACCTGCTTGGCCTCAATCGCCTTTTCGTATTCAGGAGAAAACCGGATGTTCGAGAAATAGATATCATCCACGATGATGTGATACCGTTTCAGGTTGTCCCCCAGTTTGGTCATCGCTCGTTTTCGGATTTCCTCCCTCTTTGGAAGGATCTCGGTAATGGGGTAGATGGGAACGACCTCCTTGACAAAATCGTTAAACGCGGGATCGATCACTTTGTTCGCAAAATCGAGGCCCACTTTCTGATAGAGGTCGTTCACGTAGGCCGGATCAATGTGGAAGTTCATCATGCCCGTCAATTTTACCATCTGATATTCCTTGGAGGCCGCGTCGATCTCTTTGAAAGGATGGGGCTGAACGCGAACGTCCACTTTGATCACCTTTTCAGCGATGGGAACCTTGAAATTCAATCCCTCGGGCATGATCCTCTTCTCCACGCTCCCCCACCAGAGAACGACGCCTCGATGGCCTGCTGGAACAATGACAAAGCAACCCCAGCCGATCACAAAAAGAAGGACAAGGAGGATGAGGTAACCGATCGTACGCGGCCTGGGGCCCCTTAGTTCGAAGGATTCAAACGTCTGTTGTGGCATATGCCCCCCTTTCTTCGAGGTGAAGCGTATAAGGATTCCGGACGACCTCAATTCCGTAGAAGGGCCGGCCGAGAGGCCTGCGCATCAGAGGGATTACCACGACCATCGGGATCGATGGGTGGTCACGTAAGGCTCACCCATTCGGGCTTCGCCTGTCCTCAGGGCGGCCTCCCGCACCTCGTGGGAAACCCTCTCCTGAACCTTCCGGTTAAAAACGCTCGGAATGATATAGTCTTCCCGGAGTTCTTCCTCCCCTACGACCGAAGCAATGGCCCGGGCTCCGGAAAAAAGCATCTCGTTATTCACCCTTCGGGCGTTGCAGTCCAAGAGCCCTCTAAAAAGCCCTGGAAAACAGAGGACGTTGTTGATCTGATTCGGATAAT
>Ga0123519_10006263_pt1 | contig 18791 bp, 16 predicted proteins | sample YelNatPaOPRAMG02_FD_87396 | JGI IMG/M metagenome (GOLD analysis project Ga0123519, IMG submission 87396) | Hot spring microbial communities from Yellowstone National Park - Yellowstone National Park OP-RAMG-02 (version 2) | ecosystem: Environmental > Aquatic > Thermal springs > Hot (42-90C) ... | reverse complement strand
TTTTCATGTTGGCTGAGGTTTATGGTTTAGGCTGGTGTTTCAGCATGTTTTAGGCTTTGGGTTTTGGCTGTCGGCTGGTTTTGCCTTTGGTTTCGGCTGGTTTTGCCTTTCTGGAAGGCTTGAAGCCTTTTCAAGGCTTTGAAGGCGTGTTCAGTGGGTTCAGAACCCACGTCTCGGGCGTTTCTGGGGGTGTGGGGTGTCCCTGAATCGGTTATCAATAATTGATAAAGGGGGTGTGGGCTTATGGGGTTTCACCTTTAAACTTCGTTTTCTGTTTCACTTGGATAAAAATGGGGTTGGCCCTGTGGCTTTTAACGCTTAAAGGTTTGCTGGGTAAATTTTTGTGGACGTAGGGTTTTCCTCAGCTTTTTTGAGGCTAGTGTAAGTGTAAGAGCTGTTAAGGCAATAATGGAAATCCATGTTAGCGGATTTTGGAATACGGATTCGCTTATGACTTGTAAGGTTATGCTCATTGAGGCTCCTTTTTCAATGTAGAAGTTGAAGTAGTCAAACGAAAAGCCTGTATAAGCGTATCTGAAGCCTTTGACGAGAACGTGTATCGAGTATGTTCCAACCTTCAATGTTGAAGAGTTACACGCTAGGTTAACGGTTATGGAAGTCTTGTTATAAACGTAGTTTGGTGTTGGCTTGATGAGGCTGATGTTCGTGTTTGTAAGCATAATCTGGTTGGGGTATGCTTCAAGCTTTATGCCCGCCTCAACTATTGAAGCGGTTACTGATTCAACTCCTTCAACCATGGTGAGGTTAAACCATGGAGATTCACGGTTTAAGCCTGTAAGGTTGACTGTTACGGTTATGTTTAGTGGCTCTCCAACGTTCAACGTTTTAGGCGTGAATATGGAAACGTTGTATATGCCCACTGGAACAGTTAAATCCATTGATTGTGCTTTGCATAGTTTGGCGATTTCTGGAATGAAGGTTTGAAGGCTGAACGCTAATGTTAAGAGGAGAATTGAAGCCCATTTATTAGCTGCCCTCAACTTTTTCCACCTCTTAACACCAAAATTGTTGAGATGTAGCCTTAAAATATGCGGTTGGATAAGCCTATACGTGGGAGACGTGGAAATGGCTGAAAACCGTTTTACATGTGGGAAGAGGCTGTTTTAAAGGTTAACGCTTAAATGAGCTTGTTTAACGTCCACTGTGAAATATAAAATGGACGTTTGAATCTTCAAATGGATTTTAAGGCTTAAACGTTGAAGCGAATGGAAAAAAAGGGGAAGTGTGCGGGAGATGCTCCATGTAAATCTGAGACAGCCATCTTCATAATTTTCCCGTTTCCGGCCTTTTTTAGGATTGCAGACTTATTTGCGTTATTCCATTTCAAATATATAAAGTAGGCGAGCATTTATCAACATAAACCATGGCCGTCACGCTTGTTTCGCTTTAAAAATATGGGAGACGTGCCAGTGATGTGGTGGGTGCCGGGGGCGACTCGTTGAAGGGGGGAAGATGAAGAATTTGTTAAGATTTTTGGAGCCACTTGTTTATCAGCTGATCCAGCCTTTCGCTTTTAGGCCTTTTTCTTCTTGAAACGGATGGGTATCCTCCAATTATTTCGTGAGCTTTTAAGGCAAGGGCGTCAGCCTCTCCTTTTTGGAAGTTTCGCCATGCAAGATTGTGCTTAAAATTTGATGGCTTTATCCATTCTGGAGAGAAGTTTTCCAAATCGTTTGGTTTTAGGCAGATACAAACAGCGTCTAATTCGCGGTGCAGGCTTAGGGGGCATGTGAAAACTCTTCCGGCATCCATCCTGTTTTCAACACGCACGGTTTCAGCGTTTATGTTTCCATAAATTTTCGGGAGAACATTTATGTTCACATATTCAACAGTGGCGTAGGCTAAGTCTAGTGGATGCGCCCTACTTAGGGCTTTTTCGGAAATGGCCTCTTCATGGATGTGAACGTGGCATCCGTTTCCAGACCACTTCACATAAACGGAGTCCTTCACGCCCTCGCTTTCGAGGAAGGCGACTATCTGCTTGACGACATCTATGGTTTTCTGCCAGTTTCGAAGTGTGCTGTCAATATCCCAAGTAGGCGTGCAGCGAACCACATTTGCAGGGGTATAAACGTCTTCCACGGTGTTTACTGAGCGGTATTTGTTGGCTGACGCGTAAATTGTTCTTACTTGAAAGTTCATTTTCTTCAGAAGTTCTTGTAAGTCGGCTGTTCCGCTAACCGCCAGCGGTTTACCCTTAAAATATCTTCGGAAAATAAGTTCGCCCTTCTCGTTTATACAGTGGACTGCAACCCATCTTCCGACACAGAAGGCTGCTATCTCTTTTTGCACATCCACCCTAGAATAGTGTTCACGGATTAGGCTCTGGCTGTTCAAGCTCCCTCTTCTCCGCTGCCTTTTGGATTTTCTCCATAACTCTTCTGGGCAGGGCTATGTCTTCTTTTCGTTCTTCCACTGGTCCAAGAATGACCAGCCCTTTTCCATGCTCAATGGCTATTTCATGCATTTGGAGGCTGTGTGGGGTCTGCCGCATTTTCTCTACAAGAATGTACCGTCTCAAAACACCGTTGCGGACGAAACGCCTAAACCTTATTATGCCATCGGCTATGTGTTCGACGCCCCAGCCGAAAGCCTCCGAAGTGGTTATGGCGTACTGGGAGGTCGCCAAAATAGTGAAGTCCCATTTCGCCAAAACCTTCTTCACAAAGTACGAGTGGCGCCGTGCCATGGCTGGCTTGTCAAGCCAAAAAGCCGAAAGCGAATCAATCACCAGTCGGGCTCTTCCATAGCCCAGCACCTTCTTCGCCTCAATAACCTTGTTTACAAGCTCCTCAACCGTCAACGCCTTAATAGTCCACTGGTCCTCCGTCCCCATCAAGGCGTCGATCAATATGAATTTCCCATCTTTTACGGCGGAAGCAAAGTCAAAGCCAAACTGTCCAGCCTGCGTTATAATGGATTCACGGCTTTCTTCGGTTGTCACGTAAATACACTTGTCCCCGTCGGCTATGCCCTGCGCTATAAAATGGATGCATAAAATGGTTTTCCCTGTTCCCGGCTCGCCAGTAACGGCTATACAGAAGCCTCTGGGAATCCCACCTGCAAGCATCTTATCGAGGGCTGCCACCCCGGTTGAAAGTCTTTCCACAGGCAAGCCTAACCCTTCAACAATAATTTAGGAAGGTGCCCTTCTATAAGGCGTTTGTTGAGCCTTTAAAATTGGGTTAACTTTTTAATTTAACAAATTATGCAACCAAAGGGTAGCGAAAACTTGAAAAACCCACAACTCAAAATAAGGTGTTTGAGGGCGCCCTTTGAGTCTATCTCCAATTAAAAGGCTTGTCCTCGAAACTGTTTGGATGTCAGGCAAGCCTGTAAAACCTGCAGAAGTAGCCGGGGAAATAGGGTTAAGCTTTCCAACAGTGATGATGCACATGATAGGATTGACAAAAATGGGCTACTTGGAGACTTTTGGAAAAGGATACTATGCGATTACGAAAAAGGGGCGAGAAGCTTTAGGTCTGCCTGAAATAGACGGAGAAAAAGCCGAAAAGATATTGGCTTATCTGCCCATGGAAAAAGCCTTCTACTTTTATACGGACATTGGGAAACCTTTAGGCATATTTGCCTCCAGCCTAAGCGATTTCTGCGAAAAAATCCAGAAAATCGACAACGTCTCCATAGAGTTTCACTTGTACCGCGGCGACTTCGAAGCATGGTTTAATGGAATCGGCGATGTGGAGTTGGCTAGAAAAACTGCCCTACTTAGAGAGAGGAAACTTTCCGGGGAGGAGCTTCGGAAAAAGCTCTACGAAATTGTTAAGAACCGCTGCGAAGAGCTTGCAAAGCTAAAGCGGCAGCCTACAGCCACGCTTAGATAGGTGTGAACCTTTCTTTAAGTCTCTCGATAATTTGCGGCAAGGTTGTGTATTCCATAGATTCAACGCCTAAACGAGCTGGCTCAAACTCCCCCATACGCCTAAGCATGGCGGCCAACTTTAAGGCTTCCTTTCTCGCCAGCTCAAAGGCTGGATCTGCAAAGAGGTCCGCTATCATGGGCTTGCCTTCATCGTCGCTTGCTATTGCTCCATTTGAAACTTGAAGCCCTAAAGCCACAAGCCTTGGTGGACCGTCGAAAAGCGTGCATCGAGCGTCCTTTAATCCAACAGGCATTATGGGTCCCCAGTGGCTTCCCCTCATCCAGCCTGCCACGAGGTAGCTGTGCATGAAGGGCGCAAGGATTTCGCCGACAGCTGGCAAACCATGCTGAGCCCGTACAATTAAGACGGGATCATCCTTACCAACGTATTTGCCAGCGATCAACGAAAGCTTGGTCACGCTGCCAGAAGCGCATATCATGTTGTCTCTGGCACGCCAGACTCTCGAGACTATGTAGCGTTCAACAGTGCCGATTAACGCTATAAGCTCGTACATTTCCTCTGGACATTTTAGGACAACTTTCTTCCCTTCTTGAGTGTCCACAACCTCGAACTTGAAGCCTCCAGCCATGTTTGGATCTATCACAAGCCCAGCCGTGTTCATGGGATCTGCGAAAATTCGGAAAAGCGGCAAGTTGAAGCTTCCAGCTGAAGTTTTATCTGCTGCAAAAACCACTATCGGGTCTGATTTGCGCTCTTCAATTTCCATCTCCGCCACGCCTGGGCCAAGGCCTCGCACTGTACCGCTGCAGGCGTTTTTGAGCAAGTCTTGTCCAGCCCCGTAGAGCTTAAGCTGTAAGGCTTTGTTGGCGGCTTCTTGAAAAGTGTTCCATGCAAGCTTGTGAATTTCCGGGTTAGATTCGCCTTTCGTGTGTACCATTAAAAGCTGTAGGTCGTCTCCGACATTAAAAACGTAGTAGCTGTTTATTAAGCCGTCTTCCTTCGCCCTTTCAAGGTTTTTTTCAGCTATATCCAACAACGGCTTTGGGACAACATGGTGACCAGCAAGGGAGCCCACATCACATTTAATAACGGAAATCGTGGTTTTACCGGCCATGAAATATCACTCTGTTAAGGCGGATACAGTTAAAGGGTTTAAGGCTTAGCTTTTAAAAAGTTTCCCAAAGAAATAGGAAATAGTCAACATAAACCACCCGTAGTGATGATATGAGCGAGCTGAAAGTAATCTCCGTAAAAATTCCAGAAGAAGTTTACCAAGAACTAGCCCTTCGGGTTCCAGAAGGCGAAAGAAGCAACTTCATAAGAGACGCCATAATAGAAAAACTTCAGAGGACTCCTAAACCAGACAAAATTCTTGAAATTGAGAAGAGGCTGGAAAAGCTTGAAGCCGAATTCTCCCAGATAAGAAGGTACCTCGCAGACTTGGAGTTCCTAACCTATGAAAGGGGCAAAGCAAACCCCCACAGCTTCTGCCTAGACGAAATAGACCACAAAATAGTGGACTACTTAATCCACTACAAAGGCGCCACAACCCCAGAACTGGCCGAATACCTAAAAACAAACCGCTGGCTAGTCCTAAACAGGCTAAAAAGGTTAATGAAAAACTCCAAGAAACAGCTGGGCAAACCAATAATAGAATACTATCCAGGCGAAAAGGCCGGCAAGAAAAAAGCATGGTGGATAAACGAGGAATTCATAGAAATCTAACAGCAACAATTAATTCCGCCGAAAGCCCTAACTATCTCGGGCCCGTAGCCCAGCATGGATTAAGGCGCCGGCCTCCGGAGCCGGAGAACCGGGGTTCAAATCCCCGCGGGCCCGCTGAAAATAAAAATTTATTATGCATTTTTCATTCAGAACAACCACCAGACAACACGTATTAAAACGCAGTAAAATGCAGTAATAGCAAAATTACGCTTCTCTCCGTCAATTCAGTGCGCGTAAATCAAGAACGTGGACAGCTATGAAAAGCAGATAAATAGGGGGCGCTACTTTTGAGACTTGATGTTTTATGTTCGGAACTTTTATATGAAAGCTCGGATTTTAACAAATAGGTCTGATGTATTATGGTTAAGGCTTACTTCCACCTTGAGATGAAGTTGCGGAGAATATTCAAGCCTTCATGGATCAAAGACCATAAGACTTCAATTAAACGTATATCTGAAAGCGAATGGCTGGGTTGAGAAAATGGGATGGATAGAAAAAATTCAGAAAAAACCTGCTCCACTTTTTGCGCCTTCCTACGGTCCCCTAAGCGGAATAAGAGTGCTATCTGCCTCATCAATTATTGCAGCGCCATTTATAGGCACATTATTGGCAGACTGCGGCGCCGAACTCATCCATATTGAACGGGTCGGTGGAGAAACATGGCGGTACGTGCTTCCATACTTGGAGGCGGACGGCAAAAAAATTGGAGCCGAATATGCTTGCAGCGTTAGAAACAGAATCACCATAGCCTTAAACCTCGACTCCAAAGAGGGCAAAGAAATTTTCTATGGCTTGATAAGGCAGTCAGACATTTTTATTGAAAACCTTGTTTGGCTCAAAGAAAAGTTCGGAATATCAGACGAGGAAATGTTAAGGGTGAATCCCAAAATAGTGATAGTGCATGTAAGTGGGTTTGGAAAACCAGAATTTGGCGGCGATCCTGAAAAATGCAACATGGCAAGCTATGACCTCATAGCTCAAGCCTATTCAGGATGGAACAGAGCCTTTATGGCTCCTAAGGATGAAGTTATGAGAATACCCTACTACACTGGGGATTATGTTACAGCTCTCTTCGGAGCAGTTGGAGCGCTGGCGGCTTACATACATGCCCAGAAAACCGGAAAGGGACAAGTGGTAGACGTTGCACAGTTTGAAGCCATAGCACGAATACTAGAATTCTATTATGGCTTATACTATAATTTGGGGGGCTACATGGATTGGCGCGGATATGAAAAGAAGCATCCACACACCCAACCGTTTGGGCTATATAAAGCCAAGGACGGATGGATCGCCCTAGGAGCCGTCGGCCCAGCTGTTTACAGAAGGTTCCTAGAAGCGTTAGCCCAAGCAACAGGTATAAACCCGGACGATTTTCCCTACGAAGAATGTCAATCACATGAAACGCCTAAGGGCGCCAAGTTAGATGAAATAGTCACGAATTTTATAGCGGAAAGGACAAGGGATGAACTGGAGAAGTACTTTTCCAAGTGGCGGATCCCATGCTCCAGAGTTTCAACGCCCGAAGATGTGCTTCGAGATAATCATTGGCTTCAACGTGGAGACATAATAGAAGTTCTAGAGGCGACAACTGGAAAAAAGATAAAGCAAATGGGAGTGGTTCCAAAATTCTCGATGACTCCTGGAAAAGTGTGGAGAGGAGTACCGAGGATCGGTGAAGACACTGTTAGAGTTCTTAAAGAACTGTTGGAGTTCAGCGACGAAAAAATAGTCGAACTAAAAAGGAAAGGAATAATAGACTTTCCAGAGCAAAGCTAACGCAACTTCTTAACATATCTTTTTAATTAACAAATTTTAGAGGAAAGCCTAAATCACCACGCTTCTATTTAATTGAGAACGTCTAATGCATAAAGGCTCTTTGAATTATTTTATGACTTATTTTAACCTTGAAACCGCTTTAAGCGCATGTAGAGAAACATCAACAATCAAACATCATATCCCGTTTCCACATATGCAGCGCGCGAGTAGCTTCCTGGACATGTAAGCATGAAGGCGAATGGACGCTTAACAAGCTGTGTTAAAATTGGGGTGTGTGGAATCCACGCGTGTGGTATGGTGATCACCACTGGCTTATCAAAAACGTAGACTTCTCGTTCAGATCCAAACCAGAACTCGACGGAGGCCCCGAGGTCATATATGTTTTCAGGGTCAAGGCTCAACGCTATCAATAATTCTGGCTCTGGATGTACATGTGCCAGCCTAGGCGACATCCATGTGCCCGTGGTTTTGAGAAACTCCCATGAAAAGCTTATGTTCACGCCCTCAAGATCTTCAGGGTGCATCTGCAAGATCTGGTATGATTCTCCTGGACCTATTGCGCGTAAATCCATAACGCCTCTTTCATCTATGCTTATTGGCCCTTCGCGGAGATATCCTTCATAAGCTGATTTTGAGGTCATCAGCTGCTTGACAAAACGGGCATATTTTAAATTGTCGGACGGTTTCCTACAGTATTTTTTAAGTTGAGCAGCGTATTCCAGTCCGTCGGCTAGAGCAATATTGATTATTGATGAATCCACACTGTTTATCCTTACAGGACCGTGAGGCACCCCTTTAGGAACAATTATCACAGAGGGTTTGGTTACAGAATATTCCTCCCCGTCCTCTCCAATCGTAATGAATATTTCAGCTCCTAAGTCAAGTATGTCTTCGGGATTTGTTCCTGCAAAGATTAGCAATTCATTATATGGATGAACTACCATTTTGTCTTCGCTTGTTGGATGAAGGGTCAGGGGCTTTTGGATGTATCCAATGTAAAAGTGGCCGGGGTACCCCTCTAAATGCTTAGATTCCATCCAGAAAATTTTTTCTTCCTGGGGAAACAGGCCGTCAGGTCCTTGACGTAGAATTAGTGGTTTTATAAAGCGTCTATATTTAAAGCTCATAGTTACTCCACACGCCCTTTTTAATGCAGTATTATCTACAACACTTAATATTTTCGTTGCTTTCACGCTTTTTCACATGCTTTGTCTGAATTAATTAGGTAAGCATAACATTACGGAGGAATAATAGCATCCTTGTTAAAATTAAACTACTTGAGAAAACGTGAGGTCAGCAACTTAACATAAGTAATAAATTATATTGCGTTCAATAGTTCATGGTGAAAGGTGAAAAGTATGGAATATTTTGGATATGCTGGCAAAATACTTAGAATAAACCTGAACACCAAAAATTTTGTTGTTGAGCCATTGAAGAAAGAGTTCATCAAACTATTTATCGGCGGCCGTGGATTCGGCATTAAAATTCTCTGGGACGAACTTTCCATAGAGATTGACCCATTGAGTCCAAGAAATAAGCTGGTTTTCTCTGTTGGACCTTTAACCGGCACTAAGGTTCAATCTGCGTCTCGATGGGTGGTGCAGTTTAAATCTCCCTTAACTGGCATATACTGTAGAAGCGTTGGCGGAGGCTTCTTTGGAGCTGAACTCAAGTTTGCGGGTTATGACGCAATAATTGTGGAGGGTCGAGCTGAGAAACCAACCTATGTATGGATAAACGATGATAACGTGGAATTCAGAGACGCATCTCGAGTATGGGGGCTAAATACTTGGGCAACCAAAGAAATCCTTCAAGAAGAGACAGATAAACGGGCAAGAATGGTGACAATCGGACCTGCTGGAGAAAGACTCGTCAGAATATCCGCCATAATGACTGACGATTCAAGGGCTGCTGCACGAGGCGGTGGAGGCGCAGTTATGGGCTCTAAAAACTTGAAGGCAATAGTTGTAAAAGGAAGCAGGCGAATATCCATTCACGATGATGACGCCCTAAACGAGGTGGTAAACGAACAAATAAAGGCTTACCGCGAATGGCCAAGCACACCTCCCGCCGATTTTAAAAGTCTCGGAACGAACACAGGCACCTACGTATGGTACATCCTTGGTCATTTTCCAACATACAACTTTCAACAGCGGGAATGGCCAAGCATCGAAAGGTTCAGACCAGAGGTTCTGAAAACTTACGTGATCGGCCATAAGGGCTGTTATGGATGTATGATGCAGTGTGGAAAAATTTTCAGAGTTACTGTTGGACCTTACGCGGGCGTTGCGTGGGAGTTTCCCGAGTTGGAGACGGAATGGGCCTTTGGAGGCATTGTCGGAAACAGCAATATAGAATCAATAATTGTCGCAAACATGCTCTGCGACCTTTATGGGCTAGACACAATCTCCACCGGAGTAGCGATAGGATTTGCCACCGAACTTTATGAAAAAAGTGTTATTAGCAGAACTGAAACAGACGGTCTCGAACTTAAGTGGGGCGACCCAGAGCTTGTGGTAGAGCTTGTGAGACGCATAGCCCTCCGAATAGGCAATCTTGGAAATCTGCTTGCTGAAGGCGTCAAACGCGCAGGTTAACACATTGGCAGAGGAGCTGAAACATAAGCATTGCACATTAAGGAGCTGGATATGCCAGCATACGATCCCCGCGCAATGAAAGGTCAAGGAATAGGCATAGTAACAAGCAACATTGGCGCCAGCCACGCCGTAAGCTGGAACAAATTCGAAATACTCGGTAAGCCTAAAAGGGTTGATCCCTTCACTGTTGAAGGCAAAGCTGAACTGACCAAATACGTCCAAGATGAAATGGCTGTCTGTGAAACCGCGGTGTTTTGCAAGCTAATAGTAAACCATGACGTTATTAACCCATACTTTTACAGTAGAGCCCTCTACGCGGCTACGGGAATCGAGGATTTTAAGGATCCAAATTATCTCTGGCGGGTTGGCGAACGAATATGGAACCTTGAAAGAGCCTTTAACATACGAGAGGGGGTGGATGGACGCTACGACACTTTGCCTGAACGCCTGTTAAACGAACCCATGCCCAGAGAACCCGCAAAAGGCCAAATTTTCGAGCTTGAACAGCTCCTTAAAGACTACTATAGGGTTAGGCAGTGGGACGAGCGTGGGGTTCCCACCAAGGAGAAGATGTTGGAGTTGGGCCTAGCTTAGCTTACATGTTTCCCCTTCGTTTTCTCCATTCTTGGTGAAATGAATGAAGATCTGTGTGAGGTTTGTCGGCTGGCCAGCTTCGCTTTTTGGAAAATCTTACGTTTGGCTTTTCTTTGAAAACAGCCCAATTATCCTGCGGAAGTTGCTTGAAAAGCTTGAGCTGGAGACTGGAATAAAAATTAACCTGAAAGATCCAAACCTTGTGGTTCTAATTAATGGTAAACTTGCAGAATTTATTGGAGGTTTAAATGCAACACTTAAAGACATGGACGAAGTTATAATAACTTCAATATCCGGCGGTGGATAGCAAAATTGTGATGTTAAGCTTTCTGTAAATATTTTCTTTTCGCTATTAACGCACCTCCGTATGCTCCTACTATTTGCGGTTCAGGCGGAACATACACCTTTCGACCCATTTCCTTCTCCAGAGCTTTCACAACGCCGATGTTTTTAGCAACTCCTCCTGTAATCACAACATAGTCCACTACTCCAACCTGCTTTGCTAACCCATGCACCTTTCTTGCAATGGACGCGTGAAGCCCAGCAATAACATCGGTTGGATTTTTTCCTTTGGCGAGAAGGGAAATAACTTCTGACTGGGCAAAAACTGTACATGTACTTGTAATACTTATTTCTTCCATCGCCTTTAATGATAGCTCACCCATATCCTCCAGCTTAACGTTTAACGCGTCAGCCATAACTTCTAAAAATCTTCCCGTGCCTGCCGCACACTTATCGTTCATCACAAATTTTAAAACCCTACCATTCTCGTCAAGCCTTATTGCTTTTGTGTCTTGCCCACCTATGTCGATTACTGTGTGGCATTTAGGGAAAAAATACTTTGCTCCGGTTGCATGACAGGTTATTTCCGTGGCTCGTTCATGGGGTAATGTTGACGAGAATGCGTCGCGTCCATACCCTGTAACGGCCAGATAGGCGATACTGGAAGGTTTCAGCGAAGCCTTGCTCATGCATTCCTGAAGTGCTTCTACACCAGCCCTTGCCATTTCAGCACCCGTCTTCTTGATAACGTAGGCTATCAGCCTTTCTTCCCAGTCTATTATGCATGATTTAGTTGAGTGGGAGCCGATGTCTAATCCCGCGAAATACATCTTTTATCATGGGTCTTAACTAGCCATGCGCTTATATTTGAATTTTATTGATTGTAAAGTAAAAGTAGGCTGATATAGTATTGGCGATATGAACGTAGTCTCGGAGTGATCCATAATGTTTCCAGACAACATCTATTCGTATTTCCTGACTAAGGATAAAATCTTAAACTATAAAAGTTTCGGAAAGGCCATAATCGGCACATTATGTGACAGCGTACCTGAAGAAGTAATACATTCCACAGGTGCTGTGCCATTAAGGATGCTCGGCCTATCAAAAACAACTGAAAACGCCGATGTAAAAATGCCTAGTTGGCTCTGCTATTACTCCAGAAGGATCTTAGAGGACGGGTTAAGGGGCCACTTCCGCTATGTTGACGGGGTTATTGGCGCCTGTTCAGACGATACAAAGATGCGGCTGTACTCTTTATACAAGTTTCACGTTAAACCCACTTTCTCCCATATCCTCCAACTGCCTTTAGATGAGGATGAAAAATCAATCTTATTTTTCAGAGATGAACTTGCAATTTTAGCAAGGAAACTTGCTTCATTCTTAAGATCCGACTGGAGTATGGATAAATTAGAGGGATCATTAAAAATCTACAATAGGTTTCGGAGTCTCTGCCAAGAACTGAACGAGCTTAGGGTGGGGGACTCACCAAAAATTTCAGGCGTGGATTACATGAAAACTATCTTGGGCAGCACGTCTATGCTGAAAGAGGACTTTAACGTAAACGTTCAAAAATTGCTGGAAAACCTGAAGGATGCTGAGGGAATAAAGGATTATAAACTGAGGGTTCATGTTTCAGGTCCAGAGTTCTATGACGTAGAGCTTTTAGAGCTTATAGAATCTCTTGGCGCAGTGATCGTTTCCGACGACTTATCCACAAGCTATGTTAAAGGGCATATTGATGAACATGGCGATCTTCTCAGGAACGTCGCCAAGCATTATTTGAATTGTCCCTCACTTGCCTTTTTCAGGATAGGTGCGAAGGATAAAATTCAACTTATCAAGGATGAGGTTGAAAGAAGCCGAGCTGAGGCATTGATAATTTTAAGAGATAAAGGATGCGAAAACTATGGATGGTTATGCCCTTTAATAACTGAAGAGTTGGGAGATTTCCCGGCTCTTGTGCTCGATATCGATACCCCTATATTCCCTGAGCAATATAAAACTAGGATTGAAGCCTTCATAGAAACCCTAAGTGATTAAGATGGAAACGTCAGAATGGAATCCCCTTGGATATAAGCCTCTCTATCGCGAATTGTTTAAGAAACATATGGCCAGACAAGAAGAGCTACTAAGAAGGGGTCGACCAGTAGGATGGTTCTACACGTTTTACCCATCAGAACTAATCTACGCTTTCGACATAGTTCCCGCTTTTCCAGAGCAGTATTCTGCGTATTGTGCTGCTAGAGGCTCCGCCGTCAACCTCATGAACTTTTCAACGAGCATGGGTTATGGGCGTTTCCTCTGCGATTACTTCAATGTATCCATTGGCGCTGTGTTGGCGCCTGAAAAGGCGACGCAGCCTGTGATGCCTGATCCCGACTTCATAGTGGGATCCAGAGGTCTATGCTTTGCCCATTGCGAAATGGCCTATGCGCTTTCAAGGATCAAGAAGGTACCACACTGCTATGTTACGTTTCCATACTGGACTCGAGAAATTGTTGGTCGCCATGATTCATTAACAAAAACCCCTGAAAAAATCGACAGCAGATATCTCAATTATTGCGTTTCAGAGATAGAGGGGTTGATTAGTTTTCTTGAAAAGGTGACTGGGGAGAATATTAATGAAGAAAAGTTTAGGGAAGCCTTTAAATTGGCTGAGGAGACCTCTAAGCTTCTCATTAAAATATTGGAGTTGATGACCTCAAGGCCTACCCCCGGAAGTCAACGGGAAATTTGCGATTTGGTTGTTCCAGGTTTCTTTGTTCTAGGAAGCCCTTATGCGTATGAATTTGCAGTTAAAGCTTACGAACTCATTAATGAAAGGGTTAAAAGGGGTATAGGCGTAACTTCTGAAGAGAAAATTCGGCTTTTAACATTCGGAATTATTCCATGGCATTCACTTTCGCTATATGAATATTGCGAGAGAATGGGTGTAACTTTCCCGGTAAACCTATTCATTAATGAGTCCGTGCATCTAGTTGAAGCCAGCAAACCCTTTGAAAGCTCTGTTAGACGAACAATACACTTCACGAACGCTGACTTTGACCTAATGTATGATGTTGTAAATGATGTTAAACATGTAGACTTGGACGGCGCGCTCCTCATAGAAAATCCTGGGTGCCGAGTCTCCTCCATAACTGTGAGGCCGCTCGCTGAAATCATAGAGGTCGAACTTGGCATACCATGCCTTATACTTGAGATCTCCCAATGCGACCCGACAATCACACCGCTCGAAAGGGTAAAAATGCAAATAGAAGCCTTCATAGAAACACTAGAATCGTAAATTTTTCTGATGCATGATATACCTACCCCCGTTGCATTGATTTCTCCCTTTGTGAGCTTTGGCATGACCCTAACTATAGGATTACGATACTTGTAGTGTTGACCGTTGAATCGCAGTAATTGCAAGTATGATTGTCCAATGGTAGGAGATGAAATAATAGGGACATGCGGTACATATTCGGTTCAATAATACTCTCCCTACTCTAAGCTAAATCCTACTTAGAAGGCTGGAGGAAGAACGCGAAAGGTCTGGCGGCTTGATTTCGGATGAGGTTTTGTTGCGGATGATCGCCGCGGAGTTCGGCGTTAAACTTGTCAGAAAACATCTTTTGTAGCAATATTCGTGATTACGGAATATTTGTTAAAGTATTCTCCATTCACTATAGGCTTGATAATGATGACGAAATGGAGAAGGCTAGTCGTAGCTCCAATACTAATCTTGCTCTTTGTAATGCTTTCACCAATGAGTGCGAATGTAAGGGTTTATGGTGAAAATGGAAGAATAGATCTTTTCACACAAAAGGAACCTTTCAACGGGAAAGGGCCAAACATGTCAAGCGATGCCTTCGCTCCAGGAGAACGTGTCCTTTTATATGCCCAAGTTGAGTACAATGGTAATCCTCAACAAAATCTTCTTGTGGCGTTTTCTGTAGAGGGCCCAGACAAGTCTTCATTCAGTTTGACTGCCACAACCAACGCTAGTGGAATTGCGCTCATTAACTTTACTATTCCTCAAAAATGTCCTCCTCACGAAAATGAAGTTCTAGGAGAATGGTTTGCCAGCGCAACTGTTCGTATAGGAGACAACGTTTTACGAGATACTTTGACCTTTAAAGTTGGATGGATCATTGAACTTTTAGGAGTAAGAACAATCGATGGAAATGCAACTCCTCGTGACAGATTTGGAATAGGTGGAGATGTTGGATTGGAGATCTATTTGAAAAACATCGCCAAGACGGAAAAGAACGCCACACTAGCGGTGGTTATACAAGATGAATTAAATAACATAGTAAATTCTATGACAATAGAAAACATTGAGATTCAACCAAATGAGAAAAATGTTTTCCTCTACACAAAATTAAACATTCCTAAGTGGGCAGCCCCGGGGCCGAACGCAACGGTTTATGTTTCCGCCCTTAGAGTGCCAGAGGGTGTGGCATACTGCCCGCCAGTATCAGCAAACTTCATCATTACAATTTACGATCCTATCCAAATAGAGTTTCACGACGCCGCAATTGTTAAGATAACTCCATCGGCAACCTCGGTTAAAGTTGGAGAGCCAATTTATGTAAATGTAAAGGTCAGAAATGAGGGAACAACTAATGAAAGTTTCACCGTCAGCCTTCTCTTGAACAATCAAGTCGTTGAAACTTTAAATGTTCTCAATCTCGCACCTTATTCCCATACAATTTTAAGTTTCACAATTGACACGGGAAAAATGGCTCCGGGAAGTTATTTGATTTCGGCTTTTATACCTCCACTTTTAAACGAAGCAGACACAACCGACAACAGTATCACCGACGGATACATCGAAATAACTTCGCCCATAAAGAAAAAGTTTTTAGTGACATTCGAAGAAACGGGACTTTCCCCAGACGCACACGGCACCATTTTGACGGTGAACGGTTCAGTAAAAACCATTGACGATTTACCTTACAGCCTTTTAGTTGACGAAGGAAGCACGTTAACTTACAAATATGAAGAAACAGTCTTAAGCACAATTTCTGGCAAACGTTTCAAACTCCACAATGTGGACGGGCCATCTTCGCCGATAATAGTGAGAGAAAACATAACAGTAACTGCAAATTACAAGACCCAATATTATCTGTCAGTTTCATCAATTTATGGTTCACCAACCCCCCAAAGTGGATGGTTTGACAATGGAACAACGATCACGGCTTCAGTGTCTTCTCCATGGCCCGGCCCCGAGGGCACACGTTACAAATGTGTGGGTTGGATTGGAACTGGAAGTGTGCCGTCTTCAGGATCATACTCAACCGTAACTTTCACGATTTATCAACCGTCCAGCATTACTTGGCTTTGGAAAACTCAGTATTATTTGGCTGTGGTTTCGCCTTATGGTGTTGTGGGCGGTGATGGCTGGTATGATGCTAATGAGGTGGCCTACGCCTTTTTGAATATTGGCGTTTTTGATCATAAAAATGGGACTCGTCGTGTTTTTGTTTCTTGGGGTGGGGATGCTTCTGGAACGAATTATACAAAAAGCGATCCAATACTCATGGATAGGCCAAAGACTGCTGTTGCGAACTGGAAGACTCAGTATCTTTTGATTGTGGCCACTGACCCTGATGGTTTGCAGCCGCAGCCTTCTAGGAGTCCTGTTGGCGAGGCTGGTCCAGCTGGCGGTTGGTGGTATGACGCCCATGTGAATGTTTCATTGTTGGCTCTGCCTGTTGCTGGTTACGACTTTAACCATTGGGATGTTGATGGCGTAGCTTTTGAGGTTGGCAGATATGAGTTGACGGTTTTCATGGATGACCCTCACACTGCCACAGCCCACTATAATGTCCGAGCAGCTGGTTGGTATCTTCCGGAATGGTTTTATTGGATCCTACTTGTCATCCTTGTTTTGGTTATAGTGCTTATTTGTGTTTGGATTTATCGCAGAAGGAAGCGGGCGAAAGCCGGAGAAACTGCCTTTCAGAAGGGTTGGACAGCCTGGTATTATGGTTATGATTTGCTAGGTAGAAACCGCCGTTCCAAGTGAGTTTTTGTTGAAAAATAGTAATGGAAGCCTTCCCCTTCCCCCTTTTCCGGCTGAGATGTAGATTTGCGTTTTCTTTATAAATTATTTGCTATCGATGTTGGCATATGTCTACGTCTAAAATATGTGTGGCTGGAAGCCTATTATTCTGGTGGAAATTCTCCTTTTAACCATCAGCGAGAATATTTTGTTGCGGGGTTGGGGAGAGGCTTCAAAATGTTTGAGGAAACAGTCTTAGACGCTGTTAAGGTGCTCATGTTTTTCTTCTGGTTTACGTTGGGCTTTGCTGTGATTTGGGGTGCCCTTTGGCTTAAGGCCGTCAGAAAGAGCAGGGCTAGATAGACCTTTTTGAAAAGTTCAGTGCTGGGAAAGAATCTCTATTATTGTTGTGTTTCTTGTTGTGATTTCAAGTTGGTCTGCAAACCCCCTTTTGACGTCAGCATTTTTTATGGCTATTTTTTCGCCTGGTTTTAGGTTTGCAGTTTTTTCCGCGTTTTTGCGCCACGCCGAAACCCATATGCTTCCAGTCTCATCCTTTATTTCGAAAACCGTGAGGCTTATTGTTTCGCCTTTTGTTGTTTTCACTTTTCTCATTAGTGGTTTCGTAGCTACGGTGCCTTGAACGCTGATGTTCTTCATTCCCTCTTTTAGTTCGGTTATTTTCCAAAACTCCTTTTTAGGCGGAACAGTCAAAACGTCCATGTAGGTTTCACGGTCCACGTGAACTTCAACCCTTCCATCTGAAGCCTTTTTAACTTTGGCGTTCACTATTTGTAGCATGACTTCTTTCTTGAGGATTTTCTTGGCTTCGTCAACCTTCTCATTCCAAACAACCACTGGAACTTCGCCTGTTTCGTCGACTAAAGTAAAGCGCATCACTTTTCCAGTTGCTGAGCCCTCTTTCTCAAAGGTTGACTCGCGAAGGATTTCGCCAACCCTCCCAACGATGTTCACTCTCCTGTTTCTTGGAGCTTTTATTGTTTCGGCTATTTTTGTTGCGAGCTCCGTTATTTCGGGATAACCTTTGGCTTCCGCGTCTTCCAGAATTTCGATGTCGCCTTTTTCGCTTAGGTGGAGTTCAACATGTCCAAAACGGCCTTCCCTAGTGTATCCGTGGATAAACCTCACAACGCTTCCAGCCCTTATCTTTCCAGAACTCACAAGCTCAGCTTTATCGTTCCACAGGATAACCCGCACCATGCCAGTTTTGTCAGCGACTAAAACGCTTGCAAGCTTAGAGCGGGAAGTTTTCTCCAAAACCTTGGGTGGATAAACGGCGATAACCCTCCCAGCAATTGAGACATCATTTAAGCCCGCGACCAAGCTGCCAATAGCTAAGGAGGGTTCACGAACCATTGAGACAAGTTTAACGCCGAACTCCGCGGCGATCATCCGCAACAAAACCTCATCCGAAATCAAGCCGCCAGACCTTTCGCGTTCTTCCTCCAGCCTTCTAAGTAGGGTTTCCCTCGAAACATTCGGGTTCTGCAAAATGACCGCCTCAACAAGCTCGTCGATGCCCGCCATCCAAATTCAAACCATCACAAACAAGAAAAACCATCCTATTAAGGATTTGTCCACTGGTTGGCGGGCCCGCCGGGAATTGAACCCGGGACCCCCGGGTTAAAAGCCCGGTGCTCTATCCTTACTGAGCTACGGGCCCTATTTTTCCTATCCGAACATTTATATATCTCTCCTCTCCGTTTTCTTGATGGACCTTGGAGAGATTTAGTTACAGACATGCACTTTCTAAAAGAGCTTTGAGGCTATATGAAGATTACGCAGAGGTAAGGGCTTGGTTTGATGAACTGAAGGTTTTGAGAAGTGGAAGAACTGCTCACGACTATTTGGATATGCTTGCCGGTTTTGTCGAAAGCTCCGGAAAATCTCCTAAAGATTTGGTTAGACTTTCTTCAGGCGAGGCATATGAAGTTTTGAGGAAATGGG
>Ga0123519_10006262_pt1 | contig 18797 bp, 15 predicted proteins | sample YelNatPaOPRAMG02_FD_87396 | JGI IMG/M metagenome (GOLD analysis project Ga0123519, IMG submission 87396) | Hot spring microbial communities from Yellowstone National Park - Yellowstone National Park OP-RAMG-02 (version 2) | ecosystem: Environmental > Aquatic > Thermal springs > Hot (42-90C) ... | reverse complement strand
TAATTGTCATTCCTGATTTATTCAGGAATCTATAAAATTTCAACCTCTTTTTAAGGTATAACTATATAGATTCCTGCTTTTGCGGGAATGACAATAATGACAATGTTATAGATTCGTCACCTCCAGATTCGTCACCTCCGAGGTGTTACAGATTCGTCACCTTGGGATATTTGTAAAAGATCTTTGTAGAGACACGCCATGGCGTGTCTCTACATAAAATTAAACTAATCTCCTAATCTCCCTTTATCTCCATTTATCTCTATTTATCTCTTATTTTCCAACGCTATTTTCACTGCTTTATATTCATCCCAAGGATACTCAATTTTTCCTCGACATAAACTTTTTTCATGACTTTTTCCGGTTAAAACCACCACATCTTGGGGATTAGCTATTTTAATAGCAAAGTTTATCGCATCTTGTCTTTTTTCAAATATTGTATAAACTTTTTTATCATTTTGTTCAATTAAATTATACGATTTTTTAGTAAAATTTTTCTTTATCAACCCTTTTGCTATCTGTTCACATATTTTAAACAAAGACTCAGTTCGATAATCTTCTTCAGTTAAAATTACCAAATCATCATATTGACCAGCAATCTCTCCCATTAAAGGTCTTTTTTTATCATCTCTTAATCCAGCAGCCCCAAATACATGAATTAATCGTCCTTTTCCTTTTAAATATTTTTTCCTTATTTCCGGCAAAACTCTTAAAAAAGCATTTGGAGTGTGTGCAAAATCAATGATAACTTTAAAGTCTTTATCATAAACTAAGTCCAATCTTCCTTTGGGCAGCTTAAATGTTTTTATTGCTTTTAAAACTTCTTCACTTTTCAACCCTAAACTTAACGCAACCAGATAAGCAGCAGAAAAATTTTCTTGATTAAATTTTTCTAAGTTTGGAAAATTTTTCTTGATAATTGGTAATTTTTGGTACTCGATAATTTTTTTTCTTCCCTTAAGCATTTTTTTAATATAAAGATAAGAACGATCATCTTTATTAAAAAAAGCAACGTCTGCCTTTTTTAAAAGTTTCACTTTTGTTTTTAAATAATCTTCATAACTTAAATGATAATCTAAATGCTCATGACTAACATTAGTTAAAACCCCAATTTTATAGTTTATCCCCCAAACTCGATTTTGATCTAAAGCATGGGAAGTCGTTTCTAAAATAAAGTATTCATCTTTATTGTTTACTGCTTCTTTTATTAACTTTTGAATTAACCAAGGATTGGGAGTCGTTACATGAAAACCAGTATCGTATTCTTTTTCGCCAATCTTTGCAAAAATGGTAGAAATATAGGAAACTTTTTTTCCACAACTTTTTAAGATATGGGCAATTAAGTGAGTAGTGGTTGTTTTTCCATCGGTGCCGGTAACTCCAATGACTGTTATTTTCTTACTGGGAAAACCATAAAAAACATTGGCTAAAAAGGCATTTGTTAGATGAAAAATATTTTTTAATTTTTGGATGAAAGTTTTAATTTTTTTCATAAAAAATATCAATTAAAGATTATCTGGTGGTATATTATAATAAATTAAAAGTTCTTTAGCGATCTCAAAAAATAACGGGGCAGCCGTTTCCGAACCCCAAGGTGAGGTTTTTGGTTGCCTTAAAATAACCAGTACTAAAAATTTAGGTTCTTTTACCGGCCCAAAACCAATAAAAGAAGCAATGGTTTTTTGGGGATCGTAGTGACCTTTAATTGGCACTTGAGCTGTTCCTGTTTTCCCTCCTAAAGTATATCCTTTTGGTCTTGCCCATTTTACCTCACCACTTTCCACTACCTCCATTAACATTTTTTTAATAATTTGTGAAGTCATATTGGTAATCACTTGACCTTCTTTTTTTGGTTTAATTATTTTTTGCTTCCCATCAGAAGAAATAATCTTTAAAACGACATAAGGACGAAAAATCACTCCTCCATTAACAAGAGCAGCAAAAGCGCGAATCATCTGAATCGGGGTAACCGCAATTCCTTGGCCAAAGGTAACCGTGGCAAAATCAATTGGATACCACTGACTTTTTGGTTTTAAATAGCCCGAAACTTCTCCTTGAAGATCTATACCTGTTAGTTGACCAAATCCATATTTTTTTAAATAATCATAAAGCTTTTCATCGCCTAATTTTTCACCTACATATACCATCCCTACATTGGAAGATTTTTGAAGAATCCTTGTCATTGAAATTTTTCCTTCATATTTATTATCCCAAGTTCTTATTGAATATTCGCCAATGGTAATTGGCCCAGTTTCATTATAAAAATCATTTGGTTTTATTTTTTTCTCATTAAGAGCCGCCGCCATGATTAAAGGTTTAAAGACTGATCCCGGTTCATATAAGTCAGAGATGGCTGGATTTCTAAAATATTCTTCAGAAAATAAAAAATAATTTTTCGGATCATAATCAGGAAGACAAACCAAAGCCAAAATCGCCATCGAAAAAGGATCGGCCGCAATCACACAACCGCTTTCGGCCTGATATCTTTCTATTCCTTTTTTTAACTTTTCTTTAATCATTCCTTGGATGTTTTTATCAATAGTTAAAATTAAATCCCGTCCGTTTTCAGGTTCAACCATTTCTTGTTTTCCAATTAAAATCGGCCGTCCTAACAAATCTTTTTCTGATTGAATAAATCCCGGTAACCCTGAAAGATCTTTATTGTAATATCCCTCAATCCCAAAATAACCAATATCTTCTCCCTGATAATTTTTACCAACAAACCCCAAAAGATGAGCGGCCAACGAGGCTTCGGGATACTCTCTTTTTAACACATAATCAAATCCCAAACCACTAATTTTTAATTTCTCAATCTCTTCTTTTTTTTCTTTAGTAACCATTGTCACGGCCACCCAATCTTTTTCTTTATTAATCTTTGAAGAAAGAGAAGCTTCATCCATCGAAAGAATAACCGAAATTTTTTTTATCATCTTATCCGGATCGTCAATTTTTTTTGGCTCAAAATAAAGAAGATAACTATTGTTGTTTAAAACTAACGGATTGGACAATCGATCAAAAATCCGTCCCCGTTCTGGCAAAATCTTTCTTTCGGCTAAGTAATCGAAAATTTTTGAAGAAGAATGATTTAAAATCTGCAATTGAAAAAGCCGCAAAAAAATAATCAAAAAAAGAAACAAAAATAAAATCAAAAAAAACCTACTTCTTGTAAGCATACTTTATTTCTTCAAGATAAACCGGCGATTCATTTTTAACAAAATTAAGTTGAGCGGCTAAAGAAGCTATTTTTTCATAAGAAGTTAATTGATAAATTTTCGTTTCTAAATCTAAATTTTCTTGACGAAGAAGACTAATTTTTTTATCATACATTTTAATCTCTTCCCCCAATTGAATATTAACCATAAAAATAAAAATATTGGCTATTAAAAGAAAAACTAAAAAAATTAAAAATATTTTTTTTATCATTTTAAAGTAAAAACTCTAAGCTTTGCTGATCGCTCAAATGTTTTTTTTGACAAACTAATAATTGGCTTTTTTGTCAAAAAATTAAGATCGTTTTCAAAAGCAAATTTTTTTACCAATCTATCTTCTAAAGAATGAAAAGTAATCACTAACAGTCTTCCTTCTTGTTTTAAAATCTTTTTTGCTCCTTCTAATCCTTTTTTTAAGTTTTCTAACTCATCATTGACTAAAATCCTCAAACCCTGCCATACCTGTCGATATATTTTTTCGCTTTTTTGTTTTATTTTGTCATTAATAATGGAAACTAAATCGCCCACTTTTTCTATCGGTTTAAACTTTCTTCGTCTTACAATCTCATCAACCAGTGGTTTAAAATTGGTAACTTCTGTGTTTTTGGCAAAAATTTGATAAAGTTCTTCTTTAGACCCATAATTAAGATAGTAAGCTGCATTCATCTTTATCTTTGTATTAATTCTTAAATCCAAAGGTTCATCTACTTTTTTAAACGAAAAACCCCGACCACTGTTTTCAATCTGTTCCATTGAAATGCCTAAATCAAACAAAACGCCATCAACTGGATAAAAATTCTTTTCTTTAGCCACAGTCTCTATTTGGGCAAAGTTTTTGTTAGCAAGAAAAAGATTTTTTTCTAAAAAACCTTGATACTTAATCTTTGCCTTTTGATATAAATCTTCATCCCACTCTATTCCCAAAACTTTCCCTCCCACTTCCAAAATTGCTTTACTATGCCCACCCAAACCAAAAGTGGCATCAACATACAAACCCCCTTTTTTTACTTGCAAATAAGAAATTACTTCTTTTAATAAAACTGGTTGATGACTCATGATTGACTTTGATATTTCTTAATGTTTTTTTCAATTTCTTTTTTATATGTTTCCCAGTTATCTTTGGCCCAAATCTCAAAATAGGTCCCCACTCCAATAAACACCGCCTCAGTCTTATTTATTAAATTGGCATACATCAATAAATTTTTGGGAATAACTACCCTTCCTTGATCATCCATTTCCAACAAAGCGGCCGATGAAAAAAGATGGCGTTTTATCTCCATTTTCTTCATCTCCAAAACCGAAACTCCCATCAGTTCATAAGCACTTTTTTCCCAATCTTCATTCCTAAATCCGGAAAGACAAGGATCAAACCCTTTTGTCAAAGTAAAACTTTTTGTTTTTCCTAAAGCTTCTCTTATCTTTTTGGGAATAACCACTCTGCCACCCGCGGTAATATTTACCCCATATTCACCAAAAAATAGCATATATCACCATTTAACACCATATTAAACCATTTGTCAAGAGTTGAAGAAAGAGATATAATTAAAAAACTATGAATAAAATCGTCAAAGTGACCAAGTCGTTAATTTTTTCTCAACAGAAAACAATTTTTTCTTCGGCTATCTTAATTGCAGCAACCATTGTTGTCGCCCGTTTCTTTGGTTTTTTGCGATTTCGAGTTTTGGCATCATATTTCCCCAAAGAACAGTTAGATATCTTTTTTGCTTCTTTTCGTATCCCGGATATTATTTTTGAAATTCTAATTACAGGAGCACTGACTTCCTCTTTTATTCCTATTTTTATTAAATATAAAGACAACCCAAAAGAACTAAGAGAAAATATCTCGTCAATTATTAACCTTATTTTTCTTATCTTATTTTTAATAATTTTGACTCTTTCTCTTTTTCTTAAAAAAATTGTTTTGGTAATAACACCGGGATTTTCACCTCAAAAAGTAGACCAAATCACTTTTTTTTCATCAATTCTTCTTTTTGGACAACTGCCTTTTTTGATTTTAGGCAATTTCTTAACCGGCATCGGCCAGGCCAATAAAATTTTTTTTCTTCCATCAATTGCCCCAATTTTTTATAACTTAGCCATAATCATAACCACTATTTTTTTACACCAACTTGGCCTTTTAGCCCCAGTTATGGGAGTAGTTTTTGGGTCTTTGACTATTTTTTTAATCCAAATACCTTTACTTTTTTTTGATGGTTTTTTATACCAATTTGTTTTAAAAATAAACGCGGCGGTAAAAGATTTTCTTCAGATGGCTATTCCCCGAATCCTTACCGTAATCGTCTCCCAAATTGATGCTACCATTGACCTAACCCTTTCTACCTTTTTAAAAGCCGGATCATACACTGCCTTTTATCTTGCCCAACATCTTCAACTTCTGCCTGTTTCAATCATTGGAATGGCTTGGGGTCAGGCCTCACTTCCCTATCTTTCCGACTTGGTGAAAGAAAAAAAAGAATTTGAACTTAAACAAATAGTTGAAGAAACGATTTTATGTCTTCTTTTTTTAAGTCTGCCATTTGCAATATTTTTCATTTTTGGAAGAACGCCTCTTGTTCGTCTTTTTTTTGGAGGTGAAAAGTTTGATTGGGAGGCAACGGTTGTCACCGCCAAAACCCTTTCCTATTTTGCCTTAGGTTTACCTTTTCATACTTTATATTATTTTTTAACCCGTTGTTTTTATGCATTTTTAGACACCAAAACCCCATTTTTAATCGGGCTTTTTTCTATTATCGTCAACACTTTTTTTAGCGTTTTTTTTATTTTCTTTTTGAAACTACCTGTTTTTGCCTTGGCTCTTTCTTTTTCTCTGGCTATTATTTTAAACACTCTTTCTCTTTTTTTATTCCTTACCAAAAAAATAAAAAATATCAACTACGCCTATTTAATAGGCGAAACTTTAAAAATCTTTACTGCCGCTCTCATTGCCAGTTTACCATCTTACCTTTTTTTAAAAGTGGCTGATCCTTGGATATTTAATACAAGGTATACCATTAATGTTTTTTTTCTTTTATTTTCAGTGGCATTAATTTATTTTTTTTGGTATCTTTTTTTTAGTTGGGTTTTGGATGTAAAACAACTTTATTTATTTACCAAACTTATAGGAAAAGCCAAAGAATATCAAAAAAAAATTATCGAGTTATTCAATCAATATGACTAGTGAAACAAAAAATCAAAAAGAAATTGCCATCAAAGCGATTCAAAAAAAATTACTCGGCAAAAAACTAACCTATAAAGAGATCTATGCAATTATGGATGAAATCGCTCATGAACGTTTATCAGACATTTTAACTACCTATTTTGTTGCTTCATCATTTAAAGAAGGATACTCAGAAGAAGAACTCTATTACTTTACCAAAGCGATGGTGGAAACGGGTAATCGGTTAAAATTTAAAGGGATTGTTGCCGACAAACATTCAGTTGGTGGAATTGCTGGAACAAGAACGACAATGATTGTTGTGCCAATTGTTGCTGCTTATGGTTACAAAATCCCCAAAATCTCCTCCCGCGCCATTACCACTCCAGCCGGCACCGCTGATGTGATGGAAGCAATTGCTAATGTCGACTTTCAACCTCAAGAAATTGTCAACATCGTTGAAAAAGTAGGCGGCTGTATTGTTTGGAATGGTAAGTTAAATATTGCTCCGGCTGATGACGTGATTATAAGAGTAGAAGAACCTTTGATGTTTGAATCATTTGATAAAATTATAATCTCAGTCATGTCAAAAAAAATTGCTGCTGGCACTACTCATTTGGTTTTAGATCTTCCTTATGGTAAAACCGCCAAAATTCACCGCCTTTCTGATGCTCAAAAGGTAGCAAAAAAATTTGAAATGTTAGCAAAAAAATTTAATATAAAAGTTGCTTTTGATATCAACGAAATGCTTGAACCGGCTGGTCGAGGAATTGGTCCGATTTTAGAAGCCCGTGATGTTTTATATGTTTTAGAACAACATATTGATCGACCATTACGACTTGAAGCAAAAGCGCTAAGACTAGCGGGGTTATTACTTGATCTTTGTTTTAAAGAAGAAAAAAAAGATTTAAATGGTGAAGAAGAGGCAAGAAAAATCTTAAAAAATGGCCTGGCGCTTAAAAAATTTCAAGAGATTGTTGCTGCTCAAGGAGGTGATAAAGAAATAAAAAGCAGTAAACTAAAACTCGCTAAATTTAAGAAAGATATTTTAGCCACGGTTTCTGGTAAAATTAAAGATATTAATAATTATAATCTTAATACCATTGCTAAAATTCTGGGAGCACCAAAAGATAAACAAGCGGGAATTTATTTGCATAAAAAACTTGACCATCCGGTAAAGAAAAATGAACCAATAATGACTTTTTATTCAAACGACCCATATCTTTTAAAAGAAGCTGAAGTCACAATGGAAAATTTACCAATTTTTACCATTGAACATTAAAATGAAAAAAATATTAATAACCGGCACTCTTTCTTTATTGATTGTCACCTTCTTTTATCTTTTTTATAAACAAGGAATTATGCCGGTTGATAAAAATAGCAAAGAAACAAAAATATTTGTCATCCAAAAAGGTGAAAGTTTAAAAAGCATCATCGACAATCTTTATCGACAAAACCTAATTCGCAATCGCCTGGCTTTTTATTTACTCATAAAAAAATTAGGCTTTGAAAAAAAAATTCAAGCTGGGGATTTTAGGCTTTCACCATCAATGGATGCAAAAACCATTGCCAAAACTTTAACCAAAGGCACCCTGGATATTTGGGTAACGATTATCGAAGGCTTAAGAAAAGAAGAAATCGCCCAAATTATTAATCAAAATTTTTTTATCCCAGAAAGTGAGTTTTTAAAATACGCCAAAGAAGGCTATCTTTTTCCTGATACCTATCTTATCCCAAAAGAAGCCACTGCCGAAGCGATCGTTAAAATTTTAGTCAACAATTTTTATCGCCGCTTCAACGATGATCTTCGACAAAAAGCAAAAGATAAAAGTCTTACCGAAGAAGAGGTAGTAACCATTGCTTCTTTGGTGGAAAAAGAAGCAAAATATGAAGAAGATAGAACAAAAGTAGCCAGTATCATCTTAAAACGGTTAAAAAATGATTGGCCTTTGCAAGTTGATGCTACCATTCAATATGCTTTAGGTTATCAACCCCAAGAAAAAACTTGGTGGAAAAAGAACTTAACTAAAGAAGACTTAAATATCGATTCGCCCTACAATACCTACAAAAACAAAGGTCTTCCCCCAACCCCAATCTGTAACCCTGGCCTTGCCTCAATCAAAGCAGTAATTTTTGCCGATGCCAATACTCCTTATTGGTATTACCTTTCCGACAAAACTGGTCGAATGCACTACGCCAAAACCTTAGAAGAACATAATGAAAATATAAAAAAGTATCTTCAATAATTTTTCACCTTTCTCTTCAATTGTTCGATGATTTGGTTGTCGATAAGGTTTTAATGATAGATTTTAATTTTCATTCAAAACCTCTCCTCCAACTTCAAAGACAAATTTCCAAAGCCACCTACCTCTTCAAAAATTCTTATTATTTATATAAAGGTTCAAATATAAAACAACCCTAAGGGTTGAAATAAAAATATCAAAAAAATTATATTCTCCCAAATACTTTTTCCCCTTTTTCAACTTTTACCATCTTATTACGATCGTAAGAAGATGGTTTAGTGTAAAAAGATCCTTTCTCCTAAATCGAAGGAGTCAAAATAACAATTGAGTATCTCAGTCCTGCTTTTTTTAAATTAACTTTGCCGCTTTAAAACTAAAAAAATTATCTTTGGTAACAATCACATGATCGGTTACTTCTATCCCCAAAAGTTTTCCTGCCGCCACTAATTTTTGAGTCAACAAAACATCATCTTTTGATGGAGTGGGATCGCCTGAGGGATGATTGTGTACTAAAATAATTGAAGCGGCCCGGCTTTTAATCGCCTCGGCAAAAACTTCGCGGGGATGAACTAAACTTTTGTTCAAAATCCCAATGGAAATTTCGGCTACCGAATACATTCTGGTATTTAAAGCAATTAAATAAAAATACTCTTTTGAATGGTCAGTTAGTTTACTTCTTATCAAATTAAAAACTTTTTTTGGACTGTTTAAATCTTTGCTTTTATAAGAAGGTGGTTTTGTATAAAGACGACGACCAAGTTCTAAAGAAGCTTTAATTTGTGCTGCTTTGGCCAAACCAATACCTCGAATTGATTGAAGCTCCTCAAGACTGGCTTGGGCGATTTTTTCTAAACTGCCAAAAGTAGAAATAAGTTTTTTCGCCGTTAAAGCCACCGATTCGCCTGGCACCCCTTTTCCCAAAACTATCTGCAAAAGTTCCTGGGTTGAAAGAGCTTTTTCTCCAAAATTAACCAATCTTTCTCTTGGTCTTTCTTCTTTTGGCAAATCTTTAATGGTAAATTTTTTATTGGTTTTTTTATGGTCAACCATTATTAATATTTACCTCATTAGAACTTTCTTTTCCCTCAATGGTTCTTTTTATTACCTCCCTTGGTTTTGAGCCTTCAGCCGGCCCAACATAACCGGCAGCTTCTAACTGATCCAAAATTCTTGCCGCTCGAGCATAGCCGATTTTAAACTTCCGTTGCAAAAAAGAAGCGGAAGCATAGTCTTGATGAATAATAAGATTAACTACCTCATCAAACAACGGATCTTTTTCACCCTCATCAACGGCAGTTCCTCCGCCAGTCATCCTTCCACCTAAACTTACCTTTTGTTCAACCACTTCTGTGGTATAACACACTGGCGGATTATTTAATTTGATAAACTCAACCAACTTTTGGACATCCTTTTCTGAAATAAATGGTCCCTGAAGTCTTTTTGGTTTGGCTTGATCGGGCGGCAGATAAAGCATATCACCGCGCCCCAAAAGTTTTTCCGCGCCGGGCATATCAATAATCACCCGTGAGTCGATCATCGATGAAACATTAAAAGCAATCCTCGTTGGGATATTGGCCTTCATCAAACCAGTAATCACATCAACTGATGGTCTTTGGGTGGCCAAAACTAAATGAATACCGGTGGCTCTGGCCATCTGGGCTATTCGCGTAATTAAATCCTCGGCTTCTCTTGCGGCAAAAATCATCAGATCAGCCAACTCATCGATAATAAACACAATATAAGGTTTTTTTTCAATATTGGGTAAAGCATTATAAGACTCTAAATTTCTTACCTTTGCTTTAGCAAATTCTTTATAACGATTTTCCATCTCAGAAACTGTCCACTGCAATGCCGAAATTATTTGTTTTGCCTCAACAATCACCTCTGATAAAAGATGAGGAATCCCATTATATAAAGTCAACTCCACTCTTTTTGGATCAACTAAGATTAACCGCAAATCTTCTGGTTTGGTTCGAAAAAGAAAGGTTGAGATCCAAGCATTTAGTAAAACTGATTTTCCCGAACCAGTGGCGCCAGCAATCAATACGTGAGGCATTTTACTAATTGATGCCGCTTGAGGATTGCCAGAAACATCTAATCCCAAAGGCACCAGTAAAGGATCTAAATTTTTACTAAAAACAGAAGAAGAAAGAAGATTTTTTAAAGAAACTATCTCCGGGCGAAGATTGGGAATCTCAATTCCAACTAAAGATCGCCCCGGAATGGGTGCCTCAATTCTTACCGTACCCGTTGGCGCCGCCAACGACAAAGCCAAATCATTGGCTAAAGCCGTAATTTTGGAAAGTTTTGTTCCTTCGGCGATTTTCAAAGCATATTGAGTCACCGTTGGTCCAGGATTAATTTCTTCAACCCTGGCTCTTATCCCAAAGCTTTCTAAAGTTTTCTCAATCACATCGGCGTTTCTTGCCACATCGCCGCGATCAGCCTCTTTTTGGGAGATATCAGAAAGTAAACTCAAAGGTGGAAAAACCCAATTTACTTTTTGAGAAGAAGAAAGTGGTTTAATCGTCAATGAATCTTCTTTTTTTTCTTTATCTTCATTAATTTGAGAAACATTTGCTTCCTCTACTTTATTTTTAACCCTCTCAAAAAGAGGTGGTTTTTTTTCTTCGATAAAGTCTTTTGTTTCTTTAATTTTTGGTTTTTTAGCAAAAAAAGTTTTTGCCAGGTAATTTTTAATAAACAAAAATATTTGCTTACTTATTTGCCATCCTAAAATCAATAAAAAATCAACGGATGTATCAAAAAATAAAACCAACCCCATAATCAAAGTTATAAAAAGAATTAAAAAAGCGCCAAAAGAAGAAAAATCAATCCGCAAATTCTCAAAAATTGCCTTACCATATAATCCAGAATTAAAAAGACCAAGAAGGGAAACAAAAATAAAAATAAGGCCAATGGTGATATTGGGTTTTATAATCTTTAACTTCTTACTGTTAAAAAAATGACTGGCGATAAAAAGAAGAACTAAAGGGATAAACAAAGACAAACCACCAAATTTTTCAATCAAAAACTGATTAATTTGAAACAAAATTTTTCCTTCATTTTCTGAAGAAAAAATCTTTAAAAAAGAAAGGCCAAAAATTGCCGCCGTCCCAATTAACAAAAAACCAAAAAGATTAAAAACTGTCTTATGATTAATTTTTAAATTTAAAAAGGGAAGTTTAAAAGATTTTCTTCTGGCCATAGTAAAAATAATTATAAACGAAAAAAAGAAGAAAAATCAATTATCTTAAAAGCTGAAGATTAATCCTTCCTTGATTATCGATTTGATAAACTCTTACTTTTACTTTTTGACCAATTTTAACAAAACGGGCGGGGTTTTTCACAAAACCCATTCCCATCTGAGAAACGTGAACTAAACCTTCTTTGCCGGGAAAAAGTTCAACTAAAAAGCCAAAAGGAAAAAGTTTTTTCACTTCACCAACAAAAACCTCACCCACGGTAACGTCGCGAACCATATTTTTGATTAATGAGGCGGCCTCTTCCACTTTTTCTTTATCTAACCCGCTAATATTGACCTTTCCCTCATCATCAATAGTAATATCAACCCCAGTTTTAGCAATAAGACTTCTTATGGTTTTTCCTCCAGGACCGATAATATCACCAATTTTATCTTCAGGAGGAGTAATCACCACCACTTTTGGTGCATATTTTGAAAGTTCTTTTCGAGGATAAGGAATAGTTTTTTCAATCACCTCTAAAATTTTTAACCTGGCTAATCGGGCTTTTTCCAAAGTCTCAGCAATCATTTTATCAGTCAAACCGTTATTTTTAACATCAAGTTGAATCGCGGTAATTCCCTTTCTTGTACCGGCTATTTTAAAATCCATCTCTCCCGCAAAATCTTCAATCCCCATAATATCGGTTAAAATCACATAGTCGTTATCAGATAAAGAAACAAGCCCCATCGCCACCCCGGCAACCGGCGCTTTAATCGGAACTCCCGCATCCATTAAGGCCAAAGTTGAACCACAAACCGAGGCCATTGAGGTTGAACCATTGGAAGATAAAACCTCAGAAACAACCCTAATCGTATAGGGAAAATCTTTTTCTGATGGCAAAACTGGCTCCAATGCTTTTTCGGCTAAAGCTCCATGACCAATCTCCCGCCTTGAAGGAAAACCCAAACGCCCCACCTCGCCAACGGAGTATGGTGGCATATAATAATGATGAATATATCTTTTTGCCTCCTCACCTTCCGGGCTTTCAATCAGTTGCTCAAGTAATGGAGAACCTAGAGTCACCACCGACAATACTTGAGTTTCTCCCCGCTGAAAAAGACCAGAACCATGAGTTCGTGGCAACACCGAAACCTCCGCCGAAAGAGGTCGAATATCATCTGGTTCTCTTCCATCAATTCTTTTTCTTTCTTTTAAAATTTTTTGACGAATACTTTCCTTAGTTAGATAATCAATTGTTTTGAGTATCTGATTTTTATCAAACTCATCTTTATATTTTTCCAAAACATCCTCAACGACCGCCTCCAACGTCTCATAATCATCAAACTCTTTTTCTGCTTTTCTTAAAACCAAGTTGTCTATCTCTTTCTCAAAATCTTTGCGCAAAACTTGAACTAATTTGTCATTAAAAACTGGCGAAGAAAATGGAATTTTTGGTTGACCAACTTTTTTTCTTAAGTTATCAATAAAATCAATGATTTTTTGACTTTCTTTTTTAGCCAACTCAATTCCTTCCAAAAGTAAATTTTCTGGTAGTTCTTCGGCTTTTGTTTCAATCATTACCACTTTCTCTTTGGTTGAAGAAACAACCAAATCTAAAATTGAATACTTCTCCTCTTCCTCATCGGGATTGACAACAAAAGATCCTTCCCCAAAAGAGTTATCTTCCCCGTTGGCTTTAATATAACCGATACGCAAAGTAGCAATTGGACCCGCCCAAGGGATAGGAGAAAGATGAAGAGCGGCCGAAGTCGTCAACGCCGCCAAAATCTCCGGGGAATTAACCCCATCAACCGAAAGAAGGGTAACAATTATCTGCACTTCTTGACGAAAACCTTTGGGAAAAAGAGGGCGAATCGAGCGATCAATTAAACGCGCTTTTAAAACCGCCTCATCTGAGGGACGACCTTCTCTTTTTACCCAACGTGAGCCTTTAATCCGCCCACCCGCATAAAGTTTTTCCACATATTCAACCGACAAAGGCAAATAATCAATATTTTCATTTTCTTTGCCCAACGTCACCGTTACCAAAACGCAGGTATCGCCCAACCGACCAAAGACAGAGGTGGTTGCAAAGAAAGCCACTTTCCCCACTTGAAAGGTAAGTTTTTGACCATTAATATCGATACTTTCTTCAAGATACTTCATTTTTTCAACTCTAATTCTTTAATAAGTTTTTTATAGCGTTTCTCATCTAAACGCTCAAGGTAATTTAAAAGACGACGTCTTTTGGCAATTGTTTTTAAAAGGCCACGCCGCGAATGATTGTCTTTTTTATTTTCTTCAAGATGGGCAGTGAGTCTTTGAATCTTATAAGTTAATAAAGCAATCTGAACTTCGGGTGAACCAGTATCACCTTTGTGTTGGGCAAACATCTCAATAATTTTTTGTTTATCATCTGGTAATATTTTTACCATAATTTTAAAATTATAATAGAAAAAAATGAAAGTTGCAAGAGAGATTTTTTTTCCTTTGATTTTATTACTATTAATTTGGGCGTTTATACCACCCTATTCTTTTATAATTATTCTTTTTGTTAATCTTTTAATCACGTTAACTTTCTATCTTTTTTTTAAAAACTTTTTCTCTAAAAAAATTTCTTTCAGTTTTAGTTTTTTTTTATTCTTTCTTCTTTCTTTTTGGGTTTTTAAAATCTTAAATGTTTTTAATTTTCTTTCTCTTACGGCACTTACTCTATCGATTATTTTTTTGCTAAAATAAATATTTATGAGAAACTCTTTTTACATTACCACTACTCTTCCCTATGTTAATGCCGATCCTCATATCGGTTTTGCCATGGAAATTATAAGAGCCGATACCATTGCTCGATTAAAGCGTCTTTTGGGATATGAGGTTTTTTTTAATACAGGAAGCGACGAGCATGGTCAAAAAATCTATCAAAAAGCCAAAGAAAAAAATCTTGACCCTAAAATTTATTGTGATCAACAAGTGACAAAATTTCATAATCTCAAAGAAGCTTTAAATTTAAGCTATGATCGATTTATAAGAACAACCGACGAAGATCACGTCAAAGCAGCTCAAGAATTTTGGCAAATCTCTTTGAAAAATGGTGATATATACAAAGCCAAATATCAAGTCAAATACTGCGTTGGCTGCGAGATGGAAAAAACGGATTCGGAGTTATCTTACGGACGCTGTCCCATTCATCCTAACTATCCCCTAGAAATCATTGAAGAAGAAAACTATTTTTTTCGATTCTCAAAATACCAACAAAAACTGCTTGATTTTTATGAAAAAAATAAAGACTTTGTTAAACCCGAATTTCGTTTTGAGGAGTTAAAAAACTTTGTTAAAAAAGGATTAAAAGATTTTAGTATCTCAAGAGTAAAAGAAAAAATGCCGTGGGGAATTCCGGTTCCGGGCGATAACACTCAGGTAATGTATGTTTGGTTTGATGCTTTAATTAACTACATCTCCACCCTTGGTTGGCCGGAAAACAAAAAAAACTTTGAAAAATTTTGGCCAGGAATACAAATTGCTGGAAAAGACAATCTTCGCCAACAGGCAGCCATGTGGCAAGCAATGCTTATGTCCGCCAACCTTCCTCCCTCAAAACAGATCTTTATCGAAGGATTTATCACAAGTGGCGGTCAAAAGATGAGCAAAAGTTTGGGTAATGTCGTTGATCCATTTTTAATGGTTAAAAAATATGGTACTGATGCCCTCCGTTTTTATCTTCTAAAAGAAATCCCCAATTTTGATGATGGTGATTTCTCAGAAGCAAGAATGAAAGAAATTTATCAATCATTTTTGGCCAATGAGTTTGGCAATCTAGTAACTCGACTTACTAATTTAGCCGAAAAAGATAAACTCATTTTTTCCCCACCAAAAAACGAAGAAGTAAAAAAACTTCTTTCTTCTTTTGAAATTTTTCTTGATAACTTTCAATTTAACCAAGCCGTTGACTCTCTTTGGCAAGAGATAAAAAATCTAAATAAAAAAATTGATGACTTTGCCCCATGGAACAAAAGTATAAAAAAAAGAAAAACTTTTTTAGAAAAATCAATTGAAGAACTTTATTTTATTGCTATAAAACTTCAACCTTTCCTACCAAAAACAGCAAAAATTTTAATGGAAAATTTAACCGGTCAAGTTAAAAAAATTCCCCCACTTTTTCCCAAAATTCAATGATTAAAAAATTAAAAAAAACAATTTTTGCTTTTTTCCAAAATCGAAAAAAATTTTTATTGTTATTCTCTATTCTTCTTTTTTTTATTTTTGTTTATTTTTATATCTTTTACAAACTCCCATCGCCAAAAATGCTTAAAAACTTTCAAGCCATCCCTATCTCCACTCAAATTCTTGACCGAAATGGTAAGCTTCTTTATCATCTTTATCGCAATCAAAAAAGAAGTATTGTCAAAATAAAAACTCTTCCCAAATATATAAGTCAAGCAACCATTGCCATTGAAGATAAAAATTTTTATCATCATCAAGGAGTCTCTTTAGTAGGGGGAATATTGCGGGCGATAAAAGATACTCTTCTTCATAAAAAACTTCAAGGAGGCTCAACCATCACCCAACAACTGATAAAATCAGCCCTTTTATCACCGGAGAAAACTCTAAGAAGAAAGATTAGAGAAATAGTTTTAGCTTTGTGGACAGAAAGGATTTTTACTAAAGAAGAAATTTTAGAACTTTACCTTAATCAAATTCCCTATGGTGGCGCCACTTACGGGATTGAGGAGGCGGCCTTGAAATATTTTGATAAACATGCCAAAGACCTAAGCTTAGAAGAAGCCGCCTTTTTGGCCGGTTTACCGCAAGCACCCACTTTATACTCTCCCTACAACAATCCACAACTGGCCCAAAAACGACGCAATGAGGTATTAAAAGCCATGTATGATCAAAAATACATCGATAAAAAAACCTATGAAAAAGCAATAAAAAAACCTTTAATCGTCAAACCTCTTTTGGAAAAAATCAAAGCCCCCCATTTTGTTTTTTATGTGAAATCGCTTCTTGAAGAAAAATATCAAATCAAAGACATTGAAACTGGTGGTTTTAAAGTCTATACCACTTTAGACTTAGATATCCAAGAAGAAGCGGAAAAAATTCTAAAAGAAGAAATAGAAAAAGTCAAAAACTTAAATGTAAGAAACGGAGCGATTTTAGTAACCCGACCACCAACGGGTGAGATTTTAGCGATGGTTGGCTCAGTTGATTATTTTGCTACGCCATCTGGAAGTTTTAATGTGACAACTGCCCTTCGTCAACCAGGATCAGCCATTAAACCCTTAAACTATGCCGTTGGTATTGAAAGAAAACTGGTGACTGCCGCCACCGTTTTTCTTGATATTCCAACTTGTTTTACCGCCGCTGGCCAACCCCAACCTTATTGCCCAGTAAACTATGATGGTCAGTTTCACGGTCCGGTACAACTGCGATTTGCTTTAGGTAATTCTTACAACATTCCCGCGGTTAAGATGCTAGCTTTAAATGGGGTAGAAAACTTTATTGCTTCGGCTTCTGCTTTTGGAATAACAACCTTTAAAGATCCAAAAAATTACGGTCTTTCTTTGACTTTAGGGGGAGGCGAGGTAAAAATGATTGAGATGGCTAAAGCTTTTTCAGCTTTTTCCAATCGGGGAAAAACAAAAGAGATTAACGCCATTTTGAAAATTGAAGACAAATTTGGAAAAAAAATTTTTGAGTTCAAAGATCCCAATTTCCAAAAAGAGATAAAAAAACCATTAAGCTATCCCAATTTTTTTGCTATCAAAGGCAATCAAGTCATTTCTGCCGAAACGGCTTTTCTTATCTCTCATATCCTTTTAGACAATAACGCCAGAACCGCCGCCTTTGGTCCATCATCTTATTTGGTAATTCCAAATCGTGCGGTTTCGGTCAAAACCGGAACCACCGATGATAAACGTGACAACTGGACCATCGGTTTTACCCCAAACTTTTTGGTGGCGGTTTGGGTAGGCAATAACGATAACTCACCCATGCATCCGTGGTTGACTTCTGGTATTACCGGTGCCGCCCCTATTTGGAATCGAGTGATGAGTTTTGTCTTAAAAAATCAACCCGATCTTTGGCCGGTAAAACCAGAAAATATAGTTGGTTATCAAGTCTGTTGGGATTCAGGGGATCTAATGACAAAAAAAGAAGATGGTTCAGAAAGTTGCCAATCTCGGTTTGAGTATTTTATCAAAGGCACCGAACCAAAAGAGCCCCATATTTTAAAACAAATGGTCCCAGTAACCAAAGATGAAAAACTTGCCCCACCCAATTGGCCAGAGATTGAGATGAAGGAAAAAACTATCATTAAAGATATGTTTGGCATATACTGTGTTGATTGTAATCATGATAAGGAAATTCCCCAAGTGATAAGATTATAAAATATTATTTTTTAAAAGCTAAAAAGGGTAAAATTAAAAGAAGAAAAAAAGACGTAATTACTTCAGTAACTAAACCGCCGGCTAACTCAAATGGTTGAGTTTCCGAAGCCATATGAGTTAAAAATAACTAATATCAATTACTGATATCCTTTTTTCTGAATCTCAAAAAATTTTTTATAAAGCTTGTTATTTTTTAACAAAAATTCATGTGTTCCTGACTCAATAATTTCACCTTTGTCTAAAACATAGATTTTATCAGCTTTTCTTACTGTTGAAAACCGATGAGAAATAAAGATTAAAGTTTTATTTTGATAAACATTAATTAAATTTTCAAATATTTCCTCCTCTGCTTGAGGATCAATATTAGAGGTTGGTTCATCCAATATGAGAATTGACGCATTTCGATACAAAGCACGAGCTATAGCAACTTTTTGCCATTGACCAATTGAAATCTCCTGACCTTCCTCAAACCAACGGCCTAATATCTGATTTAAACCATTTTTTAGCTTTAATAATTCCTCAGCTTTTGCTTTTTTTAATGCATCAAGAACTAACTTATTATCTATTTTTTTGATATTGCCAAGAGTGACATTCTCTTTTAAACTTAAATAATATTTGGCAAAATC
>Ga0123519_10006257_pt1 | contig 18806 bp, 19 predicted proteins | sample YelNatPaOPRAMG02_FD_87396 | JGI IMG/M metagenome (GOLD analysis project Ga0123519, IMG submission 87396) | Hot spring microbial communities from Yellowstone National Park - Yellowstone National Park OP-RAMG-02 (version 2) | ecosystem: Environmental > Aquatic > Thermal springs > Hot (42-90C) ... | reverse complement strand
GCCCATGATCGATTTGGCGTTCACCTCCACGCCGTCTTTCTCGATGGTGATCTCGGAAGAGAACCGATTTGCAGTCTTGACAACCAGGGCGGCTGCGCGCGCATGAAGGCCTAATCGGTTTCGAATCGTAAACGATTTGACTTCCATTCCTTCCTTCAACCCTTCTTCTTCTCCACTCGCTTCTTCAGGACCTCGCTTGCAAGATTGATGTTGCGCTGTCCGTAATCGGTGATGAAAGCGGCCAACCCCTCGAGGTCGAGTTGATTGGGATAGGTCGCCAGCTTGAGGAGCATCGGAAGGTTCACCCCCGTGATGACCTCCACCTTATTCTTCTCCAAGAAAGAGAGACTGATGTTGGAAGGGGTCCCCCCATACATATCCGTAAGAATGAGAACCCCCTGCCCTTCATCGGCCTTGCGAATCGCGCTGAGGATCTTGTCCCGGATCTCTTCGGATCCTTCCTTCGGGTCGATGGAAACGGCTTGGAAGTGCCGCAAGGGTTCACCTACCACGAGGGATGCCGCCGCGATCAACTCTTCAGCCAAACGACAATGGGTTACAACCACTACGCCGACCATCGCCCTTCACCCTTCCCTTCTTATGCCTTCTCGGCATCGCGGTGCCGTACCGTAAGAACGGCGCCTCTCGATTGAAGTTCGTCCCGAAGCATCTCGGCCAGTTTGTTCACGATCACCACGGAACGATGCCTCCCCCCTGTACAGCCGATCGCAAGGGTGAGATGGGTTTTCCCTTCCCGGTCGTAAAGGGGAAGGAGAAAGCGGATCAACCCGCTCACCCGTTCCAAGAACCCCTGAGCCTCGCTGCCCTGGAGAACATAGCCTTCTATCCGGGGATCGCCTGGAGGCAGGCGCTTCAATTCCTCCACAAAATACGGGTTCGGGAGAAACCGCACGTCCAACACCAGATCGGCCTCATAAGGTATTCCTAAACTATAACCGAAAGAAAGCAGCGTCACCACCATCTGTCTGGAGCTCGTTCCCTGCTGGGCGTATTTCTGGATCTCCTCCTTCAACTGATGGACGTTAAGATGGGAGGTATCAATGACCCGATCCGCCATCTCGCGGATGACTCGGAGTTTCTTCCGTTCGAGTCGGATCCCTTCATCAATCGATCCTTTCTCGGCCAGGGGGTGTTGCCTTCGGGTCTCGCTATAGCGCCTCGTCAAGATCGGATCCGAACAGTCGAGGAAGAGGACCTCGATCGGGTAACCCTCTTTCTTCAGCCCTTCGAGGATCTTTCGAGAATTCTCGAAATAGTCGTTCTGCGCCTCGTCCTCAGCTTGACCCCATTGCCCGGAGTGATAGACATACCCCCGGACATCTTCCACGACCGCCACCTTCGAGATCCGCCCTCCGGACTGCTCGCCCAGTTCGATGAACTTGGGCAAGAGGGCAATGGGAAGGTTATCCACACAGTAGAACCCGATATCCTCCAAGGCCTTGATGGCGGTTGTTTTACCTGAGCCGGAAAGACCGCTGATCAGGATGACCCGAAGCGGACTCACTCGATTTCATCCTCCTCGCCTGAATCGGTTTCTATCGGCTTTCCCATCGTCTGAAGCAACTTTTTCTCGAATTCCAGGGCCGAATCAAAACCCATACGCTTCAAGAGGTAATTTCTCGCGGCCACCTCCACGATGGTCGTGAGGTTTCTTGCGGGTGTGACCGGGATTCTCAGCATCGGAAGCTCGACGCCTAAAATCGTAAATCGCTCCTCTTCGAAGCCGAGTCGGTCGTAATCCTGGTTCGGATCCCATTCGAGGAGCTCCACCACGAGCTCGATCTTCTTCTGCTCGCGAATGGCCTCCACACCGAAGAGGCTTCGAATGTTGATGATTCCGAGCCCCCGGACTTCCATGTGATGTTTGATGACCTCGAAGCCCGTTCCCAGAACCGTTGTGGGAGAGCGCCGCTGAATACGAACCATATCGTCTGCGACCAGGCGATGGCCTCGAAGGATCAAGTCCAGGGCGCATTCGCTCTTCCCGATTCCGCTCTTCCCCAAAATGAGAACCCCCACCCCGAAAACATCAACGAGCACACCATGAAGGCTCGTACTGGGGGCAAGCTTTGCTTCGAGAAGCTTGGTCACCCGCTCGATGAAATCGAAAGACCTCAGGGGAGTACGAAAGAGAGGGATCCCCCTCTCTTCGGCTTTCTTAAGAAGCTCTTCCGGAATCTCGAGATTTCGGGTGACGACCACACAGGCCATATCGAGGTCGCAGATCCGTTCAATGACCTCGTGCTGTTTTGACGGAGGAAGGGTTCTGAAATAGGCCATCTCCGTGTTCCCAATGATCTGGATTCGTTCGGGGTCGATGAATTTCGTAAACCCTGTCAAGGCAAGCCCCATCTTCTGAACCTGGGAACGGGTGATCTGTTTGCCCAGCCCTTTCTGTCCCGCCACCAACGTCAGCTCCAGATGGTGATCCCGATCCTGACCTAACTTCTCGGCAGAAAGTCCTTCCATGCCCCTCATCCTTGAAAAAAAGGCGCCTCCAGCCCTTGTCCCTTCGGCCCCTTTGCCAGTGGCGCCTTGATGCCCACCAGGTTCCTCTTCGGGCAAAACGAAAGCCCGCCCCGTGCGAGGACTAATCCCGGTGGAGCCCCTCCAAGCTTCAATTCTATGCCGACGGGTAGCCTCCTGTTTCAACCCAAGATAAAACGCCCTCGAAAAACCTCCCTGAAACCTCAATACCTCCGATCTTCTTCGGCAATGATTTCGAAGAGCTCCCTTCGGGAGGCCGCTTCCATCAAGCGTTTCTTGAAGGAAGCATCCTTCAACAGGGTGACGATCCGTCCCAAGAGCTTGAGATTGCTGGCAGCCGAGTTCTCCGGCGCCATCACCAGGAAAATCAGCTTGGTGGGCTTCCGATCAATCGAATCAAAGTCAACCCCCTTTGACGATCGACCAAAAGAGATGAAGAAACGTCCCAACCCCTTAAAGCGGCCGTGAGGGATGGCCACCCCTTCTCCAATCCCGGTCGACTCAAGTTTTTCCCTTTCCAGGAGGACCGACAGAATCTCCTCGACAGAGTGGGCTCCAGAGGGTTGAACGAGAACCGTGGCCAGCTCTCGCAAGACCGATTCTTTGTCGGTGGCCTCAAGTTCAGGAATCAGCCATGTTTCGTCAAGGTAATCCAGGATCTTCATATGGCGTTTCTGCCCCTCGTTACGGCGTGCCCGGCTCGACCCATTCCAGGGTGCCGTCGTTTCGACGATAGAGGACATTCATCTGACCCGAGTCGGAGTTGATAAAAATCACCAACTCGTCCTTCGACAAACGGAGCTGCTCCAAGGCCTCCTCCACCGTCATCGGTTTGGCGGAAACCCGTCTTCGACGGATGGATGAAAGGAGGTCTCGATCCTCCTCTTGTCCGAATTCCTCGGCCTTCTCGGAATCGGACCCCGAGGAGGCCTTCGTCGAGATTCCTTTCCTCTTGTCCTTCCCTCTTCGCTCCCTGGCTTGTCGTTCCACCTTCTCAACCATCTGATCAATGGCCGTATAGAGATCGCTATCCCGCCCTTCGCTGTTGAGCGTCAATCCGTCCACGACGACGGTCATCTCCGCCCGGTGGCGAAACTTCTCCGCCGTCAGCACAACATGAACCTCTCTCGGGTTTTCAAGATATCGCTCCAGCTTCTCCACCTTCTCCTTCACGTAGTCCTTGATCCCTTCGTTGGGTTCGAGGTGACGAAAGGTCACTGCCACTTGCATGCCATTCCTCCTTGCTGGATGAAGCGCTCCCTGGGGAGCACCTGAAACAGGGCAAAGGTTTCGCTTCCCTTATCCCATCCGTTTCGTCCCATCGTCTCTTGGTTTCACCGCTTTTCCACAGGGCGGCTGTCTCGCGGGAGGTAGGGTTTTGTGTCGGCGAAAGGAACCTAAAAGGCCTTTCTTCGTTCATTGGATGAAAGGATCTTCATCGCCTCCCGGTACTTCGAAACCGTTCTACGGGCAATATGGATGTTCATGTCCTTCAGAAGCTGAACCAGCTTTTCGTCGCTATAGGGTTTTCGAGGATCTTCCTTTCGGATGATCTCGCGAAGCAAATTCTTGACCGTTTCCGAGGCGACATCTTCCCCCTCGGAGGAGGCGATCCCGGTGTTGAAGAAAAACTTCAACTCATAGATCCCTTGAGGGGTGTGTACATACTTGTTGTGAGTCACCCGGCTGATCGTGGACTCATGCATCTGGATATCTTCGGCCACATCCCGGAGCACAAGGGGTTTCAGATACTGAATTCCTTTGTCGAGAAATTCCCGCTGGAATTTCACAATGCTTTTCGTGACCTTGTAGATCGTCCTTTGCCTTTGCTGAATGCTTCGGATCAACCAGAGGGCCGAGCGAAGCTTCTCCTGAATGTATCGGCGGTCGCCCTCGACCGAATGGCTTTGCGTGTTCAGAATCTCCCGATAAAAAGGGTTCACCCGAAGGCGAGGAAGATCTTCTTCGTTGAGGGTAATCACATATTCGCCTTCCACCTTGTAAACATAGACGTCGGGAATGATGGCTTGGACCGTCTCGCCTCCAAAGGCTCGACCCGGTTTCGGCTCGAGCTGAGAGATACGGGCGACAGCCTCCTTGATCCGTTCCAGAGGGACTTCAAGGCGTTTGGCCAGAACCGGAAACTTCCGATTCTTGAGCAGAGGGAGGTGCTCGGCGACGATTCGCTCGGCCACGGGATCTCGGGGGTTCATTTGCTCGAGTTGAACCAAAAGGCACTCCTTTAGGTCCCTCGCCGCCACGCCCACGGGATCGAACTGCTGAATCTTCCGGAGCACCCCTTCCGCCACGTCAACGGGAACGTTCAGGGCCGTGCCGACCTCTTCGAGAGAGACCCGGAGGTATCCATCGTCATCGAGGTTTCCAATGATCCACTCACCGATTTGCCTTTCTTCGTCCGTGAAATGGGAGAGTTGAAGCTGCCAGTAAAGGTGGTCCGCAAGGGTTCGCTTTTCCGTGAGAAAATTCTCAAAAGACGGCCTCTCATCGCCGTCGCGGTTGCTCTCTCCCAGGCGCTGATAGGGAGTGAGGTTGGAGTTTTCCAGGTAGTTTTCCCAATCGAAATCGTTGAGCCCTTCCCCCTCTCCCCGAACCTCAACGGGCCGTTCTTCGTCGATCGTCGCCGGCTCCTCTGTTGCCTGCTCCCCCCCGGGTTGTTCCGACTCCTCTCTTCCCTCCTCCACCTCCTCGAGCAGAGGGTTTTCTCTCAGTTCCTGATCGATCATCTCCACCAGTTCCAGCCGCGTGAGTTGGAGGAGTCGAATCGCCTGCTGGAGCTGGGGGGTGATGACCAGTTGCTGGGCCAGCTTAGGTGCTTGTTTGATCTCGAGCGCCATCTTCTTCTAACGCTTCTCCATGGATGCCGGTCTGTTTGCCCTTGCTTTCCCCGCGTCGGGGCCTTCGCCTCTCCCCCAGACGAAACCCATCGCCCAAGTAGATCTTCCTTGCCTTTCGGCTCCGGGCGATTCGTTCCGGTGTCCCAGCCTCGAGAATTTGACCTTCGTTCAGGATGTAAGCTCGATCGCAAACCCCTAACGTTTCTCTAACGTTATGATCCGTAATTATAATGCCTATCCCCTTTGATTTCAATTGACGGATGATCGTCTGGATGTCGTTCACGGCAATAGGATCGATACCGGCAAAGGGCTCGTCGAGAAGGATGAAAAAGGGCGAAAGGACAAGGGCCCGCGTGATCTCCACACGTCTCCGTTCGCCTCCCGACAGACTGTAGGCCTTCTGTTTCCGCAGGCCTGAGAGGCCAAGCTCTCGAAGAAGCCCTTCCAACCGCTGACGTCTCTCCTCGGCCGTAAGAGGCAGGGTCTCGAGAATAGCCAGCAGGTTGTCTTCAACGCTCAGCTTTCGAAAGACCGAAGGCTCTTGGGGCAAGTAGGCAATCCCTTTGCGGGCTCGAAGATACATTGGGAGGGAGGTGATTTCCTCGCCGTTGAGAACAATCCTTCCCGCGTCGGGCTGAAGCAACCCCACAATCATGTAGAAAATGGTCGTCTTTCCCGCACCATTTGGACCCAAAAGGCCGACCACTTCTCCCCCATGGATTTCGAGATCCACGCTGTCGACGACTTTCCGTCGACGAAACGATTTGTTCAGCCCTTCGCACAAAAGGTGAGATGAGTTATCGTTCACGCTCAGCGCACTCCCCACGAGAGACTTCCGATGGCTCGATTTCGATCCAAGACGGTCTCATTCCTTTGGCGCCCCCTCTTTAGAGGGGCCGCCTTCGGACGGCTCTTTCTGAGAGGGTGTAATACGGGTCGTCACTCTTCCTCCCTTCCCGGGCTCCACATAGCTTCGTTCCTCATCGATGTAGTGAACGACCCTTTCCCCCCGAATGACATTGTCTCCCTGCCGGACGACGACGTCGCCCTCCAGAACCACTTTGTTTTCGTCCTGGTAAAAAATGGCTTTCTGGCTTGTGGCCCTTCGGTCGAGTTGAACGATCTTCACGTTGCCTGAAGCGACGATCTCCTTGATCTTTTTCGTCTCGCCATCGTAGTACACCGTCAAGGCGTTGCAGTAGACCGTCACGTCCTCCTGTTTCGCGACGACGTTTCCCTTGAAGGTAAACGTATTCTTCTTCTGATCCGCTTCCACGCTATCCGAATCGATATCGATGGGAGCCCGGCTCGCCTTCATCCCAAAGGTTCCACTGGGGGTTGACGCTTTTTTGGGCTGCGCCCTCACGGCCTTTTTCCGCTGCTGGGCCTCTCCCGAGACCAAAAAGAAAACGAACGATAAGACGATCACAAGAAGAACGCTCTTTCTCCCCTTTCTCATCCCTTCACCCTCCGCTTGATATGGGTTTTGACTCGACCCAAAACCTTAAAGGTCTGCGCTTCCAGATCCACGTAAAGCCCCTTGCCCACCAGGTGCACCTGAGTCCCTTCGATCTCCACCGGGTCCGAACTGGTCACCTTCTTCGCTTGGTGATTGTAGGAAACCGCATTCGTTTTCACCCGATATCCGTCACTGGTGGAAAGAACGACATCACCGACAAGCTCCACATCTCTCGAATCCTGGTTCACCTTGCCCTGACGACCCGTCACGATGATGATCCGACCGTCCTTGCTGTAATAGGTCACCTTCACGTCTCGGAGGGTGAAGACCTTTGTCTCCTCGGCCTGCTCGATCGACTTGGCCTCAAGCTCCCAGGTTTTCTTCCCCCCCTTGTCCTCCACTAATTGAATCTTCTCCATCCGGCTTTCCAAGCCTTCGATCTGCACTTCTGGGATCTTTTCCTTCTTGGTGAACGCCCTTCGCTCCTCCAAGCTGACCCAAAGGCTCACGGCTACAATGCCCGCGATCAAAAAGAGAAAGACGAGAACGATGATTTTTAGCCTCTGCATAAAGAACCGACGGGAGACGAAAGGGCTCCCCTTCTGAATGATGGGAGGGGTTCGTCGTCCAACCCCTGCCATAGCTCACCGGCGGCCTTTCCTCAAACCACGCCGGCTTTCAAAAGATCGTGAAGGTGAATGATCCCGACGGGTACACGATCGTCGGCCCGGTTCAAAACGAAGAGGGAGGTGATCGAAAACTCTTCCATCCGCTGCAGGGCCTTCGCCGCCAATGCGTCCCGTTCAATCCATTTTGGATTTCTCGTCATGACCTCCTTGGCCTGACGATCAAGGAGATCGTCAAAGCGCTCGAGAGCCCTGCGCAGATCCCCGTCCGTGATCACGCCCACCAAAGCGCCCTCATCATCGCAGACCCCTGCCACACCGAGCCGTTTCGAGGTGATCTCAAAAAGAGCCTCCCTCATGAGTGTCTTCTCCGATACCTTGGGAAAGGCCGCCCCGCTGTGCATCAGGTCCTCCACTCGGAGGAGAAGCCGCTTCCCCAACGCTCCACCCGGATGGAGGAGCGCGAAATCCTCTTCCCGGAAACCCCTCTTTCGCATCACCGCCACGGCGAGGGCATCGCCAAGGGCCAGCGTTACCGTTGTGCTGGCGGTGGGAGCCAACCCCAGCGGACAAGCCTCTTCCTTGACATGGATATCCAGGCGCACATCGGCGGCTCGAGCCAGTGTGGAGCCTGGATTGGCCGTCAGCGCGACGATCCGGTTTCCGTATCGTTTGATGAGAGGAAGCACTTCGAGGATCTCACGAGTCTCGCCGCTTTTCGATATGGCGATCACCACATCCCCTCGACCCATCATCCCTAAATCGCCGTTCACCCCCTCGGCGGGATGAAGAAAGAAGGCCGGGGTTCCCGTGCTGGCAAAGGTCGAGGCGATCTTTCTGCCCACAAGACCCGATTTCCCCATTCCCATCAAGACGACTTTTCCCTGACAACGAAAAACCAACTCTACGGCCTGAGAAAAGCTCTCGTCAATCCGCTCCGCCAGATCGAGAATCGACCGGGCCTCGATACGCAAAACCCGCTTGGCCTCCTCTACCACGTTCACCTCTTCTCCCTCAACCCTGGATTCGAGCCTTAGCCTATCCATCGCTTTATGTGCCTTCCCCTTTTTCTCCCGTTTCTCCCTCTGATCCGGGGCTTTCAGCCTTCTTTGAGACCTTCCTTGTTGGCTTGGATACGAGGGCCCCTGCCTTCCCTTTTTTCTCCTTTTTTCTTCCGCCTCTTGCCAACGAGGCTCGAATGAAATCCCTGAACAAGGGATGGGGATCCATCGGTTTCGACCTGAACTCGGGATGGAACTGACACCCCAGGAACCACGGGTGATTCTTCAACTCAACGATCTCCACCAGCTCCCCATCAGGGGATACTCCGCTCGCAATAAGCCCTGCTCTGGCCAAGGTCTCGAGGTAGGTGTTGTTGAATTCGTAGCGGTGTCGGTGCCGTTCGGCAATGAGCTTCTTCCCATAGGCACGCATCGCCAGGCTGTTCGGCTCAAGGCGGCAGGGATAGAGTCCAAGACGCATCGTTCCGCCTTTGATGGAGTCAGCACTCCGTCTCTGAACCGTCTGATTGCGGTCGACCCACTCCGCAAGAAGGTCGATCACCGGATACGGGGTATGGGGATCGAATTCCGTGCTGTTGGCTCCCTTCATTCCCGCACAATTTCGCGCAAACTCGATGACCGCGCATTGCATGCCGAGGCAGATTCCGAAGAAGGGAATCCGGTTTTCCCTCGCATAGCGTATCGCCTTGATTTTCCCCTCAATGCCTCTTGTTCCAAATCCTCCGGGGACGAGAATGCCGTCCGACCCTTTGAGCAAGGGCTCGGCCCCCTCCTTATCCACTTGTTCCGAGTCCACATAGCAGAGGTTGACACGGGCGTCATTGGCAATGCCTCCGTGGACCAGGGCCTCCGTCAAGCTCTTGTAGGATTCGACGAGGCTTACATATTTCCCCACGACGGCGATGGTCGTCTCGTGGTGGGGATGTTTCACCTTCCGAACGATCCTTTCCCAGCCCTTGAGGTTCGGTTGACCGGTCCAGATGTTGAGCTTCTCGACAATCTTGTCGTCGAGCCCCTCCTGATGAAACATAATCGGCACCTCGTAGATCGTCTCCACGTCCTTTGCCGTGATCACCGCCTCTTTTTCCACATTGCAGAAAAGGGCAATCTTGGCCTTGATCTCGGGCGAAAGGAGTCGATCCGTCCGACAAAGAAGGATGTCGGGCTGAATGCCGATCTCCCGAAGCTCTTTGACGCTATGCTGGGTAGGCTTCGTCTTCAATTCTCCGGCCGTCCGGATATAAGGCACGAGGGTGAGGTGGACGTAGAGGGTGTTTTCCCGGCCCATCTCGCCTCGGATCTGACGAATGGCCTCCAGAAAGGGAAGGCTCTCGATATCACCAACCGTCCCTCCTACCTCGACGATCACGATATCGACTCCCTCCGAAAGGTCGAAGATCTTCGACTTGATCTCATCGGTGATGTGAGGAATCACCTGGACCGTTCCTCCCAGATAATCCCCCCTACGTTCCTTCGAGATCACAGAGTCATAGATCTGACCTGTCGTGAAGTTGTTCTTCTTTGAAGTCTTGACGCTCGTGTAACGTTCGTAATGGCCCAGATCGAGATCGGCCTCCGTACCGTCATCGGTCACGTAGACTTCGCCGTGTTGGAAAGGGTTCATCGTCCCCGGATCGACATTGATGTAGGGGTCGAGCTTGAGGAGGTTGATCCGAAGGCCTCTCAGCTCGAGTAGCGTTCCCATGGAGGCTGAAGCAAGCCCCTTGCCCAAGGATGAAACGACCCCTCCTGTAACGAAAATATATTTCGTTTTCGCGTTCACCGGTGGCCCCCTGTGTCCATTGGCGAGAGTCGTTTCACCGATTCAGGGTGTCGACTCTCCCTCCCAAAGCAAGTGACCGCCTTTTGCAGGCGGTCTTATCCTACAACGTTTGGTGAAGCCAAAAGCCTCTCGATCAGTTCCTCTCCCCTTTCAAGATAGATCCCGCTTCGTTGGGCTTCGGTTTCCCAAAACCCTTCCCATTTCGTTAAGCCCGAATGATCGTCGCTCGAATAGAGGACATAAGGAACGGGATCGGCCGTGTGAGTTCTCACGGAGATCGGGGTACAGTGGTCGGGTAAAAGGAGCAGTTTGAATCTTCCCTGGGAGGCCATCCCTTCGAGGATCGGCCCTACGATCTTTTGATCGAAGGTTTCGATCGCCCGAACCTTCAACCTCGCATCCCCCATATGACCTGCTTCATCGGGTGCCTCCACATGGACAAAGACGAAATCCCCTTCTTCCAGGCTCGAAAGGGCGTAGGCGGCCTTTCCCTCGTAGTTCGTATCGAAATAGCCCGTGGCTCCCGGAACCTCCAGGGCACGAAGCCCCGCCAGGATCCCAATGCCCTTAAGGAGGTGAACCGCCGAGATCATAGCCCCTTCGATCCCGAAGCGCTCCTTGAGGGTGATCATCTGCGGAAACCGGCCCTGCCCCCAGAGCCAGATGGAGTTGGCTGGAGAAAGCCCTCGTTTTCCCCTCGCCACATTCACAGGATGACGTTCAAGAAGGTTTTGAGAGTCAGTCATCAAGGAAACAAGACGATCCATGGCTGCCTTCTCATGGGAGGCCTTTTCGAGATAGGGAGAGACCCTTTTCCCAATGATATCGTGAGGAGGCTTCAGTTCCAGGGTCTCCATGGCAGGAAACGTTTGAACCGCCTTGGCCCAGACCAAAACATGGCGATAACTCACGCCACAATGAAACCGAATTTCCGCCGTCGATAACTCACGGTTGAGCGCGTCGATGAGCTCCCCTGCTTCCGCGTCCGTGATGTGGCCAGCGGAGAAATCCTCCATAACAGCGTCTCGACCCCGTCCTCGAAGGGTGACAAGGTTACATCGGAAGGCAAGATCATCGGGTTTGAGGTCAAGCCCGAGACTTGCTGCCTCCAGCGGCCCCCTACCCTTGTAATATCGAACCGGATCGTAGCCCAGGATAGAAAGGTTGGCGATCTCGCTTCCTGGTGTGAACCCTTCGGGTATCGTCTTGACAAGGCCAAGCTCCCCATGACGGGCCAACCAGTCCATGTGAGGGGTTCGAGCCACATGAAGGGGCGTCTTTCCTCCCAGCTCCTCGACCGGGTAGTCCGCCATGCCATCGCCGACAAGAATCGCATACTTCATGCTGTTTACCATCCTCATAGCATACCAAACCAAAATATAATAAAAGCCTGGAAAAGTCAAACGAAAGGCCCCTATTGAAAGCAAAAGATATGCCAATATGGCGGAATGCCCGCAGGAAGGGTTTCCCTCTGCCCGGCTGTGGAACCCGGCCAGGGCAACCGCTCAGGGTTGCCCCTGCAAGCCGCTGCGAAAAAGCGCGGGCTTCCGCCAGCGCTCCCTAAACCTTAGCGCGGGATTTTCTGATCAAGAATCGTCCGGATTGGAAGGTACACGAACCTTGGGAGAGATCCGTTTCGGATGTCGAGGCTTTCTAAAAGCGGGGCTTCGATTCCTTCCTACCCTTATTCCAGCTCGTTCTCAACCCGAAGAATCATCGTCTTTCCGAGGATCACGTCCAGTTTGTCAATCTCACCCAGGGCGCGATGGACATCCCTTTCCTTTGCCTCGTGAGTCATCATAACAATCGGAACGGCTCCGTCGATCCGCCTCCCTTTTTGGATGACGGAGGAGATGCTGATGTCGTTCTGACCTAAAATGCCTGAGATCTTCGAAAGGACGCCCGGTCGATCCAGGGCGGAAAACCTCATGTAAAAAGGCATAATCACTTCTTCCCTCTTTTTCAGAGGGATCTTCTTCAAAGCGGACTCCTGAAAGGAGAGTAACGGAACCCGACGGCCCTGGGCTTTCGTGAGAAGGTTTCGAGCAAGCTCCACAAGATCGCTCACGACAGCGCTTCCCGTGGGCATCTGGCCAGCCCCTTGCCCATAGAAAAGCGTTGGGCCCACAGCGTCCCCCTTGATGTAGATAGCATTGAAAACCCCTTCCACCGTGGCCAAAAGGTGGTGCTCCGGAATCATGGTCGGATAGACCCGTGCCTCCAGCCTCTCTCGGTCGATCTTGGCGATCGCCAGCAACTTGATGCGGTATCCGAACTCTCGGCTGAAGGCGATGTCGAGAGGCGAAATCTCCGAGATTCCTCCAATCGAGATGTCCTCAAACGCGATGGGCGTCCCAAAGGCGAGGCGGATGAGAATGGCCAGTTTGTGAGCCGCATCGATCCCTTCCACGTCGTAGGTGGGATCGGCTTCGGCGTAGCCGTTTTTCTGAGCTTCCCGAAGGGCCTCCTTGAAGTCTTTTCCTTCGTTCGTCATGCGGGTAAGGATGTAGTTGGACGTTCCGTTCAAAATGCCAACGATGGAATCGATGCGATTGGCGACCAGCCCTTCTTTCACCGATCGGATCAGAGGGATCCCTCCTCCCACGGATCCCTCGAAGTTGACATCCACTCCCTTCCGATCCGCTTCTCCAAAGATCTCCTCTCCGTGAAGGGCAAGAAGGGCCTTGTTCGCTGTGACCACATGCTTCCCGTTTCGGATGGCCTTCAGGATGAAGGATTTCGCGGGCTCGATGCCGCCGATGAGCTCCATGACGATCTCGATCTCAGGGTCCTCGAGAACCTCCTCCGCTTTCGTTGTGAGCACACCTGTTCCCAAGCTCACGCCCCGATATGTGGTGACATCCAGATCGGCCACCTTCTTAAGTTCGATCCTTGCCCCGAGGCGTCTTGTAATGAGCTCGGAATTCTTTTGGAGGATCCTGACCACCCCTGCTCCCACCGTTCCAAAGCCGATCAATCCCACTTTCACCGTTCGCATCTCTTCATCCTCCCATCTCAAAACCGAAACGTATGCGACTTTTTGTTAACACACTTCTTTGCGGGATTTCAATTCTTAAGCCTCCTGGCAATCGGGAATTGCACTTCCTCTATGCCACGCTCACCAGTTCCAACCCCCCTTTCCATTTTCTTGTCACCGCTTCCCTCAAACCCCGATGGTCCGAGTTGGAAAGGTCGGGATCTTCGGAAACCAAGCGAAAAGCCTCCTTGCGGGCCTCGATGAGAAGAGGTGTGTCCCGAACAAGGTGAACGGCTCGCAGGTCGGGAAAACCGCTCTGTCTCGTGCCCCAGAACTCTCCCGGGCCTCGGAGCGTAAGATCCTCTTCCGCGATCCGAAACCCGTCCTGGGTCTTGACGAGGGCTCGAAGCCTCGCCCTCGCCTCCTTGGAGATCCCATGGGGCGTAAGGAGGAGGCACGTCGACGGATGCTCGCCCCGACCGATTCGTCCCCGAAGCTGGTGAAGCTGCGAAAGACCGAATCGTTCTGCATGCTCCACCACCATCACCGAGGCATTGGGGACATCGACCCCCACCTCGATCACCGTAGTCGAAACGAGAATTTGGATCTGCCCCTCTTGGAAGGCCTTCATCACCGACTCTTTCTCCTCGCTTCCCATTCGGCCGTGGAGAAGACCGACCCGAACCTCAGGAAAAGCTTCCCTTTGCAGATGCTCGGCCATCTTGGTGGCGTCTTTGAGATCGAGCTTCTCCGACTCCTCTACAAGGGGACAAACGAAGAAGGCTTGCCGACCCTTTCGGATCTCTTCACGAACGATCTCGTATACACGGGGCCTCGAAGAATCCGGGTAGTATCGGGTCTCGACAGGCTTACGGCCCGGCGGCATCTCGTCCAAGATCGATAGGTCAAGATCTCCGTAGACCGTCATCGCAAGAGTCCGTGGAATAGGCGTGGCTGTCATGACGAGAATGTCGGGGTTTACGCCCTTCTTTCTCAGCATCGCTCTTTGAAGGACACCGAACTTATGCTGCTCATCGATCACCGCAAGGCCTAAACGATGGAATTCGACCGCTTCCTGAATTAAGGCGTGGGTCCCGATCAGGAGATCGATGGCGCCACGTCGGACCGATTCGTAAAGACTTTCCTTCTCCATGCCTTTGATGCTGCCCGTGAGGAGCTCGATCCGCATCCCGAGAAGCTCGGCCCAGGGACGAAGGGTACGCCAGTGCTGTTCGGCCAAGACCTCCGTGGGCGCCATCACCGAGGCCTGATACCCGCATTCCAGGGCAACGAGACAGGCCATGAAGGCTACTATCGTCTTCCCACTCCCCACATCCCCTTGGATGAGACGGTTCATGGGAGTGGGTCTCTCCATATCCTCTCTGATCTCCTGGAAGACCCTCTCCTGGGCCCGAGTCAACCGAAAAGGAAGGTGAGACAAAAACCTCTCGGTGAGGTTTCCATTCCCTTTGAACGAGATGCCGGTTTCAAGTTCCCTATCCTTCTTCTTCAGAGCAAGGCCGAGCTGCAGGAAAAAGAGCTCATCGAAGACGATCCTCCGATGCCCTTCGGATCGGTGCTGGAGAAGGGCCTCCATCGGCTCCTCGTCTGGAGGGAAGTGGACCCGTTCAAAGGCCTCACGAAAATCGATGAGCTTTTGCCGCCTCAGAATGTCCGCCGGTATGGGGCTTGAAAGGTGGGAAGCATATCGATCGAGGACGTTTCTCAGGATCCGTCGGAGGGTCCGCTGGGGAAGCCCCTCGGTCTCCGAATAGATGGGAACGATCCGCTTGAAATGGAGAAAATCCTTCTCGCCCTCCTCCCCGATCACCTCCACATCGGGATGGATCATCACCTTCTGGTGGTTGAACCAACGGGTTTCGCCGGTAAAGAGGAGCTTTGTTCCCTTCCTGAACCGGTAAAAGAGAGACCGTTCGTTTCCGCGAAACCATTTGAGACGAACCTCACCGGTCTCATCTCCAACGACCACCTCGAAGATCCTTCTCTTTGAATTCGAGTAATAGACGAGACCGCAGCTTCGAACCTCGCCCAGGCCGCTTTGACGTTCGCCCGGTTTCAGCTCGGAGACCTTTTTCAGGTGTCGTCGGTCCTCATAGGTCCGGGGAAGAAAATAGAGCGCCTCCTCCACGGTCCGAATCCCCTTTCTTTCGAGCAATGAAGAAAGAATGGGCCCGACGCCCTTCACATATTGAATCGGTGTTTGAAGGGGGTCTCTGTATGAAGAGGACAAGGGAGTTGACACTTATCCTTCCTCCTCCGCAGCAGTGTCTGAAACGATCTTGATGAAAGCCTTCTCACACGAAGGGCAGACGATCCTATTCTCTCCTTCGTCCAAGGAATAGGCATCGTAGGAGATGACCTCGTCACAATAAGGGCACCGATGGGGCCACGACTGAATCAAGATCTCTTTTGAACGACCATCCATTGGATCCCTCCCCTCCTTCTTCCTCCGTTTAGAATCAATCTTAAGAAAACGGTCTCGAACATTCAACCTCTTCGTGTCGTTTCCATAAGAGGGGCATGTCTCGGAAAACGCACCGTCTGCTCGCGCTGAACCGACCCGTCGTAGGGTTGGATATTTCCCTTTTGACATTCCGATGAGCCTTGGCCATAATATTACCATCATGGAAGTTTTACGGAAGTTAGGTGCCTTCTCCCTTGAGAGCCTTCGGAGCATGGGGCGCATAGGCCTTTTTCTCTTAAAGGCCCTTTTCTGTATGATCACCCCTCCATTGAAGGGGTCTTGGATCCTCAGGCAGATCCAGTTCATCGGTTTCCAATCCACCCTCGTCATCTTTCTCACCGGAGCCTTCGCAGGCATGGTTCTGGGCTTGCAGGGATACTATACGCTCAACCGCTTCGGCTCAGCAGCCCTCCTTGGACCGATGGTTGCCCTTTCCTTGATCCGGGAGCTTGGCCCTGTTCTTTCTGCCCTCATGGTGACCGGACGGGCCGGCTCCGCTATCACGGCGGAGATCGGCATCATGCGCATCAGCGAGCAGATCGACGCCATCGAGCTGATGGGCCTAAGCCCCTTTCGCTACTTGGTCGTCCCCAAACTCCTTGCAGGCATCATCGCTTTGCCCTTATTGACAGCCATTTTTGACGTGGTGGGGATCTTCGGTGGCTATCTCGTGGGAGGAAAGCTCCTTGGCGTGGGTGAGGGAACCTACTTCGGCGAGATGGCGAACTACATCGATTTGGAGGACGTCCTGGGGGGTATCTACAAATCCCTCACCTTCGGTGTTCTGATCACATGGATTGCAAGCTACAAGGGGTTCTATTCGGGGTTCGGCCCCGAGGGGGTGAGCAAGGCTACGACCCAAGGTGTGGTTTTGACGTCGGTCCTGATCCTGTTTCTCGACTATATTTTGACATCCTTTCTGTTCTGAGGCAGAGCATGATCCGAGTTGAAGACCTCCACAAAGCCTTTAACGGGTTCGCCGTCCTCAAAGGCGTCTCTTTCCAAATCGCCAAGGGAGAGATCCTCGCCTTGATGGGCGGAAGTGGCCACGGAAAGAGCGTGATCCTGAAGCACGTCGTGGGGCTCATGAAACCCGACCGAGGCCATGTCTTCATCGAGGGTCGAGATATCTGCCACATGAAGGGACGCGAACTCCAGGCCATGAGAAGCCGGATCGGTTTCCTCTTCCAGGGCGGGGCCTTGTTCTCCTCCATGACGGTCTTCCAAAACGTTGCGTTTCCTCTCAGGGAGAAGACGAACTGGAGCGAGAAACAGATCACCGAGCGGGTCCTCACCGTCCTGGAGCAGGTGGGCCTGACCGAGGCGAAGGACAAGTACCCGGCTGAGATCAGCGGAGGGATGATCAAGCGGACCGCTCTCGCCCGTTCCCTGGTCATCCCACCCGAGATCATGCTCTTTGATGAACCCACGACCGGCCTCGATCCTGTGATCGCGCAAACGATCCTCGATCTCATCCGATCCATCCATCAGGAACTGGGTTTCACAGGGATCATCGTAAGCCACGAACTGGCAAGGGTCTTTCAGATCGTCCATAAAGCTGCCATGCTCCACGACGGGGTGATCGTGGCAGTGGGCACTCCGGAAGAGATCGTAAAGTCGGAGGATCCCATCGTCCAGCGGTTCATCCGGGGCAGGATCGACTGGACGCTCCAGTAGGCCGTTCAAGATGAGCCGGACTTGGTGTAATTTTTGCATATCAACCGGGCAGCCTCCAAGAGCCCGGAGCGAAGCCTAAGAGAAGCTTCGTGACTGGAGGAGGAGATGAAACGATTCGACGTCGAATTGGCAGTGGGGGTTTTCGTTCTGGCCGGGCTCGTTTGTCTCGGTTATCTCTCCATCAAGCTCGGCAAGATGGAGGTGGTAGGAGGTAGAGGCTACGAACTTCAGGCCCTTTTCCCGAGCGTCGGAGGGTTGAAAATCGGCTCACCCATTGTGATTGCAGGGGTCGAGGTGGGCCGGGTAAAATCGATCCGCCTCGAAAACTACCAGGCAAGGGTTTCCATGAGCCTTCCTGAAGACCTGAAAATTCAGGAAGATGCGATCGCTTCGATCAAGACAAAAGGGTTAATTGGCGAAAAGTATATCGAGATCACACCAGGAGGCTCGGAAAAATTCCTCAACCCCGGCGGACAGATCCGTGAAACGCAGCCTCCGGTCGATCTCGAAGAGCTCATCTCGAAGTTCGTCTTCGGGAAGATATGAAATCATGCTGAATCGACGAGGTGATACCCATGAGCGTCGGGAGACCGATCTTTGCGTTTCTCATCGCGGTGGCGATTGCGGCTCCGGCCTTTTCAGAGAGCCCGAAGGACCAGATCAAGAAAACGACTGATCAAATTCTTTCCATCCTGACCAATCCTTTGTACAAAGGACCCTCCAAGGCGGAAGAGCGAAGGCGTCTGATCAGAAAGGCCATTGACGAACGTTTCGACTGGGAGGGGATGGCCCAGCGAGCCCTGGGGATTCACTGGGCCAAAAGAACCGTGGAGGAAAGAAAGGAGTTCGTGGGCCTCTTCGAAGACCTTCTCGCACGGACCTACATGGACAAGATCGAAGGCTACTCAGGCGAGAAGATTGTTTACGCAGGCGAGACGATCGATGGAGACAAGGCCCGGGCTTTCGTCAAGATCATCACCTCGAGGAACAAGGAAATTCCCATCGAGTACCGCCTCCAATTGAAGGAGTCCCAATGGCTGGTCTACGACATCTCCATCGAGGGCGTAAGCCTCGTGAACAACTACAGAACCCAGTTCAATAGTATCATTGTCAAATCGGGTTACGAAGACCTCGTGAAGAGGTTAAAGGAGAAGCAGGCCTACGACGATAAGAAGGAGAGGCGATCATGAAATCACACCTTTTCATCCTCTTACTGATCGGGATCCTCTTCACCGTGACGCCCTCTGTCCTCATGGCAGCTCCTCGGGAGTCTTCTTCGGGGAAAGGCAACCTTTCGGACCTTTCACGGGTTGCGAGATCGAACGATGGGTTAAAACGAGGGGATTCCTTTGAATCGGGCGAATCCGAGGTGGAAGAGCCTCCCGAATCGATCCCTGACCCTCTGGAGCCTGTG
>Ga0123519_10006248_pt1 | contig 18820 bp, 15 predicted proteins | sample YelNatPaOPRAMG02_FD_87396 | JGI IMG/M metagenome (GOLD analysis project Ga0123519, IMG submission 87396) | Hot spring microbial communities from Yellowstone National Park - Yellowstone National Park OP-RAMG-02 (version 2) | ecosystem: Environmental > Aquatic > Thermal springs > Hot (42-90C) ... | reverse complement strand
TTTTCGGCAGCGCAAAAGCCGATTTGGTAATTGATGAAGTGGAAGCGAAGGCTAAACGAAAATGACTAGCCGGGAAAGAGCGCTTTTGGTTGGGGATAACCCCTTTCACGGGATTAGCCACCTCTCTCAAGAAAGAAGCAGAATTAGGGGTGATACGCCGACATCTCCTGAATATGCCGCCAAACTGATATCGATTGCTGCTGAAAATGGAGCGAATGGCTTCATGTTTTCAGTTAGCGATACAACGCTTTCAATTTTGAAGATTTTGAATGAAAATGGGGTTGTTGAGCATTTGGATCTTTATGGTATTGTGCCTTACGCTTATGAGTATGTTAGGATGGCGTCTCAAAAGGGCGGTGTGCCGGGATTAGCCAAAACAATCGCCAAGGAAATCCTTTTGTCTGGAAATTTTGGGGCTGTCGCTTCGGGGCTAAATGGGGTTGTGAGGGCGAAGCCTATTCCGCTTATGAAAGCGTATTTGACTTATGAAATTTCAAGGATAAAATCCGCAGTTAGGAGAAATGCGCGTTTAAGTTGCGTTTTGCTCCATCAACTTGTGACCGATGTTTGTTTGGGCTTTAACTTGGACTGGCTTTTTAAGGTATATGTGGATTTCATGCTGGATAAGGGAATAAAGCCAGGCTTTAACACTGGCAATTTTGCCTTCCTTGTTGACAAGTTTAGGGAATGGCGCATAAACTTGGAAGACGTTGTTATTACCGCACCTTTTAACAAAGTTGGGTTTCAAATGGTTCCTTCGAGAGAGGATTGTGAAATAGCTTTGACGCGTTTGCCTAAGCCTAATGTTTTGGCTATAAGCGTTTTGGCGGCTGGTTATCTTAAACCTGAAGAGGCTGTAGATTACATAGCTGGTTTACCAAACATAAAAGGCATTGCGGTAGGCGTTTCTAAAGAGAAGCACGCCCATCAAACATTTAGGCTGTTAAGGGAAAAGTTGCTATAGATTATGATTTTACGAAGGTTGCGAGTTAGAATGTTGGAAATAGTTTTTTTATTTTCTCTATTCATTTTCCTAGGTACTTATTTGGCTTACTTTCTTTACTTGAATAAATATGTTGGGAAGACTTGGGACATTAAAGCAGATGGTAAGTTTGAGCCTGAAGTATCGATTTTGATTCCGGTTCATAACGAGGAAGCGAATATTGAATCTAAGCTTGAAAATGTAGGAAATGTTTTGTACTCGAAAGAGAAGATGGAGATAATGGTTGCAGATGACGCCTCAAACGACAATACCGTGGATAAAGTTGAAAGTTTTATGCAGAAATACCCTAACCTAACCATTAAATTGGTGAGGCAGAATCCGCGGGCTGGGAAGTCGGCTGCCTTAAATAAGGCTTTACAAGTATCCACTAAGCCTATTGTAATTGTTTCTGATGCGGATACGAGTTGGCCTCCGGATATTTTGCGGAAGGCATTGCCCTATTTGGCTGATCAAAATGTGGGTGCGGTCACCGGGAGAGGCGTAAACGTGAATGTTGGGGAGTCTTGGGTGACTAGAGCTGAGGAATACTACTTGCAGCTTGCCAATTTTGTTAGGCTTGGCGAATCAAAAATTCATTCAACCATTAGATTTGAAGGGGGCTTCTGCGCCTATAAGCGGGACGCTTTCGACCATTTTGACTGTGATACGGGCTCTGATGATTCTGGGACAGCTTTGAAGGTTGTTTCTAAAGGCTTTAGAACCATATTAGCTCCTGAAATCGTATTTTATACGAGTTTTCCGACAAGTTTACTTGCGAAGCTTAAAATTAAGGTTAGGCGTGCTAATCAGCTGACCGGCTTGTGGGTTAAATGTTTAAAGCTTCTTTTTAAGGGAAAGCTTTCTTTTCCAAAAAGGATAGCCATAGCCGAAATAGCCCTTTTCATTTTTAACCCCATAATCTTTTTGATATTGACGGCTAGCGGTATAGTCTTAATAGTTACGAGTCCATTTTCCCCGCTTAGTTTAGCAATTATTTTTTCGGTTTTGGGTTTGCTGGTTTTGGCGAGGCACATATTTATTGAACTGGTCATTGATAATATTATTTTGGCGAGTGGCTTGGTGACTTTTTTGTTTGGACGGCGTTACATCACTTGGGGAAGATGAATTAGCGAAAATTTTGTTAGTTTTAGATGATTCTCCCAGTGTACACGGTTGCTGACCGAAAGAGTTTTTGCATGAGATAAAGCGTGAAGTCATTTTGATAGAGAAATTACATGGCGCTAAGATTTCAGTTGGAGTCTGCGTAAGAAATTGTGAAAAGACTATCGGAGACACTATTGAAAGCATTATGAAGCAAGATTACCCTCACGAGCTTACGGAAGTAATTTTTGTTGATGACGGAAGCAGCGATAGAACACTCTCAATAATAAAGGATTTTGCATCTAAAATCGATATGAGTGTGAAAATTTTTCATCATAAATGGAGGGGGATTGGCTATTCGCGGAATGTTGTTGTAAAAAATGCAACTGGCAAATACATTGTTTGGGTAGATGGCGACATGAAGATTCCATGCAACTATATAAGTAAACTTGTTGAATTCATGGAAAAGCACCCAACCGTTGGAATAGCAAAGGGAAGACAATCCCTTAAGCCTGGAGCCAATTTGTTAGGAACGTTAGAGGCGTATTCTCGCGCAGCAAGTAGAATGATAAATTATCAATCTGAAAAATCCAAGTTCAAATCTCTCGGAACCGGAGGGTCAATTTATCGACTTGAGGCTCTTAAAAAAATCGGGGGATTTGACAAGAGAATAAAAGGGTATGGCGAGGATTTTGATGCTGAATTGAGAATTAAAGAAAACGGCTGGACTCTTGCAATTGTTGACGTTTACTTCTCTGATTATGAACGATTTAATCTAACTTTGGGAGAACTGTGGACAAGATACTGGCTTAGAGGGTATCATTCCAGCTTTCTTCTACAAAAAAATAAAGATGCAATCAAATTATACAAAATGCTTCCTTTTGTAGCTGCTATGGCTGGACTTTTAGATTCAATAAAAATTTACAGATTAACAAACAAAAAATCGTCTTTTTTAATGACCATTTTATACTTACTCAAAACGGCCGCATGGTGGAGCGGGTATATACACAACAGCTTTCACTAAAGCTCTTTTATTAATTAAAAATTGAATGGTTTGCTTAAAATGTCTACAGAATATCCAAAAGTAACGATTGGCATATGTGTAAGAAATAGTGCAGCTACTGTGCGCGAAGCTATTAAGAGCGTCATAGAGCAAGATTACCCTCATAATCTTATGGAAATAATTTTCGTTGATGATGGAAGTGTAGATGAAACATTAAGTATTATTAAGGATATTGCATCCAAAATGCAGAATTTCGATATAAAAATATTTCATCACGAATGGAAGGGTTTAGGATTTAGCAGAAATTTGGTTGTGAACAACGCTAAAGGAAAATATATAATCTGGGTTGATGGGGACATGGTCCTCACCAAGAGTTTTGTAAGAAAACAAGTTTTTTATATGGAGAAAAATCCCGAAGTTGGAATTGGAAAAGGTAAATATGGTTTTATTTCCAGTGGAAAACTTCTAAGCGATTTAGAAAACTTGGAGTTTATTACTACAAACGTTAGAGATCCAAATGAGAACTCAACTCCCATTGGCACCGGGGGATCAATTTATCGTGTCGAAGCCATTAGGCAAGTGGATGGTTTTGATGAAAAGCTTACTGGTGCTGGAGAGGATGAAGATATAGAGCATAGAATTAGAAAAGCCGGATGGCATTTAGCCATCACTCCTTCGGTTTTCTATGAACGGCGCAGAAAGACTTGGAGAGACTTGTGGCGAGAATACTTTTGGCATGGTGAAGGAGGTTATCAACTTTTAAAGAAAAGAGATATTTTAAATCTATGGATGTTTTGGCCGCCAAAAGTATTATTTGTAGAGATTTCTCGTGCAGTTCTTGCTTACAAGTTAACGTGTCAGAAAATCGCTTTCTTAATGCCTTTTCATTATTCATATAAAAGGATTGCTTGGATTCTTGGTTTCCTAAAAGAATTATTTAAACAAAAGTAAAGTCATGTAAATAAGAGGATTGAAAATTTAACACTCTTAATGAAATCTTTGCCCAAGTACTGGTAGTGGTTGCATAGATGAGCATTATAAGATCTATAATGCGTTTTTTTGCGATGCATGCTCCTTTTCAGAGCATAAGGGTAGCTATGTATAGAAAAGCTGGTGTTAAAATTGGAAGACCTCTCGTTTTCGGTAGCCATATTTTTATTGACATTACTTCACGGGCATTTCCAATATATGGTGTTACAATTGGTGATGGTGTCATACTGGCGGGGTACATCTATATTTTAACACACTCCAATATTCTTTATGGCATTAAAGGAGGTGAAGATGGACCAGTTACAATTAAAAGAGGGGCGCGCATTGGCATAAATGTCACTATTCTCCCAGGAGTTACGATCGGAGAAAATGCAGTTATTGGAGCATGTTCGCTTGTAAACAGAGATATACCTGATAATTTTATTGCGGTAGGCGTTCCTGCAAGACCTATTAAGATGCATAATTTTCGAGTGCGAGATGTTCGCAAGTGGCTTCAAGATGTAAATGCATCAAGTAATAAATAACTCAAAATGTTGTTGCAAGGAGATCAAAAATGGTCGTAAAAGTTGGACTAATTGGTTGCGGTGGCATCGCACCTCTTCATTTAGAAGTGTACAAAAAAATTGGCCGCGAAATTGAGGTTGTAGCACTTTGCGATATTAACTTGAGCAGAGCAAAGAGTCTTGCCCGGAGATTTAGAGTTAAAAATGTTTTTGAAGATTACTGGAAGATGTTTGAAAAAAGCGATTTAGATTTGGTTGACATATGTACTCCTATTTCGACTCATGCTCAAATAGTGTGCGACTCTGCCAAGGATGTTCCTGCTATTTTGGTTGAAAAACCCATGGCGCTTACTACATCGCAATGCGATGAAATGATTAAGACTGTGAAAAAGTATAAAAGTAAACTTTGCATAGGGCATAATCAAATTTTTTCTCCTCATATACAAAAGGTAAAAGCTATTGTGGATTCGGGCGTATTTAATCTGCTTAGTCTTGAAACAACACTAAGGGGTAGTTTCGATACACTTTTGGCACGTGGTTTGGCTTCCAAATTAAATGTTTCTCCTGAACAGCGAGGGATAATATGGGAGGTCTGCTGTCACCATGCGTACTTGCATCTATACTTTTTACCACATGTTAAAGAGGTATATGCTGTGGGTGGCAAGTTCAAGTATCCGGTTCACGACGATTTTGCTATATTACTAAGAACTACTGATGAGAAATTTGGGGTTATTAGAATCTCATGGATATCCAAAGCGTTTGATGTCATTTATGAATTCACGGATTTGAGTGGAAAAAGAATAGATGTACTTTGGGAATTTGATTGTATGCTTGAGAAATCAGATTATCCCCCATTCAACTTCTATCTGGTAGCGAAGAATTTTCTTGTGGATGAGAAAAGAGTTCTCAATAAGTGGTTGCGTTTGGGAATTAGGCACCTCAAAAACAGGAAAATCCTTCCAACTTTTAATCTCATTCAACAATTTATTAAGGCAATAAAAGAGGACGACACGCCCCCTGTCACTCCGGAAGATGGAAGAAAAACTGTCGCTTTATTGGAGGCAATTGAAAAATCCTTGAATACTCATTCTCCAGTTAGAGTTGGTTGATAAGCATTAGGACTGAGTTAACGGATGCGGATATGGATACGGCGTATACCATGATAGTACATATCTGAAGTAATGAACGTTTTCTGTAATCCAATTGTTTGGGTCGTATTCTACGACTTCTGTCAATCCGTCATAACTGTTGTTCCAAATATATAGGTCGTTTATGCGGACTTTCTCACCTTCTGGATGCGCGTTAAGGTCGAGGTCTAACCACAAGTATATGAAGTATTGACGTGTGCCGCCGCCTGCTGTGTTGTTAAACACGACTCCTGCTCCGCCTCTGAGCGTAATAGTCCATGGAGATTGAGTTGCGTTGAGAAACTTGTTATTGTAGATTTCCACAGCTCTTGTTCCAACTTCTGTGATGATGAAGTAAGATTCGCTTCTTGAACTTCTTAATGGAGAACCGCATTCAGAGCATACCCAGTCTGTTCCGTTCCACACTGCTGTTGGGTTGGCTATTGTTCCATGTGATGGGTTGTAGCATGCTGTTTGGAACCACCCGTGTGCATCGCATTCCGTGTAGCCTAACCCATTTTCAACTGTGTTGTGTCGGAAAACGTAATGCGCTCCATCGTTTGCAGCAATGCAGTGTCTCCATTTTGTAAAGTAGTTATCTTCAACAAAAACCGTATAGCTCGTATATTGCCCAAGAACTTTTGTGAGGTCAGTTTCCCATAAGTCTTTGTAAGCCCTGCCAACTCTTATGCCGTATCCGACAGTGTCGTTCCAATATGGGTACCCTGCTCTTCCAACTGAGTTATTGAATATGTTATGGTCAATAACGCCATGGGAATTTTCACCCCAAATCGTTATTCCACCACCGCAAATATTCTCGAAACAACAGTGGTCTACGCGAACTTCAGCAACATTTTCAAAATCGATGCCTTGAAGAACATAAACAGAACTGGAGTTAACGCTTCTATATCCGACAAGTTTGATGTCTGAAAATCTTGAAGTTTTAGATGGGTCACCTGTGCCAACAAATTTAAACCAAAATGGTGTTCTAGGGGCGCTTCCTTCTGGAGGTGGATTAGAGTTTTCAAGCCAACTTCCGGGCACATCCCAGGGCAAACGAAGAACCGTTCTCCACTCTATAACTTGGTCATTCGGATTTTGACCTAAACCATCATACGGCAAACCACTTGTTCGTTCTGTTGGTGCACCAAAAATGCTAACTCCTGCTGGGACAACAACCCTCGCACCAGTCCAGCTTTCACCAATATTTACAAAATCCCATACGCCTTCTGGGATATAAACAATTCCGCCCCCTGCAGCGGCTACCGCGTCTACAGCTGCTTGTATGTCCCACCAGTAGCCGCTTTTAGCCCATATTTTGTTTACTGATATTTGGCCTGTGTTGTGAATTTGTGCTGTGTTTGTTAGTTGGGCGTTTACTGCATAAGCGGCTATAATCAGTATTGTTACCAAGATTGTTGGGAGAATGGTTTGATGTTTGTTGGTCATTTTTGCCTCATCTTCTTCTTTAATAACATTAGCACTTTCTTGTAATATAAAGTGTGGGTGTTAATAATAAATCTTGTGTATTACGATAATAGAGTGTCGGGATTAAATGCTCCAGAAAATTGAAAACTCAAAGCGGTTAGACTTCCTTTTGGCAATAATATTCCTTCAAGCCTTGGTATACATATCAGTTATCTTTGATGTTGCTGTTGTAAGGCAGGGTATCGGCTTTCTCTACTTATCGTTTGTTCCAGGGTATCTTATTGTTAAACTGTTGAAGTTTCGTTTTGGAACTTTGGAAACATTAACTTTTTCAGTTGGGTTTAGTGTCGCCTTTTTAATGCTTGTTGGGCTTTTCCTTAACGAGTTAGGTTTCATGGCTGGGATATTGCAGCCGCTTTCTACTGTTCCGCTGCTTGTTGCTTTAAACATGTTTGTTCTTATACTGGCCGTTTTAGCTTACCTTAGAAGTGAACCGCCTGTACTGTTTGATAAGGTCTCTTTAAGTTCAGTTAAGTGGGCGCTTCCCTTAACACTGCCGCTTGTTTTAAGCGTTGTTGGCGCCATACTCGTAAACGTATACAACGATAACCGCGTACTCTTAGTTATGATTTTGGCGGTTTCTTTGATAACAGCAGTTCTAATGTTAAAGAATAAGTTTTCATCGAAAATTTACGCATTTGTAATATTTATTATAGGCATCTCGCTTCTCTATCATTCGTCGCTGATATCGAAGTACTTAACAAGTTTTGGGTCTGATGTAACTTTTGAACATTTTGTTTTTAAAAACGTGCAAGAAAATGGATACTGGAGTCCCATCCCTCTATCATATTGGGATGTTGGATTAGGAAGGCTAAACAGCATGTTAAGCATTACGGTTCTTCCAACCATCTACTCTAACTTGATAGGATTGGATTCCACATGGATTTTTAAGCTTGTTTTCCCGTTGATTTTTGCTATTGTGCCGTTGAGTTTGTATCAGTTATGGAAGGATAGCTATGGCGAGAAGTTTGCTTTTGTTTCTGTTTTCTTTTTTATGGCAACAGCCACGTTTTACACAGAACTCCTCGGATTAAACAGGCAAATGATTGCTGAGTTATTCTTTATTTTGTTGCTTTTTGTTTTGTTGGATAAGCGTATGAGTCGATTTCATAGGTTTTTTTCTTTTACGATTTTTGGTTTTGGCTTGGTTGTGTCGCATTATGGACTGGCTGAGGTTTTCCTTTTCTTTATAGTTTCTGCGTTGATATGTGTGCTTGTTTATAAGCGACGTAGTGATAATTTGACTATCGGCATGGTTGTATTATTTTTCTCAATAATGTTCACCTGGTACATTTACACATCACGTGCTTCTGTTTTTCAAAGTTTCTTGGATTTCGCGGATTACGTTCGTAATCAGTTGAGTGATTTTTTTAATCTAGAATCTCGAGGAGAAACTGTTTTACGTGGTTTGGGTTTAGAGCCTCCTCCTACAATTTGGAATACAATAAGTAGAGTTTTTGCCTATATAACTGAGTTTTTGATAATCGTTGGTTTTATTAGTTTCATTTTTGAGAGAAAGAAGTTTAATGTTGGAAGTGAACACTTTTTGTTGACTTCAGAAGCTATGGGCTTTCTTGCCGCACTTATAGTGGTGCCTGGACTCGCAAACACCATGAATATGACAAGGTTTTATCATGTATTATTATTTTTCTTGGCACCACTTTGCATTTTGGGATCCAGTTTTTTAATTAAGCTTTTGTTTAAACATCGGAAAGGATTGGCTACTTCAGTTTTATTGACGTTTGTTCTCATACCGTATTTTCTTTTTCAATCGAACTTTATATATGAGATAACAAAATGTGAAAGCTGGTCCTTGCCATTGAGTATGTATCGTATGAATGCTTATCGAATGGATGGACTAGGATATATTCCGGAGTTAGATGTCGTTAGCGCTTATTGGTTATCTTGTAATATAGCTTCTAATGATACCCGAATTTATGCTGACATAAAGTCCATCAATAGACAGTTGACAGCTTATGGATTAATGCAACCAAACATGATGCTAATTTTATTTAACACAACTAAACCTGGACAAAATGAATTTGTGTATCTAAGAAAATTAAATGTGGAAGATGGTCTAGTTCACAGCGGATCTATTATTTGGAACTCCAGCGACATTCTATCAACGCTTGAAAATATTTCAATGATTTACTCTAATGGTGTATCTGAAATTTATAAAAAATAGAATAGTTGTGTTTGCCGTCAAGTAGCTGGAATGAGCATGTGTGTTAGTCCTATAAAAATTTTGATTGCTGAATTTATTCCTGCATTCAATAAGGGGGAACTTGCCATTCTTAATGGGATTCTGAAATCTTTTGAAATTCTGGGCGACGTTGAAGTAGCTGTTTTCTCATTTTACCCAAACGTTGATAAGAGTAGGTATCCACCTAACGTGAAGTTAGTGGATATAAACTACAATTTGCGATTAAAAGACCTTCCTTTTAATAAATCTAAGTTGTATGTTCAATTTGCTATTTCTTTTGCTGCATTTCAACATTTTATGTTTATGCTCTTATATTTTATTTTACGAAGGAACGCTTTAAGAGTTATGCAAAAGTCATTATGGAAAATCTATTATGAATATGATGTTTACATTATTTGCACCGATGAGGTTGATTGTGTTAATGGGTCATCTTTGAGATTCAGTCCAATTTATATTTGTTGGCTTGCAAAATTGTTAAAAAAGCCAATTGTTTTTTACGCAAATGGAACAAATCCCTATACCGCTGAAATTTATCTTTGGCGTTTTCACTCAAAAAAACTATGGCGTGTCGTCGCTAAATATCTTTTATCTATAGTTGATCTTATTACGGTAAGAGAAGAACATACTCTTCGATTTCTAAGTGGCATTATTGGCGGCAAAAGGCCTATCTACTTGACTGCTGATCCTGCATTTTTGTTATCTCCAGTTAACGATAAGGAAGTTAATGATATTATGTTACGGGAGGGAGTCGACAAAAGTAAACTTTTAATCGGAGTTTCTGTAAGCTACAGTACGCTTTCTTCGTTTAAAAGTAAATCAGCATTAAGTCCAGCGACAAGGTATAAATTAGCTGTAGAAAAACTTGCCAAGTTTCTGGATATTATGATAGAACGGTATTCATCTAAAATAGTTTTCATTCCGCACTCACTTGAGCCATATGATTATCGCGATGATAGAAAAGTGGCTTTTGACATTTACAGTTTGATGTCTCATAAAGAAAAGGTTAAAGTGATTGTAAATGAGTACTCCGCCGAAGAATTAAAGGGGTTAATGGGAAAATTAGATATATTCATAAGCAGTCGTGTTCATGCCGCTATAAGTGCAGTTTCAATGGGAACCCCTGTTTTAGTTTTTTCCAGTTCAATAGATGAAAGACCATATTGTATTTTAGGGAAAATATGTAAGCTTAATGAATGGATATATAACGTTGAAAATTTTGATGTTAATGAACTTCTTTCATTGACTGAGAGACTGCTTAAAGCATCTCACAAACTACGCAAAGAGTTACCGATGCGTATCAATTATGTTAAAGACAGAGCTATGCTCAATGGAAAATTATTAAAGAATTTAATCAATTCCTACTATTTACGTAGAAAAAAGGGAACATGCTTTTTATGAACATCAGTTTTCAAGATCATAAGTTTCTAGTGAATAATACCATGAGAAATGTGAGCCATGTTGTTAAATTGAATCTATGTATAGGATGCGGAATTTGTGAGGTTGCATGCCCAAATAATGCCATTAAAATGGTATTTGACATTAAAAAATGGGGGGTTCCTGTGCCAATAGTGAATGAGGTGAAATGCAATAATTGTCAAAAATGTCTCTACGTTTGTTATGGACACAAATTAGACAGCATGATGGACCTTAAAATCTTCGGCAAGCACACAAATAGCATACTCGGAAATGTGATAAACTGCTATGTGGGCTACGCAACTGATAAAAAGTTAAGATTTGATTCTACTTCTGGAGGCGCAATTACAGCTCTTCTTTGCTACGCTTTAAATCAAGGTTTGATTGATGGTGCTATTGTTACTCACGTAGAGGCAGGCAATCCTCCCAAAATTAAGGCATTTTTAGCCACTACAACCGATGAAATACGTCAGGCAGTCGGTTCGAAGTATTGTCCGGTTTCGTTTGCTGACGCATTTAAAAAAATGGAGTCTAGTAAAAGTTATGCGGTAGTCGGGCTTCCATGCCACATATATAGTATACGTAAACTTGCTGAAAGTAATAAAAAAGTACGCGAGACCATTTCGCTTTTTTTTGGAATATTATGTGGTGGTATGCCAGATTTCTTTGGAACGTTGTATATTTTGAGGAAATGTAGGCTTGAAGAAAAATATATAGAAGAACTTGAATATCGAGGCGGAGGATGGCCTGGTCGTTTCCTAGTTAAAGCAAGAATAAACAAGGATAAAATAGCTAAAGTTCAAGCTCCCTACCCCGAATATTGGTATGACGCATTTGGGTTCTTTATCCCCCACAGATGCACACTATGCAATGATGGCTTTAACTGGTTTTCTGACGCTTCTTTTGGGGACGCTTGGCTTCCGGAACTAAAAAAAGTGGATAACATGGGCACTTCTCTTATTATAACGAGAACTCCAATTGGGGAAAAACTTGTTCGTTCTGCCGTTGAAAATGGAGTTATTCAAGTAAGCCCAGTAAGTAGCCTAGACGCAATGAAAGCGCAAACCGGGCTAGTGCATTTTAAGTTTTCAACAATAATAGCAAGAGTAAACTTATGTAAGAAGCTGAAGAAAGCATTACCTTTAGCTGATATCGTTTATGGTGAACCTGTGAATTTCAAAGATTACTTAGTAGGGCTTTGGTTTTATTTTGGAAATTCTTTGGCTCACAAAAGAAAATTTTGGTGGTTATTTAACGCTTACGCAACTATAAATTCGTTCCTTAATGCCGCTAAAATATGCCTTAATAGGTATTTAAAAATTTGAATTTTGGAGGCGAACTAAATATGTTAAAGATTATAGAGGTTAATGAGATCAGTCATTTTTTGGAGTTAAAAACTATATGGAATAATCTTTTAGAAAAAAGTAGAGATAATAATCCATTCCTAACGTGGGAATATCTATTCACATACTGGAAACACTTTGGTAAAGATAAAGAACTTAAAATTCTATGCGTAAAAAACGAACGAAACGAAATCATAGCCATCATTCCACTAAGACTTTCTCGCTACAAACCAGCAAGATTATTTACATACAACGTGATAGAACCATTAGCATATAGAGGCGCCGATTACAATGGAGTTATTATAACCGAAAAAGAAGCTAAATGCTTAAAATTAGTATTTGACTATCTTGCTGGGCAAAAAGACTGGGATTTCATATATTTATACGAGATTCTCGAAACATCTTCAGCGTATAAACTGCTACAATTAAAAAACACCATTGTGCCATTCGATTTTTATAGAGGATCAGTGTGTCCTTACATTACAATTCATGGATTATTAGAAAATATATTAAAAACGCTAGACAGCAAATTTAGGAAGAACCTCCGAAGATGTCTGAAAAGATTACAAGAAGATTATGGAACAGTTGAGCTTATTGATTTTAAAAAATTTAAATCAATTGAAGACAGCATGGCGGCTTTCTTTAACTTACATCAAAAAAGATGGTTATCAAAGAATCGCCCCGGTGTATTCAGTACTGAAGAAACAAAAAACTTCTTCTTAGATATAGCCAAAAAATTTGCTGAAAAGGGATGGCTTGCTCTTTATTTTCTGGTAATCGATGACCGACCAGTTGCAACCCAACTTTGCTATGAGTACTCACAGAAAATGTATTACGTTCTTGGAGGTTTCGATCCAGACTTTTATCAATATAGTGTAGGTAATATAATAACTTTAAAAATGTTAGAAAAATGCGTTGAAAAGTCATTTAAAGAATACGACTTTCTTAAAGGTGGAGAGCCTTATAAGTTTGATTGGACTAACACGTTCAGAAGTATTTTGGGATTCAGGTTTGTGAACAAAAAGAAAGCATTTGCCACAATATGTGATCTCGGAATAAAAACTATTAGAAGAACTAAAATAGAAAATATCGCAAATTTTTATCAAAATTTTAAGTTTATATAAAATCTCTGAATGTGGCACGTCTGTTTATAAAAATGTGTTTGTGTGGTGAGCTGTTTTGGTTTACGATTTTCTTCGAATCAAACGTATTTATGAAGGCTGGCGCGAAAACGTTGAAAGAGATTCTTGGATTATCGACCGCGAAGATAAGTCACTTATTTTAGGAATTTTAACATTTTCTCTTTTCTAATCGGAATTGTTTCAGACATTTAAAGAAATCTCAGGACTTTGACTCTTATGCGTGTTCTTATGATTTCCCCATCATATTTTCCGATCAAAGGTGGAGCTGAAACTGTGATTCATGACATCTCAACCAAGTTAAACAACAAAAAAGGGATTCAAACGGCCATCCTGACGTTTAATATGGACCATAAATGGTGTCCTTATTGGCATGGCAGGATAGAGCAATACAATGGGATAACCGTTTATAAAATTCCAGCCTTAAACTGGTTTCCACCACCTCACTCAGACAGAATAACCTTGGGCGTAAACCTAATCCCCGGAAGGTTCCGAAAAATACTGAGCGAATATGATGTTCTACATTTTCACGGCGGAGACCTAACCTTTCCGCTATTCTCCTTTGGAGTTAAAAAACCAAAAATATTCCACTTTCACGGTTTTTCTCCAGAGTTTTGCAAAAGGTATTTCATAAGTCGACTAGTTCTAAAAAATGCTGCCCACACTTACATTTGCTTAACAAACACCATGAAAAAAGAACTCATAGACATAGGAATACCCGGAGACAAAGTTAGAGTCCTTCCAAACGGAATAGACACCAACATCTTCCATCCGCAAGGAGAAAAAGAGGAAAACCTAATCCTTTTTGTAGGCAGAGTATGCCGCGAAAAAGGAATAGACACCCTAATAAGGGCACTAACTTATCTAAAAACACCCACAAACCTAACTATAATAGGGCCACAAGACTGGAATCCGAGGCACTTTAGCGAAATTCTAGAACTAATCAGAAAAGAAAACGAGAAAGGAAAACATAAAATCGAATACCTTGGCGCAAAAACCCGCGAAGAAATAATTGAATATTATCAGAAGGCTTCTATGCTTGTTTTGCCATCACAGAGGGAAGGCTTCCCCATGGTTATTTTAGAAGCCTTAGCCTGCGAAACCCCAGTTATCACAACAAACGTCAACGGAATTCCCGAAATTCTTCAAAATAACGAATGCGCTCTCATAATCCCACCGAATAATCCACAAAAACTTGCAGAAGCCATCCAATTCCTACTAGATAACAAAGAGACACGAATAAAGTTTGGACGAAAAGGCAGAGAAACGGTTGAAAAACGTTTTTCCATGGATGTGGTGATGGAGAAACTTTGCAAAATTTACGATGAAACCATCTCGAAATTTGGCGGTTAAAACATGCGCAAAATGACCTTCACATTCGATGTTGAAGACTTTACCAACAAAGGGGCATTCATGGCCCTACAAGCCACCATAGAACTCCTAGATAGATACGGTTTTAATGGCATATTTCTCATAACAGGGCATGTGGCTGAGAAGCTTTACAACTATCCAAAGATTGTGGAGTTGCTGGAAGCGCATGAGGTGGGCTACCACTCTTCTGGGCATTCAGTGCACCCAACAATTTTTGAATTCACCGACGTTAAGAGTTACAAAGAGGCTTATGAAATATCCTTGAAAAGAGAAACATCCCATATAAACCCACTAACCGGCCAGATGGAGGGCGAAGGTGGAATTGTAGCTCTGCAAAAACTTTTTCCATTTAAGAAAATAACAGCTTTTAGAGCACCGGGATATTGTTGGAATCCCCCTCATTTAGAAGCCCTTCGAGATTTAGGCATAAAATTTGACTTTTCAGCCAAACTATCCAAAACTCCAGTTCACTATAAAGGCATAACATTCTATCCTTACCCAATTCTCGCTCAATGGAACGGCAAACCGTCCGATTTCAGACTTTTCTGGATAACGACCGCCAAAACTCCCTACACAGTAATCGGACTGCACCCCAGCCTATTCGCCACATACGACGGGTGGGACACAATATACTTTAACGGAAATCCAAGAGCCATCGTCCCTCCAAAACCAAGAGACCCACAAGAAGTCAAAAGCCTAATCAAGAGTTTTGACCTTTTTCTTAAAAACATCAAAATTTTCGAAAAGCTAGGCTTAATAGAGGTAACCACGAAGCTTGAAAACACCAAAAATGAGCTAGTTATAACCAATGAGACGGTGGAGAAGTGTTATGCACATAGTATGAGATGGGCTAAAAACGTCTTCAATTACAAGCCAAGATATTTGAGAAACCAGTTTTACCACTTTTTTAACGTACCCGCTTCTCAGAATCTGGAACCAAAACGTGAAAGCCCATGAAAGTAAAAGAAATTGACAATTACAATGATTTTCTTGCCTTGAAAGACGAGTGGGCAAATCTGCTTGAGAAGTGCAACCACACCGTTTTCTCCACATGGGAATGGCTATCCACCTTGTGGAAACATTTTGGAAAAAACAAAAAATTGTTAATCCTATTGGCTGAAGATCAAGGAAAACTTATTGGTATAGCACCATTAATGTATTATGTTGATAAAACCTTTGGCCTCAGAACAAGAAAAATACAATTAATAGGCACACCTCAATCAGACTATAACGACTTTATCTTAGCAGGGAAAAAGGAGCAATGCTTAACAGCATTCGTAAAGTATATTTTAAATGAGTGCCACGAAAAATGGGATTGCATTGAGCTTAAAGATATTCCCGAAAACTCTCAAACTCCCGTTTTGCTACAGAAAATCGACAAAATAGTTACTATTGCTAATATTCGTGTCATCCATAGGTGCCCGTATCTGCCCCTTCCAGACTCCTTTAGCGAGTTGATTAATGGCTTGAGCGGAAAATTCAGAAAAAATCTTAGGAGGAGTCAAAAGCAACTGGAACAAAACTGTAAAGTGAAATTCATAGACTATTCATCTCCAAAAGTTTGCCTTGAAGGAATGAAAAGTCTGTTTGGATTACATCAAAAACGATGGAGAACCTGTGGCGAGCCCGGCGTGTTTTCCGATCAAAGTGTTCGTAATTTTCATCTAAATATTGCAGAATCGTTTTCCCGAAAAGGGTGGCTTGGTTTATACGCAATATCAGCAAACGATGAGATCGTGGCATGCCTCTATGGGTTCAAGTATCAATTCAAGTTTTACTATTACCTTTCAGGAATGAACCCCTTTTACACGAGGTACGGACCTGGGAACTTACTTATTTCTTTTGTCTTGCAGAAATGTATTAATGACGGGTTAAAGGAATTTGATTTTCTAAGAGGAGAGGAGGAGTACAAGACCCGTTGGACGTCATTGAGTAGAAAGAACTCCGATTTTGTGCTCGTTAAAAAGGGGCTTTTCTCATCGATTCGCGATTGGGTTGCCCGAAAATACTGCTTTGGGGTAAGATCATTAAAAAATGTTGTAAATTTGCGTTAACAAATCACCACTATTTTATAGTAAAGGGTTGCGGGATACTTTGTCTGTATCTTGTGGGCAAAACAGCAAGTTGAATCAGCCGTTAGTTAGCATCATAATTTCCACATATAATTATGGGCATTATCTAGCTGAAGCTATTGAAAGCGCTTTGAACCAAACATACAAGAATATTGAGATCATCGTTGTGGATGATGGATCAACAGATAATACGAAAAGTGTTGCAAAAAATTACCCGATAAAATATGTTTTTCAAAAGCATCAAGGTGTAAGCGCCGCAAAAAACCATGGAGTAAGAATGTCTAATGGCGAGTTTTTTGTCTGTTTGGATGCAGATGACAAGTTATCTCCAGAATTTGTTACAAAAACTTTAAAATTGATGGAAAAACCTGATGTGGGTTTCGTTCGAACGGGCTCCATTGTTTATAACGAAGATCTCAAAATTGGAAACGTATGGATGCCTCGCAAACTTTTCAGCAAATACTCTTTGTTCGCTGGTTGGTGGGGAGCACTTGGTCCAGTACTTATTAGACGTGCGGCCTTTGACAGCCTTGATCACGGGTTTGACACAAACTTTAAAGCCTTTGAAGATTTGGACCTTTGCTTTCGACTCCTTGCGAGAGGATGGAGGACAAAGGCTGTTTATGAGCCCCTTCACTGGTATAGGATTCATAAAAATTCGACTGTTAATCCTAAAACGAAAGAGATAGAAAGGCACAACATACAAGTTATCAATCAAAAGTACTGGTTTCGAGAATCCTATAGAAAGTTTTACTCCTTTTACTTACGTTCATTCGGTGCTGCAGCCATGCTAATTACGCATCCGATTTGCTACTTAAAAGGGATTCAAACGAAAACGAGAGCTAGAATTTGGATTAAATCGCAAAAATGGAATAACACAGACGAGAATGAAAGAGTCAAAGAGGTTTTTAAAGAAATACAAATGACTACAGACATGCTTACTCAATGGTCTTATAACAAATACTTGAAAAATTATTACAAGAATCAATTGAGAAAATTGGAAGATCTGTTAAAGGACGCCATCCTTAACAATAGACAATAGGGTACTTCCCTATGTTAAAAGATCCAAAAATCCTTCTTCTCAACTTGCCTAGTCCATCAGGTATGAGGCTTTGGCGTGACGATGCAGGTGGGTTTGGTGTAGCAATACGATTACCCAAAAAATTCGAGAAAGCTGATGAAACCACCCTTCATCCCTTCCTGCCCTATGCATCTGCCCTCCTTTTAGAAGCAGGATACGAGTTTAGAGCTGTCGACTTTCAGAGGCTTAGGCTTCACGATCACGACAAAGTTTTGAGTGTAGTTGAGAAAGAGAATCCTGACATAATATTTTCAGTCATCTCCCTTCCATCGATATTAAACGATTTAAAGATATTAGGCAAAATAAAACAATCTCTTCAAAACGTTATAGTTGTTGGCGTCGGAACAGTTTGTCGCATAATCCCTCATGAAGTTCTCCTTAAAAAAGCTGTGGACATAGCCTTACGAAGCGACTTCCCGCACGTTTCTAACATAATCGAACTAGTCAAGGCGTTTCAAGAATCTCAAAATCTGAAAAAAGTCAACGGCATCTCATACATGAAAAATGGACAAATAGTCAACACATCCGAGGCTCCAGAAATTGACATCAACTATTTACCACAAGCATGCTATGACCATATCCCATTAGATGGATATGAAAAGTTCACAGATATTTCCGGCGAAAGCTTCTCTTACGTGTCCATTTTAGACAGCAAGGGATGTCCCTATAACTGCATTTATTGCCCATATCCCTTAGGATACGGGAATAAGTGGACGTTTCGATCTCCAGCAAAAATCGTGGATGAAATAGAACAACTATACAATCTACGGGGCGTTAGAGGATTTGCTTTCAGAGGCCAAGCTTTCGCCTACAATAAAAAACAAGCAATGAAAATCTGCGACGAAATCATCCGAAGAAAGCTTGATGTTGCTTGGATTTGCGAATCAAGAGTCAACGAGATTTCAAACGAACTTATCACAAAGATGCGAAAAGCCGGTTGCAGAAGAATCCACTATGGGGTTGAAACCGGAGATCCGGAAACGCTTAAAATTGCAAAACCTGGC
>Ga0123519_10006243_pt1 | contig 18828 bp, 19 predicted proteins | sample YelNatPaOPRAMG02_FD_87396 | JGI IMG/M metagenome (GOLD analysis project Ga0123519, IMG submission 87396) | Hot spring microbial communities from Yellowstone National Park - Yellowstone National Park OP-RAMG-02 (version 2) | ecosystem: Environmental > Aquatic > Thermal springs > Hot (42-90C) ... | reverse complement strand
TTAATAATTCAAGTAATCCATCACTCTCTATAAATCTGATTAAATTCTCTATGAATTGACTTACTTGGCCTGGAGTATTTAACGGGTCTTTTATCTTTTTTTCTATTAGCTTTTTCAGTTCTTCAGGAAGCTCTTCTATTATGTCTTTTATCTCTTCATCATAAAAGTCTTTAGGAAACTCTTTCTGAGTAATCTCCTTAATCTTCTCATCTATTTCAGTCAATGCATCAATAATCTCTTGATTGAGTTGCTCAAGCTCTTTATGTGCTTCATCTATTAGTTTCTTTATTCTTTCCTCTTTTTCTTCATCCTCTAATTTTTCTTCTTCAATTTTCTTAAATTCTTCTATCATTTTTTCCATTATTTCCTTATATTTTTCTTCAATCTCAACCAATGCGACACTTACTGCTCCATTGTCTCCTTCCAGAAGCTTATCAACTAACTCTTCACGCGGTTCAATTATTATCTCTATTGCATCATCAATCTTGTCAGCTACTTTTTCATCATCTTCAACTTTTTCTGTTTTCTTTGCTTCTTCTGCTGCTTCCATTACATCTCCAGCAGCATTTTCGATCTTTTCTGCCTTCTCTTCAATTGCTTCAAGCTCAAAATCATCTTCTTTTTCTAATGCTTTTTCTACTTCTTCCAAACCAGAAATAGCAGAAATCTTACCCTCTACAGTATAAATTGAGTCGTCTTTCAGGTCTTTATTTAAATCGTATTCCACAACTTGATCGCTCTTTTCCTCTACTTCATCAGACTTTTCTTCAACCCTTTCAAATCCTTCTTTCACGCTCTCATCTGTTTGTTTATTTAATTCCTCCCGTTGTTCTATTGTTTTCATCTTAAATTCTACTGGTGGTTCTTTATTTTCTTTATCTATGTAAATTCCTTTATCTTTGTCTGTAGGAATATATGTTTTATCAAAATTAGAAAGAGGAGTGGAAGGGAGGTTAGACTGTGAAGTAGGTGTCTGTCCTTGAGTTAGTTTGTTACTTTTACCGCTCTTACCAAGTGTGCTTAAATTGGTTGTATTGGTTGGCTCACTCATAGGTTAGTTTATCGAGAAAGATTTTTATGTCTTATTATTTTAACTTTTTTAGTAATTCTTTTAATTCTTTTTCTTGGTCAACACATTGTTTTTTAATAATATCATTTGTCATCTGAATAACTTGTTCCAGCTTAAGATTCATGTTATATGCGTCTTTTTCATACAATGCCATCCACCCAAATGGTTTGAGTTCATCCCAATGTTCCTTCATCCATTCGTTATACTCTAACCATTTCTCCATGTATTCGATTGCTTTTTCTTTATATTTTAGAATGTCAGATTTCTTAAATGCTTTTCTTTCCAATTCACTTGGCGGTCCTCTTTTATCGTTAAAATTGACTGCTGCTCTATAGTACATGATAGCTAGATTATAATAGATCATTTGTTTTAGATCTATAAAATCCATATCATTAGGTTGTTCTTTTAATCTTTCATCTATCAATTTAATTACTTCTAGTTCTTTTTCCTCTGTTCCTTCGTATGTTCTTTCCCTCATTGCATTTTGATAGAGGGCATAATAATACAAATAAGAGTTTTCTGGTGTTTTATTTTTTTCATATGCACGTTTGAAATAATTGACTGCCATTTCATAATAAGGTTCTGCCTCAGAATAACGTCCTTCTTTTTCTAATTGATCTATTTTCTTTATTGACATCCATCCTAATCTCACATTTATGTCTTTATCTTTCTCTATACTCTCAGATGCAAAATAAGGCGGATCTCTTGCATCAAAAAATCCAACCCCTTTTACAACTGAAGGAGATAGAAGAGATACACTAATTAATCCTCCGATTAATGCTTTCTTTCCTGCATTTATTGTTTCTTCCTTTACTTTATTCCATGCCTTCTCAATCTTACTCTCTTTTATTTCTTCTTTCTTTCCCTTTTCCACTTTTTCAGCCATAATAAACATATGAAAAATAAGTATTTAAAGATAACTATTGAGCTGTTGCGTTCTATTTTGTTTCATTCTATTTGTAGTAAACAATAGAGACATAACTCTTTGCCTGATCCTTAATTCCAGTTGGAATAATCTTCTTTCCTAGCACCATAGGCTTGAAACCCTTTCTTAAAGAATAGACATAAGGTATCAGAAAGACAGATGAATTGACTACTTCTTTAGTACTATCTATTTTGTTAACAAAGTTTTTGAAATTTGATTGATCGCATGAATTCATGAAATCAAGAAGAGAGTCAGTAATTGAATTCGCATCTGCCTGACTCTCGGATGACACGAAATCTGATGCACCAATCAGGATTATTTCCTTCTTTAAAAGAGAAGACGAGGTTTCTATTGCATTCACTACATCATTTACAATAGACAAATCGTTTAAAGAAATAGACAAGACAACTATTCTTGGATTCATGACTATGGAGCTTATGAAAGGTAGCTGCACCTCTGCAGAGGTCTCGTAGAGATTAGGAGTATTGTCGAATTCAATCAAACTGGAATGAGATTTTATTGACTCTGCAAATTCAGAGTCGAAAACTGCTTTTCCGAAAGGAGTCAGCCAATCCTCGTCAGACATTGCGACCGGCTTTCCTCTTTTAAGGCTGTTTGGCGAGAGGATTACGAATGTAGTAGATGTCGGAATCGAAAACAATTGAGAGTATCCTCTGACATAAAGATCGAAAAGATCATTATAGCTTCCGTTTGGAACAAACAGTGAAGAAACAGAGTTAATGTCGAGTGGCTTTTGCGAAGAAAAACCTGACTCTATCTTCTGCTTTAGAACTGTTTTACTGCTTTCGTAAAGCGTTCCTGCTCCGATTGGGTATCTCATGTAATCAGCTATTTTAATAAGTTGAAATTTGATGATAGTTTATTGGTTCTGCAATCTAAAAATATGTAAAAGTATATAGGAATATGCTCTGGATTCGATCAAGAGCTTCTCACGTTGATTATTCCTGCAGTGGTGTGCATTGGAGGATTTGCTGTTTCGTTGTTCTTGAAGCTTATAGTGAAGTAGATGTTGTAAAGAACACCTGGAGTAGGTGGAGGATCGATGTTTGTGAACAAAACACTATAGTTGAACTGCTCCTGATCACCCACTATCTTTGAATCAGTGACTGTCTTTTCATATTTCTTTCCTGTGGACCTGTCCTGCAGAGTGAAGTTTATCTGAGTTATATTCGCCTTGAACCCAAGGGTGTTGTGGGCTTTCAATGTAAGATTCAACTGATTTCCATTAGTTATGTTCAAATAGAAGCTATCACAGGAAATTCCTGGCCCGATATCGCATCTCTCTGCTACATAGAATTCTGGCTTGAATATTGATGAATAAAGAATCGCCATTATGACTAGGATTAGCAGAATTGCCCAACCATAGGTCACAAGGAACTCCATCGCTGCCTGACCCTTGGCAGTCCTGACTGAATTCTTATCAGACATCATTCCTTGTCTTAAGCTTGACATTCCGTGTCCTAATCTTGAAATATGTTTTTTATAATTGCCCATAAAAATATGTTGATACGATAGTTTTTAAATAATTCGTTACAAAAGAGATTTATGGTAAACATACCTATTTTCGCAGATGTATTCGGAACAAAGGCAGGAGAAATAAATGTAGACCAGGAGACGATAAACATAAAGCATCCATCTTTAAAGCTTACAGTGCCGACTGGTTATTTGTACGATGTTATCCTTGTTGAAAAGAAAGAGCTTGGAAAGATAAAAGCCAGGATAATCGTATATGACATGGTAGGCATGAAGAACGAAATAGATGGAATAATGACTGAATCGAATTTCTTCCTGCTCAAATCATTCATAAAAAGAGAATAAGATCAAATTGCGCTTGAAAAGAGGTGTTAAAATGATAATACGACCAGGAGTGATATTGGACGCAAATGAGCAAATGGCAAAGGCAGCCAGATTGATATCGGAAGGCAAAACAACAATAATAGTACAAAAAAAAGGAAAATATTTAGGCATAATTTCCGATAGAACATTGAAAAGAATACAATTTACTCCAGACTCAAAAGTTGAAAGATACACTTGGAAAGCACCATTATTAAAAAATGAATACAACACTGAGAAAAAAATTGAATTGTTTGCAGAAGGATACAGAGAGTTACCAATTGCAGAAGGTGATACTATACTTGGATTAATAAGGAATATAGATATTTTACAGGAATTGATAGATAATGATAAAATTCCACCCCTTAAAGTTGAAGAGGTTATGAGTGTACCTGTTGAAAAATTAGATATTAAAGAAAGTATATCTAAAGCGGCAGCATTAATGAGGAAAGAAAAAAAACATCACATAGTAGTAACTGAAAACCAGAAGCCTATTGCTATTGTCAGTAGTATAGACATCCTACCACTTCTTCAAAAAGTGAAAACAAAAGTACCTATGGGAAGAGAAAAAATGGGATTAAGCACTATATTGCTTGGAACAGTGATCGGTTCATCACCAAATCTTTTAACTATATCTAAAACCGCTTCTTTGAGAGAGGCTGCAAAGATGATGGCTAAGAATGATGTTTCCTCATTATTGGTCATTGATGGCGATACACTTGGAATAATAACCGCAGTGGATATAATAAAAAGCTCTTTGCCAAAACATCAGACTGTTATTGAAATAATAGGTTTAGATGAAGAGGATAAGGAGTATAAACAAGATATGTACAATGAGATACAGGATTTTGCAGATACATTTGAAAGAATAATGCCGATTGAGTTCGTACGATTGACAGTCAAAAAATATTCGACAACTGGAAAGAGGCACAAATATTCAATGAAATTGCTTGTGAGTGGAAGTACAACTTTTGAAGTAAGTTCATTCGGCTGGAAACTTTTTAGAGCTCTTAAAGATGTACTGAGAGAAGCAGAGAAAAAAATAAAGAATGAAAAAGACAAAAAGAAAGGAAAGAGATCTGGATATGGAAAATTAAAAAGAATCTCAATACAGATACAAGAGGGAGATCTTTATCCAGGAAAACCAGAAAAGGAATAACGAAAAAGATGATGACATCTTTAATTGATTAAAATATTAAATATCTACTTATTTTTTATTTATTTTTTATACTTATATTTTTCATTTTCTTTTTCTATACATATGATTAAATTATACTTTTTCTATAGTAATGTTTGCATTAGGAAAGTCGGGATATGAGATTTTTAATTTATATTTGCCTGATTTCAACAGCTCCTGCGGGTCTATTGATGAACTGATATTAAAGTTTGTCATCTTTACTATGTGAATATCTCCTATTGAACTTGACAAGATAATGTTTATTTCTCTATTATCGTCTTTTCCGAGTGAAACATTCTTAATTCCATCAGGAAATGTTATCTCTATTACCATACTATTATTTGGACCCAATGAACCCACAGTGTTTACAGAAGAAACTATTGTAGAAACTGATCTCTCTATCTGTATTGTTCTAAGCTCATCTTGAATAGAAATTGAACGGTTAAATAAGAGAAAGAGCAAGGGGATTAATAATAAGAAAATAAAACCGACTATAATTATTGTTTCGAATGCAATCTGTCCTTTTTTGCCTTTTCTGAAAAGAGAATCTGATTTGCATATTCTGAATGCATATGATGTCTTGGAATCAATATACTTTCTCATATTACCCATCAAAATATAGCTAGTCAGGTTTTAAATCTTTTGCGTTTTCGTTCCAATTATTTACACTCATTTACATTTCAAAATTAGTCAAATAAATATGGGGATAAAGACTTGTCTGAAAAATACTTTGACCAATTTATTTTAGGTCTGTATGAATGAAGAATAGAGCTTGAAGAAGCTGTTCCATGCTCTTTTTTAGATCCTGACTGCTTTGACACCAATGCAGAGACAAGCCTTACAACTCTAGAAAACGTAGAACTCAGATTGCCTGAGCTATCTATCTCATAAACCTTGTTGCCAAAATTCAATTCTGATCTCTGAGTGCAGTAGTCCAACATTTCAGACTGAAGATTCTCTGATATCTTTTCTTTTGGATATCCTCTCTGCTCTAAGCGCTTTAGCAGCACTTTTGGATTTGTCCTTAAAACTATGGCTGCGTCCACAAGAAGTTTTAATTCGCATGCTAAATGCCCTTCGATGATGACAAAAGAAGGATTAGATTTTTTGAGCAATTTAATCTTATTCATCACTGAATTCCTGAGCAAATCAAGATCTGCAACCTTAGACCCTTTCTCTTTTCTGGTCCATAGTTTTTCACTATTTATTAAATCGTTTAACCTTATTACTTTGCAGTCTTTGAAATTTTTTTCTAGAAGATTGGATATAATGCTTTTTCCAGTCCCTGGGGTGCCTGTCAATACTATTATTTTGACTTTATTATTAGAAATCATGAAATAGATTAAACACAATTATATAAAAAGTTAACTAAAATCAAAATCCAAGAAAAAAATTAGCAAAGAAAAAATAGCAAAAGTTAGAATTTGCAAATGTTATAGTTTTGTGATTACTGTTTACCATTGTAGTTATTTCCATTCATCATTATTTCCATTCATCATTCTCGAATTCGCTGAAAATCTGTTCCTTGAGAATTCTGAAATTACTCCTTATCAAATTCAGGTCTTCTTCCTCCAGTTCTTCATTTTCATAAACATACACCAGATCTGAAATGTGCAGGAGTGCGGTGGCTTCAAGAAGAGATAATCTTTCCATCCTGTTTATTGTATCTCTTATCTCATCAATCATCATCTGCTCAAACTTTAAGTTAAGCTTCTTTGTGATAAACTTTGCTCTTTCCAAGCATTCAATCGCATCCGACAATATCCTGCTGTTCTTGAAATCTGGTTTATATATCTCTCCCTTATTCAAGAAGACTATATCCACGAATTCCCTCAGCCTTTTATAGAACTGCTCATCTTTTGTATCCATGTTAGAGAATGCAGTGTTAACTGTTTCTAGCTTTTTTGTGTTGGCTGCATCAACTCTGTCCTCAACCATTTTTAATTCATCTATTTTCTTATTTACCCCAATTCCAATTATACCTGTCATATCTTTATATTTTTCCATATAAATAATATGTAGGCACTATATTTATATTTTTTGTTTTTAATATACATCTATGGAGATGGAAAAGGAAAACAAAAGAAAAGAAGAGATTAATAAAAATGCATTTATTCATGATCTGATTCTTATCACGGCTGTATTTCTATTCATCACAACCATAGCATATGCAGCATTCCCAAAACAGCTGTCGCTTGACAAGGGAAATGAAAGTATAATAAAAGGAAAACTAAATATTGAAATTTATCCAACTGCAGTTGTATGTACTGAAACTCCTTGCCTTGTAAAACACAATCTCACTGTTTATAATGACCAAAAAGAGAATGTAACACTTGCATTATACAAGAAAGAAAACGAGCAATATATCTTGCTTGCAGAATTAGGAAGCACAGAAGGAATGGAACAGCTGGAATTTGAAATTCCAATGATATATAATTACAATGGAATAACCACGAATGTGGGTAGATACTTGGTAATTAGTAGCGACTTTAAAGCTAAAGAGTTTACAATTGCAGAATCCTGGGAAAAATACCAAAGCTCTGCATTCAGCCTGATAAATCTTGGTGCTTATATAGTTGCTCCGATCATATTCCTCATCCTGATATTCATACTTGCATTGGTAGTGAGAAATGCAGAAAGCAGAAAATATGGCAAAAAAGGAGAGTATACTAATGCAACCTTGTTTGAATTTGCAAGAGGAAAGACAACTGGAGAGCAGATTGGTAACACCATGGCGAATCCAATCGTTTGGGTTGTAGTATTGCTGTTTTCACTTATCCTAGTATGTCTGATAACATTTTCGATATACCAACACTATGATCTTTTTACCAAAATGGAAATCACATTTATATCATTAATTGCTTCAATGGTTGTTCCTCTGTTATTGATGATCATAACTTGGTATGCAGATATATATGAACGTGAGCCGTTTAGATTCGTAGTCGGGATGTTTGTATATGGGATATTTGCTGCCATGGTTGCATTCCTTCTCAACAATTTCATAATGTATATTATTGGAAAAAGCCCAGAGATATTTCCATTGGCATTGATTACTGCGATCATAAGCATAATTGCAAGTCCAATTATAGAGGAATTTTTAAAGATCCTTGGTTTGTCTTTGTTTTCAAGGCATTCTGAGTTTGACGATGCATTGGATGGATTGCTTTATGGTTTTGCAATAGGACTGGGTTTCGCGATGTATGAGAACTGGTTCTATTTCCTTGCAAGTGTAGATCCAATATTGACTGGAATAGATACATGGATCTCTATCATACTTTATAGATCTGTATTCAATACACTCGCCCATGGTTGCTTTGTTGCATTTGCAGGTCTGATTCTTGGATACCTGAAGTCTAGAGAGAAATATAGGCCGATATACCAGTTTGGATTGATTCCTGGATTGTTTTTAGCAATACTTATGCACATGGTATTCAATTTAACAGCATACATGGATATAATAAATATAGGTGGATATCGTGCTATAATCGCATCCTACAACCCTGTCCTTGTGACTTCAATCTCTGTCGCATTCTTGATATCATACATATTCGCTGCATTGGATACTAAAAGAATAAACCAAGAAAAGAAGATTAAGGAAGAAGAATATTAATGAGATCTTATAAAATCATAATAACATAAACAGAGCGATCGATTGCTTAGAAAATAGATTGCTTACTTCTTTTTGATTAATCTGCTTAAATCGCTGATTTTATTACTCACTGCATCTGCAAAGCGTGATGCATTAGAAGAAACTGAGTCCTTGATTTTAGAGCTGCTTTCCAATATGCTGTGCAGTCTTGATTTGATTGAACCTAGCTTGCTCTTGCTACTGTCTGAATCTTCATTCAAGGAATCCGAATTCAAAACAAAATAGTCCTCGCTTGGCTCTTTATGCCATACCTGTTCTAGGATTTGTCTATCCTGCTTCAGCCCGAAAGTTCCATCACTTCCATCCTGTGAATCATCACCATAATCTGAAGAGAATTGATGAGATAAATCATTGTCCTGGACTTTGCCTACAGGACTTAATATTTCATTGCTTCTGGCCTGATTCTGATTGATTCTCGATTGCAACTCTTTTACTTCTGAAATAAGATCACCTAGCTCCTTCTTCTTTAATTCTATTTGCTTGTTGAGAAGCTCATCGCTCTTTATAAGTGAATAGTATTCTTCTTCGCTATTTTCAGTTATCCGTTGGAGCTCTTGCAAATACTTGTTTGTTATATCCAAATTAATTGACTCCTTCAATCCAATTATCTCTTTTTCGTAATCTTCAATCTTACTGTCCAATGAACGCTTAATGCTGGAATACTCTTTCTCCAGCTCTGAGATCTTTGATTCCAGAAACTGGAGCTGATTAAGCTTCGCAAGAGATCTTTCAAAATCATGGTTCAATGCTTTGATTCCTTTTTCCAGCTCTTCAATCCTGAGCTCTATCGAACGAGACTTAGATTTCATTTCGTCCAAACTATTTTCTAGGTTTATAAGGTGTGACTGCGACTCCGCTATCCTCTGTTTGAAGTAGTTTATTGAGTTCAGAAGCTGCTCTTCATTTGATTTAAGAGATGAGTAAATGTTACTTACTTTAACTATTTCCTTTTCATGGTCAATTATCTGGCTCTTGATTTCTGCAAGCTCTTTTGTGGTTTCCTTCTTTGAGTCTGATATTTGAAGCTTCAGGTTGTTTATCTCTTCTATCGCAGCATTATAGTCTCGTTCTATCCTATCCCTTGCTTGTTTTATTCCCTCCACTTCCTTTTCTATTTTTTCTACGACATCAGGCAAGTTTGAGAGTCTCTTCTGAAGCTCTACTATCTTATTCTCCCTATCAGATGCCAATTCGTTTATTGCCTTAAGTTCTGCAGTTATCTTGCTTTTTAGTTCAGGATGTTTTTTCTCAAACAAAACAGCTCTTTCTTTATTTAACTCAATCAATTCTGCCTTTTTATTCACAATTTGATTAAGTAGATTCTCAAGTCGTATTAGATCTTGATTATCTGAATCAAGCTCAGTTCTATCTAATTTTAATTTATCTTCTGTCCTGTACTCTCTAAGAATATTTTGCTTATGATTATCTTTAGCCTTATTGACGTTTTCTTGTTTTATCTTTTTAACTATATCTGACTCATCTAAATCTATAATATGGGATTCTTCACCATTGGTTGAATTACCTTCTAACCTTAAAAGAAGAACTTTTTCTATTTGTTTAATCTCTTTGTCTAATTCCTTATCTTCTATATCTCCCTTCTTTATAGATGACTTTTGTTTTGATTTTTTCAAAATTCCTTCTGCCTTGGATGAAAAGATAAGTGATTCTGTCTCCTCTTCTTTTTCTGTTTTCTTTTTATCATCCTCGCTTGTTTCCTGGTCTTTAACTGCAAATGCCCCCACTCTGTGTGTTGATTCTCTATTATCTTTCTTTGCTGATTTATCTTCAGAAGATCTTAATTTCTTCTTATTTGCGCTTTCCAGCTGATATTGAATAACTGCAAGTTCCTTCTTTACCTCCTCAGGCTCTTTTTCTAATAAAGTCTTAAACTTATCTTTTATAGAAATAGAATCATCTGCATTGGTTTTAGACGTTTTATCTTCATATTTTTCATGACTAATAGATGGTTTGACAATCGAATGATTTTTTCCATTTTTCTTGAGATCTGCAATCTCTTTCGACGAAGATAATGCAGTTATCTTCTGGCCTTTTTTAATCTTCATCAGGATTCGATCAGCTTCATCATTCCATGAAATAAGGACTTTTGTAAGACTGTATCCTACATCCACCATCTCTTCCTTTTCAAGTATCTCAATGATATTTTGGACTTCTTGCTCATCCGCCCCTACCTGCTTTGCAAGCTCTGACAGCTCTATTATCTTTCTTTGCTTTAGTATCGAGATTATCTTATCCGCGAGAGAAACAATCTCCTCATCCATAGACTCACTTTTGAATAAAGTTAAACTTAAACAATTAAATAACATCTGAATAAAGTTAATACTTATTCGAGGATATAAAATATAAAACAAGTGGTATATAAATACTTATCGCTTTAAGCTGGATATTTCTCGCTGAAACACGGTATGCTGAAAAGAATGTGTAGAACAAAATGAAAAAACAAAATATAAAAAACAGAATAAAAAAATAGAACAAAGCCCTAGGGGAGATTCGAACTCCCAACCTACTGATCTCCTGGACTTAAGTCATAAATTAAACCATACAAGTCAGTCGCTCTGCCGTTGAGCTACTAGGGCAAGAAATAAAAAATTAAAATCATTATTTCTTGACTACTGTTGTTTTCTTCGGCCTCAGGAATTTATAATGACATTTCCTGCATCTGGTAGCCCCTACCTTGTTTTTAGTCTTGCATTTTCTGCATATCAGCTGTTTCTTAAGCTTTGCGTCTGCTACTGGAAATTTACCCATAATATCACTTGGTATGATTGCATATCAACATAGTTCGATAATGACAATTGAAAATAGCATATAATAATATGTAGCTAATATTTTTAAATTCTAACTTATAAAGCTTGAATTTGCCTTGATAAGTGCCTTGATAAAATACGCCCCCGACGGGATTCGAACCCGCATTACAAGCTCCGCAAGCTCGCGTACTATCCAGGTTATACTACGGGGGCAGTTATAACTCAAAGTGTTTTATAATTGAAAGTAGTATAATAAGATATAATAGGTAAAAATAAATATAAACCTAATCAAACAAAGTAATTGAAGAATAAGTAAGGTGAATTTCGACAAAGTGGTTAATTCATTTATTTGCTTCTATTGCTATTATATTTCGATTACTGCTATCTTGTTTACTGGGCGTTATTTTTCGTTACTGATTGCCGTCTTTAAGGAACTCCTCTACCTTTGATTTGATCTCGAAGACTCGACCTTTGCTGAAAGAAACGTCAGGATTAATCACTGATTCAGCGGAGTCGTCAGATGAACAGAGTATGACCTTTATTTTAGGAAATGCCTCCTTCACCCTGCTTACGAACTTTTCGCTAGTTCCGTCAGGAAGATGATAATCTGTGATGAAAACATCAGGATTGATTCCCTGCGAACGCAGCTCTGACAGCTTTTCTTCCCCTTCCTTGATTGATGCAGCTATGACAAGTGAGAAATCAGCAAATACTCTCTTATACAGCTTTATGATTCTTTCATCGTCTTCCAAGATAAGCACTGTCTCTTTCTTCTTTTCAGCACCTGTAAATGAGTCTGCTTTCGGCTCCTGCTTCGGCATCGACTGAAAATCTCTGCCACCGCCATGCTTATTCTCTTCATTTGATCTATTAATTTCCATGGATAAAATAAACAGTTCAAGATTATAAATCTTTTGAAAACGAGAGTGACCCAATGAAAAATTAGTTTAAAAATTGACTTCAAAGAACAAAAGAAATAGGAAGAAATAAAAAAGTAAAAGAAGTCGGCAAAGCCGACTTAAATTGGATTTAATCCTTAGAAACCTCGTACAATGCCTTCAAAGCAACTATTGCAACGCCTGGTGCAACAAAGAGCTGTATGTTGTGCACGAAGTTTGTCAAGAAGGTTATTCCCCCTGTTCCGATTGGAAGCGTTGCAAGCACTGTGCTGAATGAAACAGCTGCTACAAGGAAGGCAATGTTTGCAATCATATAGAGTTGAAGTTCCTTGTCAGTGATGTTGAGCAATCCTACTATTATACCCAAAAGACCTAGTATCAGGATTGTCAATCCTGCACTCAAGATGTTTGGCACTGCAGCCAAAATAAAGGCAACAGCCAAACCAAGGTAGAATGCCCATGCACCTATTGATTCCATATCTGTGTTTACCATTTTTTATCACCTTTTTATTCTTGTGAATTACGATGTATTATTTTGCCTCAAAGATGGACATGCCATCTCAGCACAGATAAATATTTTAACAATAGATTAAAAAAGCTTTGCAGACTAGTGTTCCTTCTCGTTAATTAACGAATATCTGAACTCAGACAAAAAATAATGAAAAATCAAGATTTTTATAGTTTATCAACAATAATAAAACAAAAGTGATAAGTAGAAATGCACACCAAAAAGTGAATTTTATGGCAAAATGGGGAGAAACCTTTGTTTACATCGGAAGAATAATACTTGGAATAATTCTAGCAGTTACAATAGGTGGTGCACTTAAGATGAATCCTTATTTTTATAAGGACAATATAACCCCATGGCTGCTTGGAATATTCGCAGGTGCACTGACTGTAATAATGCTAGAAGTACTAGGGAAAGGAAAGGGTTGACACAAAATTTCTTTCTGCAGACGGCTTACAAACCTAGCAGAGAATTTAATACCAAAATACAACGTCTATTCAGCAACTACTCAATCTATTAATTTGTATCTTACAATGTGGTCTTATCTAAATTTGGACAATAAGAGAAATGCTTTCTTTTTCATTTTCTTGTTCGTTTCCACCAATACCTCTCCTTCATTTGGCTGGCCGTATACTATCAACGCATTTTCTGCCTTGTAAATCAAATACAAGGTGGCAAGGTCCTCCTCGCCTATGATAAAAATTCTTGACTCTTTTCTTGATTTTAATGCATCGTCTATCGCCTGCTGAAGCTCATGCGTGATGTGAGATCTTGGATTCTTCACAACATGCGAAGGGAACGGAAGATTGAAATCAACCTTTTTTCTCATTATCTTTCCGTCATATATCCATATATACAAAGGAATGTTGTTAATAGATAAAAAATGACCGGTTTCATCACCTACTGCAATAACCTTCAATTTTTTATTTTTTGAAATTTTTCTTTTTATAACCCTTATCAATTGCTCTCCTGAAAGCAGATTCCCCAATGGTTTCCTAACAACCTGCTTTATTTCGTTCGTTGCCTTTTCCTTGAATAGCATATTATCACTTCATATCTAACTTACTATCTATAATGTTAAATCCTATCTTTCCCTATCTTTCTATATTTTATAGTTATGATTTATTAATTTAATTAAAATGACGAAACCGCATTTCAATCGACTGAATAATTAAAAGAAGAACCAAAACAAAAATGAAAAAAACTAAAGAAGCAAGAAATGGCAGGAAAAGAAAAAACCTAAAAGCAGCAAAAAAGTGTCAAAATCTGCTGTGAAAAATGTAAAAATGGGATGAACTTAAAGTTGTCACCGACGATAAAATTTTCAAAAACAAGACCTAAATATCAAAAAAAGAAACCTTTTTTAATATTACATTACAATAAAGATTAGAGGTGACATTAATGGGAGTACTCGAAAAACTATCAGGTTTATTAGGTCTCGGAAAAGAAATGGACCTAGAAGAATACCTTGACACCGCAGAACTTGAGAACGTAGATGTTCTGCACGAAGGAGCAGACAGGTTCGTGAAACCAATTGCACTTGAAAGCGAAGCAGACGTTAGCGTTGTAGAGCACGAGTTATCAAGAGGAAATATAATTCTTCTTAACTTCGGTCCGCTCGCAAAGCAGCAGACAAGACTGAGAAACGTAATCAGCGAACTCAAAGGATACGTAATCAAGATAAACGGTGACGTCGCAAGAATAAGAGACGACACTTTAATCCTCACTCCAGAGGGAATAAAGATCGTAAAGAGAAAGAAATAACGAATTTTTATTTCTTTTAATTTATTATCTGTTTTTATACTCTTTTTATTTCATTTTGTTTAGTGTTTATTTTCTTTAAAACTAGTCTAATTTTATTCACTTGCCTTTTCACTGATTTGTTTTTCTTTGATCTGTTTGTCAAGCTTCTTAAGGAAATTAAGGAGTGCCTTTCCTTCTATAGATGAGCGAATGCCCCTGTTGAAAATTCTTTTCAGCGATAAGGTAGTGGTTTTTTCTCCTTTTATACCTTTCAATGATTTTACCAGGCTCTTTAAAGTCTCGTCTATAACTTTCTTTTCGCTGGCGCTGAGAAACTCAACTGAAGTATCATCTTTTGCAATCTCCTTCTCCCTCATTCTGAATTCATAAAGCAGTATTCCTAAAGCATGAGAAATATTCAACGTACCATATCTTTCAGACGAAGGAATCCTAACCACTAGGTCGCATTTCTCAAGCTCATCTTTTGACAACCCTGTTCCATCTCTACCTATAACCAACGCGACTTTCTGATTCTTTCCTACAATGAGTTTTGCAGCCTCTCTTGGAGTCAATGGTTTCCTTAATACATCCCTTCCACCGGCTGTAACCGCAGTCGTGCCTATCACTAAAGTGCATCCATCTATCGCCTTGTCAAATGAATCCACAATCCTTGCATTTAGAAGGACATCGTATGCGTGCTTGGAATACATCTTTGCCTCGTCGCCGATTTTGACCTGCGGATTCACTAGGAACAGCTCTGTAAAATCAAAATTCTTCATAACCCTCGCGCAGTAACCAAGATTCTGCTCATATTCAGATCCAACCAGTACTACACGCAAATCCATCAAAACACCGCCATGTGCTGCCATGTAAATAGAGAAATTAAAAAGAAATAAATAAGAAAAGAATATAAACCATGACACTCAAATATTAATGTGGTCGGCGGGCTGGGAGGCTAGGGGTCTCCTACTCCAAAAATCCTCTATATTGGGGCCTAAAGGCTTGGGGCGGACACCATGTCAGTCAGCCCTATTGCGACGCCGTAGAAGCTCTGTCCTATGGGAAGGTTACCTGTATGAACCAGGCCAGGCCGGAAGGAGCAACCTTAAGTACAGGACACCTTGTCTGTAGGGTAGCGGAGTGGAGGCTAGCAGTAGACCAGCTGATTGGTATGGAAACCAACTCAAGCCAGTCCGACCACACTATTAATTTAAGAAAGAGGATCCTACTTCAAAAATTCGATTGATGCATAACCAACAACCTGTTCTTCGTCTCCTGTTGCATCTGCACTAGTAGAGTAGTCTAAGAGATTGACCTGAGAAGAACCTAGTTTTTTAGATAAAAACATTAGTGTTGAAATCGGTCCATAGCCGCATATTGAAATCTGCTTCTTTCCGATTGTTTCATAAAAAGATCTCACATCCAGGGATTTTATTTTTTCTATTGCATCCTTGTCGTCCTTCTCTGCCTTTTTCTTCTGAACATAGTGGCTGAAATCGCTTGACGCGATAAAGAATACCTTTTTCCCCTTCTTCTCGAAATCTAGATAAACATCGTAAAGGAAATTTGCTACTGCATTCGATACACTTATGCTTTGATTCAGCATACATATTGGAACTATCTTGAAGTTATTGCCGAATAGATATTGAAGAAATGGAATCTGAACTTCTATAGAATGCTCATAGAGATGTGCTGAAGCATCCATCATTATATCTCCATTGCACACGCTGCATATCTTGTCAATAAAATCTTTGTCTATGCTCACATTTCCCAACGGGGTTTCCCATTCTCCGCTCGGATATATTGAAACCTCTGGTCCTATCCCATAATGGTTTGGACCTAAGATGATGAATGTTGCGTCCTTGCCTGCATCGCTGATTCTTTGATATCCATGGGCTGCAGTTTTTCCTGAATAGATATATCCTGCATGCGGCGAAACAAATCCAATCATTTCAGGTCCAGCAGGCTTCAATCTCTTGACTGAGGGAGAAGAGAATAAATTGTCAAGCATGGAAATGATTTCATTCCTGCTTCCAGGATAGAACGTGCCTGCAGCAGCTGGCTTTCTTAAGTTCATAAAACCACCATATCCCTTACTCATTAGGAAGTGTCAATTCAATCTTTCCGTTCTCGTTCTCTGTGAATATTACGGCTTGAAAAGTGAATAATTTTGTATCCTTCTCTTTCCAGCATCCTTCATGCAGCCCTGCCTTTATGCAGGTATGATCAAGGAAGGTTTTGCTGTCCCATCTCTCCTCTACAGCTACCTGAGGGAGAAGAAGGCCCCTTGCCCAGTCCTTCTCTATTATCAATCCATCCCTTCCAACCTTAATGAGCTTCGGTGCATCCTCTCTGTTATTAATCTTCAATTCCTCTGGAAGAGTGAGAATACTGATTTCCACTGTGAGCTCGTCTATTTCATCCTCTCCGACTGGCTGGAATCTGTAATCCTCTGTAGCAGCGCTTATCGCCATATCTCTTACTGCCTCTGCCAATGGCTGGATAGGGAGTGGAAGACCAATACAACCCCTGAGCTCGTCCTTGATCTTGAGTGTGACGAATACCCCTCTTTTCTCAAGAAGATGAGCAGGTATTTTGAACTCTTTTAAATCTATTATTTCGCCGTGAAGAATGTAATCTGAAATTGCTTTATGTGCAATCTTTACCAACAATTCTCCGTCCTTAAGTGTATACATGCTATCACCTATAATCAGCCAAACGAAGGCATTGGATATTTAAGACTGCCTACAATAGGAATCTTGTATCCACAATTCATGCACCTGTTGTCCTTGTCCAAGTTCCATTTCATTACCAGGAATCCATACCTTCCTATCACAAGCGAGTGGCAGTTCGGACAGTATGTATTCTCACCTGGGTGTCCTTGGACATTGCCAAGAAGAACGTAATCCAAATATTCGCTTGCAATCTTCTGCGCCTTCTCCAAGGTTTCGACAGGAGTGTCAGGATAGTCCATCATTTTATAGGAAGGATAGAATCTGAGAAGATGAAGAGTAGTTTCCCTGCCAAGGTTGTCTCTTATCCATTCTGCAAGAGCCCTGACTTCATCAAGATTGTCTCCCACCTTCGGAACGATTAAGTCTGTTATCTCGAAGTAAATTCCCTTCTTCTTGATGTATTTCAAATTCTCGTATATCGGCTCTACGTCGTTTATCTGGACGAACTTCTTGTAAAAATCAAGATTGCCTGAGGCCTTGAAATCTACAGTCATGGCGTCTATGTAATCCCTTCCCTTGTCTATGAGCTCCTTGGTGAAATATCCATTGGTTACCCATGTATTGAAGAGACCTGCTTCCTTTGCAAGTTTTCCTGTATCATGGCAGATTTCAAAGAAGATGGTCGGCTCAGTGTAGGTATATGAAATTCCATCTACCAGGGAATCTTTTGCAATCTGCACTATCTTCTCTGGAGGAATATCCTCTCCTTCCATCTTTTCTGGTTGGCTTATCATCCAGTTGCAGCAGTAGGCGCACCTGAAATTGCAGCCCATGGTCGCGATTGAGAGAACATTGGAATTAGGGTGAAAATGAGCCAGTGGCTTCTTTCCGATCGGGTCGATGTTCATGGTTGCTATCTTCGAATAGTTCAGTGCATACAAACTGCCACCTATGTTTTTTCTTACAAGGCAGAATCCAGTATGTCCTTCGCCGATGAGGCATCTCCTGGAGCAAGTACTGCACCTCACAACCTTGTTTTTTTGCTTTTCGTAAAGATAGCATTCCTTTAGCTTAGAAGTATCTGTGGCTTCAAATGTCTTTACCATATTCTCACTAATTAAATACTCATACTCAATAATCATTAAGAGAGAGGGATTAAAAATATTACACTGATATATAATAGTATAACGCTTCTGCATAATACGTCATTTATGCTGGGGTCGCCTAGTGGCTATGGCGGCAGCCTGCTAAGAAACTCTTTAAGAAAGAGTTTCATCAGAAAGAGAGAACTGCAGTAAAAATACAGTTCTTTGATGAAACTTTCTTTCAGGAAAGTTTCGAAGAAAGCTGTTGGGCCCAAAAGGCCTGCGCGAGTTCGAATCTCGCCCCCAGCGCTTATTCTTATTTTTAATAATAAATCATATGTCGATAAGCCGATAAGGGCTTTGTAGAAAACCTCTAATAAGAAAATACATTTTTTTATTCACTAATATGCATAGATTATAAACAAATGTCTTTAACATCATTTCCTTTTTCTTTATACTTGTTAATCTGCTTCTTAAAT
>Ga0123519_10006231_pt1 | contig 18850 bp, 13 predicted proteins | sample YelNatPaOPRAMG02_FD_87396 | JGI IMG/M metagenome (GOLD analysis project Ga0123519, IMG submission 87396) | Hot spring microbial communities from Yellowstone National Park - Yellowstone National Park OP-RAMG-02 (version 2) | ecosystem: Environmental > Aquatic > Thermal springs > Hot (42-90C) ... | reverse complement strand
TACCTGAGTGCGCCAGCGGATGCGGTTGTTTTCAAGGATGATGCGGGCAATCTCAATATAATGAGGCTCAGGCCGCGAAAATCGCTTAACAACAAAGCCGGTTGCAACATTCCAGAAGGCCTTTTGCCGCTTGCAATTCCCGACGAACACAAACCGGAGCGAGGTTACGATTATTGGTCCTTGGAAGATGCAGTCGATTGGCTCATTGGCAAAGAAGATAAAGTGCCTGATAGCTATTTAAGTGGTCTGGAGAGAGAAGCGCGGGTGCATGTTAAAATCGACCCGAGCAAGGGCACTTCCGAAACAGGTATGTTGTTCGCGACTGTTGCTATATGCTTTCCGGATGTGCCTTTACAACAGGGAAAAAGGGCCAAATTTCAAGAGGTCGAAACAGGATCTAATAAGCTAGAACGAAGCACGAAGATCAAGCCTGAGCTGGCAATGCTCTGTCACGTTGATTGCGGTGATGATACGGACTTGTCTTGTTGCGATTCGGGCTTTGTTCCGTTTGGTGGTGAACGGCGTGTGGCTGCAATCCAAGCTTGTGCGGGTGCGTGGCCGAAGTTCCCCGAAAAACTGCGCAATTACAATTTCGGAAAGCGCCTTAAGCTTCAGCTTGTTACGCCGGGTTTGTTCGATCAAGGATGGAAGCCAGGTTGGCTAGATGATGGCGCTGATAAACCAGAGTGTTTGCAGGGGGTAAAGCTCAAACTTGTCAGCGCTGCTATACCTCGCAGAATACCCGTCAGCGGATGGGATTTAAGAAAGAATCAGCCGAAGGCTGCACGCTATGCTGTTCCTACGGGGAGTGTCTACTTTTTTGAAACTGAAGAAGGAGATATTGATGCAGAAAAACTCTGGCTTGCTTCTATAAGCGACAAGCCACAGGACCGACATGACGGCTTCGGTCTCGTATTGCCAGGAACATGGGATTACGCAGAGGAGGGAAACTAATTTGCAGGGGAAGATAGTGTTTATACATGGGCTTACGCCTATTCACACAGGCACAGGACAGTCCGTTGATGTGATAGATCTTCCAATAGCTAGAGAAAAAACTACTGGCTGGCCTATGATACCAGGTTCCAGTATCAAAGGTGTCCTTCGAGACCTCTGCAACGACAATACTGAAGATTTCAAGAAAGCGTTTGGACCGGATACTGCAAATGCTTCTGAAAGTGCCGGAGAACTCATATTCTGCGATGCGCACCTGTTATGTATGCCGGTTAGGTCGTTCTTCGGAACGTTTGCGTGGGTTACGTGTCCTGGCGCGATTGCAAGGCTTGCAAGAGATTATACCGCATCGGGTCTCGAGTCTCCGTTCAAACCGATTGCTGAAGATATCGGTGAGAATAAGGCGCTTGTGTGCAAAGATAGCAAGATAGCCCGCAACAACCGTCTTGTCTTAGAGGACCTAGACTTCGAAGTCAAAGAAATAGATGGGGCCGAAAATATTGCGCGTAAGATCGATGAGTTAGTTTTTGAAAACAAGGGATCAGTTGCAGAGCGACTAGCCATCGTAAACAACGATACGTTTAGCGCTATAACTGAGACATGCACGGAAGTCACTGCCAGGATCAAAATGAACGAGGATACCAAGACCGTAAAGACCGGCGGTTTATGGTATGAAGAGGCAATTCCTTCTGAGGCTATCCTGTGGTTTCCGATAATTGCCACACCCAGGAACAACGAATGCGCAGAAAAGTTGTTTAAGTTCTTGGTTAATAAAAACATATCGCACATTCAAATAGGTGGCCACGCGAGTGTAGGTAGAGGTATAGTCCGCATAATTTGGGGGAATGGCAATGGCCGAGACTAGACAGCAACAAATGCTTTCAATGGCTCTCAATCACGTAAGCCAGGTTAAAGATGAATATAAGGGCGGTGAAGTGGCTCGCATCTATGGAGGGCTGTGCCACAAGTTTCCTGTGATGATACGCACTTGTGGTTTGTGCCAGGCTGCGGCGTTTATTGAGTCGAAAGAGGGAAAAGACGATCGCGGCAAGGCTCATATTTTTATTCGCAAGCACGCCTTGGAAGTGCTGAAAAAGTTTAATGTCATTGGAAATGCAAGCAACAAACTATCTGATGCAGTTCGAAATTTGGATACCGCTAACTATCTACTCGCTACAAGGCTAATAACGCGAGCTTGGATCTATTACAAACGCTTCGCAGAGTCTATCCTGGGAGTAGAAAGTGCACAGGGGGCAGAAGATGCCGGAAGCAATCAGAAATAGACTCGAACGATATGCCAATGGTAATGACTGTGAAGGTAATGTTTGTGAAAACGCCGGTCTGGCGCTGGAGCGGTATCTGGGCAAGATCGAACAAGGCGGTGATAACGCGGACAGGCGTAAATTGCTTGATTCTGTAGTGTCTATAGGTGTACCAAGTGTCTACAAGGCCGCTTACGAGAGATGGAAAAAGGCGTTGAGTCAAATGGAGGCTGAGTTCAAGGAATTCGAGGTTAAGGATCGGCTTATTGTTGGCCTCGGGTCTGAAAGCGTGCTTGAAACCTCTATAACCCTCAATCGCATCTACGGAGTGCCTATAATACCGGGATCTGCGCTGAAAGGGTTGACTAGGCGTTACTATGAACAGGTCGTGGGCGAAAAAGACGACAACATCGCCCAAGTCCTTTTCGGCGCTATGCCAAAGGACAGAAAAGAAGACGATCAGGGGAATGCGGGTTTTGTCATCTTCTATGACGTATGGTATGTGCCTGAGAACAACGAAAAACCACTTTGCGGTGACGTGATCACAGTGCATCATCCCGAGTATTACTCAAAAGCCGGTCGTGGTGCAGCCCCTACTGATTTCGATAATCCAAATCCCGTTCCGTTCATTAGTGCACGTGGCAAATTTCTTGTTGCACTGGGATTGGATGCCGAATGTGACGAAAGAAAAGAGTGGTTGGAATGTGCGTTTAAGCTGGTTGAGGACGCGCTCAGAGACTACGGCGTAGGAGCTAAAACTTCAAGTGGATACGGCAGATTAGAACCTGCGGCAGGCAACAAAACTGGTTGTTGTACCCAAAGTGAAATTGCAAAGCAAATATTGGCGCTAACTCAAGGCAGAGTCAACAGTGATATTGGCAGTTACTTTTCTAAATGGGAAGAGTTGCCGGAGGGGCCGGAGAAGCTTGAGGTGGCGATTGCATTTCAGAAAAGACTGGAACAAGCAGGGTTGCTAGAGAACAAAAAGTGGGCCACAAAACCTTGGGTTGTTACAGTTCTTGACTATATCAAAGCGCACCAAGACCAGTGTTGAGGTTTATGGCCGCTGCGAGCCGACAAGATACCACTGCAGAGATTCTTCTTAGAGAAGTCCACGTCTAATATAAGATAAACTCAGGGTAAGAGCGCGGTGAGTAGGCTACGTTCTTACCCTGATTATGTTCAGAACAGCGCGGATGCGACCGTTCAGCGTATGTATTCGTTCAGGACGTTTTCGATAAGTTCCTGTCGTCCACTCTTTATTTCCGGTTCACCATGCTCTAGAGTATATTTCTCGAGCTCTTCGAAGCCGATTTTGCGCGATTCAATGTCGCGGCCCAGGTCCGAATCCCAACCGGCGTAGCGTTCCTCGATAAACTTATCGAGCACTTTGTCTTCTATCAATCTGGCGGCAATCTTCAGACCGCGAGCAAAAGCATCCATCGCACCGATATGAGCGTGGAATAGATCTTCCACATCGATCGATTGCCTACGTACTTTTGCATCGAAGTTGAGTCCGCCTGTAGTAAAGCCGCCTGCCTTTAGGATCGTATACATTGCGAGCGTAGTGTCGTACAGGTTGAGGGGAAATTGATCGGTGTCCCAACCCAGAAGCTCGTCGCCACGATTTGCGTCTACCGATCCAAGAATGCCGTTTGCTGCGCAGAAGGCAAGCTCATGATGGAATGTATGACCTGCAAGCGTTGCGTGGTTGGCCTCGACATTGATCTTAAAGTGCTCTGCAAGGCCGTGCTTCAGCAGGAATCCGTAGACCGTTGCCGCATCGAAGTCATACTGGTGCTTCGTAGGCTCTTTCGGCTTAGGCTCAATGTAAAGCTGTCCTGTAAAGCCAATTTTCTTTTTGTAGTCTACAGCCATCTGGAGGAAAATAGCGAGGTGTTCCAGCTCTCGGCCCATGTCGGTGTTCAGGAGCGTTTCGTATCCCTCGCGGCCTCCCCAAAAGACGTAGCCTGCACCGTTCAGTCGATGGGTTATCTCCATCGCTTTCTTTACCTGACTGGCAGCGTAGGCGAATACAGCAGGCGAGGGGTTGGTAGACGCTCCCGCCATAAAGCGCCGGTGCGAAAATGCATTGGTAGTGCCCCAAAGCAGCTTTACGCCGGTATCTTTTTGCAGCTTCTCAGCCAGGTCGACAATCTTGTCTAATCTCCGGTTTGTCTCGGCGAGGTTATCGGCTTCCGGTGCGATGTCGCGATCATGGAAGCACCAGAACTCTACTCCAAGCTTTGTGAAAAGTTCAAACGCGGCCTGCAGAGTCATCTCGGCTACTTCCATCGGATCATCGGATGCATTCCAAGGTCTTATCATAGTTCCCGGTCCGAACGGATCGCTGCCGAGCCCTTTGAACGTGTGCCAGTAGCACACTGCGAAGCGCAGATGTTCGGCCATGGTCTTTCCCATGACCTTCTCTTCCGGATTATAGTGCTTGAACGAGAACGGGTCTTTGGAGTCGGGACCCTGGTATTTTATTTTAGGAACGTTGGGAAAGAACTCAGGCATATAAACCTCCCAAATCTCGAATAAGAATTATGCCTATCCAGCTATGGGTTACATTTGCAACATTTCGGCATCCAGTATAATCGACTGATCGCGACGTCGTCCTACTCCGAGCATGCAAATCGGCGCTTCGACGAGTTCGGCAATTCGGTTAACATAGTCTCGAGCGTTGTGCGGCAGGTCTCCAAAGGTTTTTGCGTCCGCAATATGTTCGCTCCAACCGGGCAGTTCCTCATAGACAGGTACGGCTCTTTGAAGCTCCTCGACATCAGTCGGGAAATCTCTGACCTTTTTGCCGTCAATCCTGTAGTGAGTGCATATCTTGAGCGTATCGAGTCCAGTCAATACATCCAATAGCGTCACAGCTATAGCCGACACTCCGTTAACTCTGGCAGTGAATCGAACGGCGACAGCGTCGAACCAGCCGCACCGTCTGGGCCTGCCGGTGGTAGTGCCGTATTCGTTGCCCTGCTCTCGGATACGATCGCCGATCGCATCGCGAAGTTCTGTAGGAAAAGGTCCAGCTCCCACACGCGTAGTGTAAGCTTTGGCGACGCCAATCACGCGGTCGATCATCGTAGGTCCAATACCCGTGCCGATGCAAGCACCGCCAGCTACGCAGTGCGAGCTTGTAGCAAACGGGTAAGTGCCGTGATCGATGTCAAGAAGAGAGCCGTGTGCGCCCTCGAAGACAATATTGGCGCATTCGCTTGATGCCTCATATAGAAGCGTCGAAGTATCGCATACAAACGGCTCGATCTCCCGGGCATAAGCACTATATTCGGCGTAGATAGCTTCTTCATCAAGCGGGTCGCTTCCGTAGACCTTCGTGATCAGAGCATTAACTCGCTTTATGCATTCCGAGAGTCTCAGACGGAAGCGATCGGGGTCAATAAATTCCGCCATGCGTATGCCGGTTCGCGACATCTTGTCTGCGTAGGCCGGACCAATGCCACGCCCTGTTGTCCCGATCTTTTTATCGCCTTTAGAGTTTTCCTCCAGATTATCAAGTACGCGATGCCAGGGCATAATAATGTGCACATTGCGGCTAATGCGAATGCGGTCAGCGGGAATGCCTCGCTCTCGAAGGGCAGCAAGCTCAGCCACAAATACGCTTGGGTCAAAAACCACACCGTCGGTTACCACAGCAGTTACGCCTTCATTCAAAACTCCCACTGGTACGGTATGGAATTTATAGATTTCGTTACCGATCACCACTGTATGACCGGCATTGTTTCCGCCGTTGTAGCGGACAACGTAGTCGGCGTCCTGCGCGAGGTAATCGACGACCTTGCCCTTGGCCTCGTCTCCCCACTGCATGCCGACAACCACGACATTTGCCATTAGGCCACTACTCCGAAGAAAAAGTATTAGCAAACACGCAACAGATTATAGCGAATAAAGTTACTGTTGCGTGTCTAAGCTATCAGAAGTGATGGTGTTTGTCAAATGGAATCTCTTTCCCCTTCAATCGTCAGATGGCCTGAGCTTGTCCTCAAATACAATTCTTACCTTTTCCTGTCTTGCTCGCCGCAGATCGACACCCGATTGCCCAACGACTTCAGCACAACAGAAGCAACTGTCAGGTCCACATACGTAGCAAGACCAGACGAACCAATCGGATTCTCTCTTATCTTGCCGCCGTCTATGCGTTATGATGAGGCGCTCTGCTTGCCCACTTGGATACCTCACTTTTTCAAATCATTATCATTGGTGTATTCGAAACCGGCAAGCAGGCTTACTCCGTCTCAAAACATATCACCCAAATCACTTTGATGGCAGATTTCGGGCTTTCTAAAACGTACGTATTTAGTAAAATACATTTCCACAAAATGCTAGTTGACGGCGGCCAGGCTGTGGGGTAGAATCCAAAAGACAGCCTTAAGCCGAGGCGATATTGTTAGCAAAAGGAGGTGAAAGTCGTGTTTAGGCGAACTGCTATCGTCCTGGTAGCTGCCATTACGCTGGCAGCTCTTTCGGGAGCGTTTGCATTTGCGCAGTGTGGTGTAAAGGGTGTCGGGTCTATACACACGAACAACACTAACATCGGGACCCTTAGCATCAACGTTGCCAGGTCGGGCCAGGTGCTCACAGGCGGCTTTCGCTACACGGAAGTAAATCCGCTTAGCCTCAGTCCCGTTAATCGTCCGATCACTGTTATCTACTCAACCAAGCTGGTCTCGGTCGACGTGACGGGCAATGTGGGCAGAGTCAAGGCTATAGGCTTCTGGAACGGTATGTTGTCCGATCTCTACGTAGAAGCACTGGACGATAATCCCAGCGGTGACTGGTATCTGATCAGGGCGGTCCCGATTGACAGTCCGCTTCCCGTTTTGTACGAGGCCAGCGGTGGTGTCTTCAAGGGCGACATCGACGTCTATTGCACGCCAACGATCGGCTATACATATGGCGAGGGAACCATAGCTGTGCCCAGGCCGGAGGGTACAGTGCCGAACGTGGGTAAGTTCGCGTTTAAGGCGGAAGTTACCAATGACGGAAACGTACGCGGAGTGATCCACTATGTTGAGTATTATCCCTACAGCAACTCCGTCGTTAGCCGTCCGAGGGTGACGATTTACGTGCCGGCCGTGCAGAGACTGGAGTTTCCGGGAACCAACGAAGCTGTGCTTATTGGGCGTGGCACCTTGAACGGACGTCTGGCAGACGTTGTGGTAAGAGTTATCGATAACAGACCCGATTTCTTCTACATCAAAGCCACATGTCCGCCTACGTCTCCTTCCGTATGGCCCGAATACTCAGCCGGCGGACCGCTTACGTCAGGAAACATTACAGTTGTGACACTCTAGGCTACCTTCTTGGGTCGGCACCTTTGCCGGAATGTGGGTGCCGACCCGCCTTCCGCAATAGACAATTCAATACATCACATCTGTTGCGCGTTGCAGAGGTGATTATGATGCTTCGCGGTTTAATTGCTACAATTGCCGTTCTTGTAAGCCTGGTGCCCGTCGAAGCCGGTGTGTGGGATGTGTCGGAAGTCTATAGCGGTTGGGGCGGCATCGGCGATAGTTCGCTTACGCTCGATACAAGCGGCATTCCGCACATAAGCTATTCAGCGGATGCGGGACTCTATCACGCCGTCAAAGTTCTGGGAGGCTGGAATTCCGAATTCGTCGCATCCGTAGGCTATAGCGGCGGATGGTCTTCCATCGCAATAAATCCAGCAGGTCAGCCTGCTATTGCCTTTATTGACTGCAGCAGCGAGTCTGGCAATTATCTCAAGTATGCATACAAGTCCGGCGGAGCATGGCTTACAGAAACCGTTGATAGTGTAGGTTGGTTGCCGGAACACATATGTCTTGCTTACAACCCGGCAGGCCAGCCGTGCATCGCTTACTGCAAGAGTGTTGGTGTCGATCCTATACGCACATACGTCTGCTTTGCGCGACGCGTTTCGGCCGGCAATTGGAGCATACAAAACATCGCAGAGGTCGGTTTTGTGACTGCACCGTCTATGGTGATCGATAGTACTGACACTACTCGTATTGCTTTTGTTGATTCAAACACCGGAGGGGTGAGGTACGCATCGAAAGCAGGGGTTGGACCTTGGATCTTGCAAACCATCGACGGCAACCAAATGTCTCCGGCAATCGGGTATGCTTCCATTGCCTTGCAGCCAAACGGGTCTCCGGCTGTTGCCTACTTTACAGGTGTGCCTGGTTCCAGTGTTTTGACCTTGAAGCTCGCATGTTGGCAAGGTGGAACGTCCTGGACGCGCGAGGCAGCCGCAAGCATTTTGAACGAGGGAGCATATCACTGTTCGGTTGCAGTGCGTCGAGGTCCGGTGCCGCTGATCGCCTATTACGATACCGCCGCATCATGCTTGAAGTGCGCATGGAAATCGGGAAGTGGTTGGAGCACGGAAGTGATTGATCCGGCTACTTTAGCGGGTTTTCGACCGTCGCTCAAGCTCGATTCTTTAGGCAATGCTCACGTTGCTTACTTTGACAACATGAACTTCAACGTGAAATATGCTTGGTCGCCAACACCAATTCAGGATGCGAAGCTTTTGGCGGATGGCGAGATGGTGCAGATATCGGCGGTAGCTGCTAGCAGTGGATCAGGCGAGCTAAATCCCCGTATTTATGTGCAGGATTTCGAACGAACCTGCGGTATTCAGCTTTATTTCACGCAACAGGTTCCGACCGTCGCTCGCGGCTCTGTATTGGATATTCGAGGACAATTGACTACTGTGGGCGGAGAGCGGGCTATCATCAATCCGAATGTTGAAGAAATAGGCATTCCGGTAGTTTTGAGGCCGCTTGCGGTTACGAACAGATCTCTTGGCGGTGGTGACTTCCGTTATCAACCTGGGCCTCCGGCAAGAGGACAGCGAGGCATTACTGGCGCGACAGGACTCAACAACATCGGCCTTCTGGTGACAATCTGGGGTGCGTACACCTATGTGGACAGCAGCACGTTTGCTATTGACGACGGCAGCGGCGTAAGCGTCAAGTGTGTTGTTCCGCCTGGTGTCAGCATCAATCCCAATTGGCGATATGTTTGTGTGACCGGAATCAGTTCGTGCGAGCCGGTGGATCAGGAGCTGCATAGATTGATGCGCGTTCGCGCATCAAGTGACATTGTGGTTTTGCAGTAGCCTGGTACTCAACTCGCACGCCGCAGTTATTGTGACTCGATAATAGAAGCAGCCAGCACGAGGTCGTCAAACCAGGCTGTTCCGTTTGATCCGGCAGCCATTACGCACTCGAAAATTGCTCCTGATGCCCACTTGGGTCGTTTTAGCAGCCTTCGCACTTCCTGCCATTCCGAGGATTGTTGGGCTGGCCGGAGCACATCCGTTTGCAACACCGTTCCCTGGGAATTTACCCACTGCACGCGCAAGAAAGCGTCCAGTGTAGGGTTGCTCAGTCTGAGCCAACCGCTCGCCAGGAACTCTTCACCAGGACCCGTTCTCACGCGCTCGCTCGACCACGACCGTTCCGTTTCTCCTCCTATGATTTTTAGTCCTCTAAGCATAGCGTAACAATCGCGCATGCCGCAGTTGATGTCAAATAACCCTTCGAGTTTAATATTCTGCCACTCTGGTTTTGTCCAAAGACAAGCCTTATCATCGGAGGGTATCCACCCATCGCATTTACCATCGCCGTTGCTATCGAACTCTAGACTAGGGTTCTTTAGCAGGTTCGTGAAGACTCCACCCAAGCTTAGTTGGGGCAGTCGGTAGTCTGTCTTCTTAGTGTCTGATATAACAGGTGCTCCGATTAGATAATATGGCGCCTGTTTCCCGTTTGGTATAAACTCTCGTTGTGTGAGTACCATACAATCCACGAGCTTAGCATAGGGCCGATCTTCCGCCATAGTAAGCACGGTTCCCTTGGGTCTGGGTTCGTCTACTTTGATGGTAATCGTGTGTTTTCCTGGCGATAGACGGATACTTCCGTAGTGATACCAAGCGAACATTTGTCGTGTGTCCTCGACAGCGTTATAATGCGATACTACCCGTATATCATATGGGACGAGCGTATTCGGTACGCGTACCGGATTGCCTGAGTCTATTTGTATCCAACATGGCGAACAGAAGGAGAGGTAGTTTTCTCTCACCCAGAGGTGGTAAACTCCTTCTTTGGTTGTATAAAACTCGTAGGTGGCATACCATCCTGTTTCTCGCGGAGGCTTCACTGCTGTTTCCAATCCGAGAAACGCATTGCCCGATAGTGCAGTCAATCCTCCGAGCGTCGAGTAGTTCCAGTTGTGAAACTTGGCGTTTTCCGCTTCCAGCCACACGTATGGTGTGTTCAGGCTATAGAACAAATCCTCAGCGCGGTTCAAAGCTGCTGCAAGCCGGAGCGGAGTAGACTTGTTGCCGGACGTCGTCCATGCCAGCACTTGCTCTAACTCTGCCCGCTCCGTGTCGGGAACTTGCCTTGCTCTTTTCCAAGGTTCCGCAAATATCGGACCGTCCTTTGGACGCGGTACTGCTTCGTTTGGGTCCAACCCGCGTACAATTACCGTATCTGTGGCATTCAAACTGTCTACCATGATCCCTTCTGGTGCCCAATCGTAGTTTGCCTTGACCAGGGACCGGTCTATCGATTTCAGCCTGATTTTCACACCTTCAGGGGTTCGCTCGCCTGCCGGAGCGCCGCCGGGATAGAAGTAAGTTGCATCGCTTCGCCAGGGCAAGATGAACTCCGCTTCGCCACTGGTCGCGGAGATTACCGTGACCGGTACGCCATTATCGTTGTAAGAAAGCCAAGATATACCCGGTAGTGCGTCCAAGATGCGGACTCCGAGAAGTTCCGTGAACACGCCTTGGTATGCGTCGATAGGCTTCTCAGATCCGAATACTAGGTCCTGTGGCTGGTAACCATGCTGCCCGAACACTTCCTCGCTATTGATCTGTACATTACCGTCGATTAGATTCCACACTAAGCCGTTCCAAGTTCGGTTCAACACTCGACTTGTTGGGGTAGGCTTGAGAATCTGGAACCGCCGTCCACGTTCGTTCTCTGCGAATCTGTCTGTATAGTATTTATCAATGGCGGGAATGCTGCCAAGATCCTTCCTGAAGCCTATTACGGTAATGCGTTTGCCTGCCTCAATAGCGTTTGTGATTTCGTTTGTGAACCTATCGCTGGCGGGTTTGTCTTGGATGTTGACAATAAACATCGGTGTCTCGGGTCGAAGAGAAAACGCCGGCAGAATCCAGATGTTGTTTTGTGCGCGTTCGACCGGCTCACGCCACCACCATCCACCCATGTTCGCGAAGTCGTTACACGGCTCGCTCCATAGTTCCATGCTGCATGGATGGAAATGCGCCGGGAAACGATAATAGACTGTGGGTTTGTAATCTACGAGCTTCGACGCGTTGGCAAGAATTCGGTCATAGGTGGCAAGCCATTCGAGTTGCCGAGGGTCGCGGCTTATGTTATCAGACCACGGTTCTTGCATTCCGCGCCCTCCGATCATGTTGTATTGGTAGATGCCCTTTGCTCCCGCCGATATCAAAGCATTGAAGTTTGCATACATCGTGCCGAGTCGATCCGAGTATCCAATGGGCTTGTTGCGTGAGAGACATACATCTTGATGATTGCCCTCACCGGTCTCGGTGACGATGAGCCAGGTAGTTTTGCGCGCCTGTTCACATTCTCCGAAAGCATGGATTGCCATAAACAAGAGCATCGGTTCGCCAGTGCCGTAGCTTTCCATACCGAGGCCGTCATGTCCTGATGCGAGACCTGTGTCGTTGATATGCCACCAGTCTACATCTGAGAAGCATTTATATATTACCGGCACGTTATTCATGCTTTTGAATACGTCTGCAATATGATTGCAATAGTGCAACAGGCTGCGACCTATGAACTCACGGACGTCGTAATTGAATTGGCTGGCGCATGCTTCCATGGTGTAGAAACGCTTAGCACTGCGCGAGTAGGCATATTGCATCAGCTTGCCAGTATTCTTATCTTCGAATCGCTCGACGGAAATAGTGCTCCCTGCGGCAGTGAATGTCGGCCATTCTCCGTCAATTGCTTTCCATGCATCGTTTAACCTTTGGATCGTTCCGTAGCGTTCTTCCAGCCATTCGGCGAACTCTTCTGCGAAAGCGGCAGCGCTGGGAATGAAATCGTGCGAGGTGTTCATTTCATTCCAAAGCGGGTCCACGACGAATCTAAAACCGGGTCCAAGCTTGACCTTGGAATAATGTTCCCGAACCTTCTTAACGTAGTTCTGGTATTTGTCGTCCCAGTAGTACATCACAAAGTTGTCCGGACCTGCTCGGTCGGCTTGGAAGATTACTCGGTAGTCTGCGCCCTTTGGCACGCTAACATAGGCTTCCAAATACTTGCCGTCTACTACGCGAGCTTCGCCTGAATCAACAGGCCTACCGCTCTTGTTGTCGAACACCAAATAAATGCCCGATCTTGGCTCTTTGGCATCCACTCGTACGATTCCGCTCGCTTTGACATTTTCTATGCTGAGTCCGCTCGGGTAGCTGTAGCCAAACCCTTTTGCTTCCAGAGCCTGGAATTCTATACCGTAGGTGAAGCCGTTTGCGTCCAGATAGTCGATAGTCTGCTGAAAGAAGCGATAGTCGTCGTCTGAGTAGTCCTTCCAGACATAGGGCTGATTAACGCCAAGATGAAGGTAGATATTTTTTACGCCGTAGCGCTTGAGCAGATCGAGTTGAGCCTTGACGAGGTTCCAGTCGCGGTCGTAGATAAACATACCGCCGGCGGGAATAAACGGTTCTCCATCCCATATTAGCGTATGCGCTTTGTTGATGTGCCAATAGTGTGGTGTGCCATATTTGTCAATGAAGCAGCCCGTAGTGATGACAGTTGCTTCCTTTTGATTCGTGCGGCTGAGTTGAGGCGAGGGCGAAACAACGATCCGACCGTTTGCCGTTGCCTTCTCTTTGTACATTCCTGCCTTCCACTCGTATGTGCCGGATGGAATATCTTCCGGAATTTTGATAGGGTAGGGACCAAAATCGACCTTCTTGCCGGGAAGCCATTGCATATCGCCTAAGTCGATAGTTTCGACGTGGTAGACAAGGTCGTTCTTTTGCAAGTAGAACCATAGTTTGCGTTTTTCCTTGGGCATCTTGTTTACCACAAGTTCAAAAGTTGCTTCGAAGCTGCTACCGATGGAAGCTGATTCCGGCACTTGCACGCTGATGGAGCGCAGCAAACCTGGATCCTGTGGGTAGTCAGGCGGTTCATACGCACCAAAACTTGCTTCCATTGTTGCGATTAACAAAGAGAAGACTAACAACGATCTCACGGAAATCCTCCCGGACTGATGAAATCCTAGTCTATTGAAGCGCTTTTGCACGTGGACCTAGAAGTCCTCCTATGCACTAAGATGATTGTTGCTAAGTTTCGGACACATTGCAGTGGACTATATAACGCTCGACGGCGTGCAATGAATACCTGTTTTGCTAAATAGGAAATACTACGGAAGGAGATTTCTTGTCTTGCTCAGAATGAAAGAGATGATGGTTAGGGTAGCAAGCGGCCGACCATGTCAATGTCAATTATGCTATATACTCTTATCCTATCCGAAGTACATATACGCAACGGAGGTTGCAAGCTGAAATGAGATTCGGCTGCTGCGTGGGGTTGGATAAAGCGAAAATAGTGCAGGATGCGGGATACGACTATGTCGAACTGCCCGTTGCTACAGTCAAACCGGAGTCTCCGGATGCGGAGTTCGACGAGGTGCGGGAGCAGATTGCCGAGCTGGATATCTTGCCGGAAGCCTGGAATTGCATGCTTCCAAGGGATTTGAAAGTAACAGGTCCCGAGGTCGATCAATATCGATTGGAGCGTTATCTCCGGACCGCATTCGAGCGGATAGAGGAACTAAGCGGAGAGATAGTAGTATTTGGTAGCGGCGGGGCCAGAAACGTGCCTGAAGGTTTTCCGATGGAAGAAGCGCGCCAGCAGATCATCGAGTTCGTATGCCTTGCGGGAAAGATTGCCGGTACTCATGGCATTACCATTGCAATTGAGCCGCTCAACTCGAAAGAGAGTAATATTATTAACTCCGTGGCGGAGGGACTTGAAATAGTGCGCGCCGCTAATCACCCGTTTGTTAAAGTACTTGCCGATTTATACCACATGGATGAAGAACACGAGCCTCTGCAACATGTAGTTGATGCCGGTTCCGACTTGGTGCACACACATACGGCGGATACCGGTCGGCTTTATCCAGGCAGCGGCAACTATCCGCATCGCGAATTCTTCCAAGCGCTTCGTGCTGCTGGTTACGACGATCGAATGTCTGTGGAATGCAAGTTTGTTGATTTCGAAGCCGAGTGCCGCAAGGCTCTTGAATTTCTCAGAAGCATAGATGCGGAAACGTCATAGCCGAAGTGTAACAAATTAAAATTAGTTAGAGCCGATCCGCATATCCCATGCGTGTGGACGCCAAAGACGAAATGGATATAGATTTAAGCATACGTATCAGGAGGAATTATGCCGCGAGCTGATGTTTGCATAGAAGCCGTTTTTACAGACCTTCCACTTGTCGAGCGTGCAAAACGGGTTGCTGATGCAGGGTTCGACGCAGTCGAGTTTTGGTTCTACGATATGGGAGGAGATCGGGGAATTGCCGAGTTTGGAAAGTGGTGTGCCGACAACGGTGTCTTGATCAACAACGCAGTCGTGAATGCTCCGGACGCAAGCATAGGCGGATCGCTTGTGGACCCTGCCGATAGGTCCCGTTACATAGAACGTCTCAGAGAAACTATCAAAGTCTGCAAAGACATCAATTGTCATCAGGCGATAACTTGTACTGGTAATGCCCGGCCGGGAGTTTCCTATTGGGCTCAGAAGCGATGCGTAATAGATACTCTGAAGGTTGCGGCAGATGTGTGTGAGGCTGAGAACTTTCAGCTCTTTCTGGAGCCTCTGAATACACTGGTAGACCATCACGGTTATTTCCTGTCGTCTGCAGAGGAAGGAGGCGATATCTGCAGACAGGTAGGCAGCCCGCGCGTGAAACTTCTGTTCGACATCTACCACATGCAGATAATGGGCGGAAATGTTATAGCGCGCATAGAAGAACTGATAGACGTAATTGGGCACTTCCATTCTGCTGGCGTACCCGGCAGGCACGACCTTGACATAGGCGAGCTTAACTATCCGAACATTATAAAAGCAATTGATGCTTTAGGTTATAAGGGTTTGTTCGGACTCGAGTACTGGCCGGCAGGAGACCAAATGGAGTCTCTGAAACGAATGCGCGCATTAACGAAATAGCAATCGCCCGATACGATTACCGAGTTTACTGTACCTATACACCGAACTCTGCTACAATTCGATCAAGCTGAGACTTCCGCTCTGCATCGATCGGCGTGTGGGCTTTGCGCATAAACTCTCGTGTCAGATCCTTTGCCAGTTCATAAGTGTCTTTCGCTCCGGCAGCTTCCCACGATGCTCGCGGACCTCGCACAGCAAGCCGAGGCACATGATATTCGTCTGAGTGCAGATACTTAAGCGTATGCTCTGCAGTTAGATATGTTTCTCCTTGTGGTCCTATCTGCTTGATCAGGTCTGCAGCGATGGTGTCTTCGTTAACTTCGATTCCTGCTGTAAGGCGGCGCGAGATAGCAGTAATTTCTTCGTCCATAAGAAGTTGTTCATGGCTGCATGTCATACCGGTTGCGAACATACCGCAGTTTACCACCAGGTCGTTTCCTGCTGCGATGGATACAAACTGACTTAGAGTCTTTTCCCACGAGTTTTGCTCGTCATGAGCGTGATTGTCCGAGTTGGGTGCTGTAGTATGGCACGGTAGCTTATAGAACTTCGCCAGTTGAGCGCCTGCAATCCGACAGACGGATGTTTCAACTGAACCTACCAATGCAGCTCCGGTACGCATATCAGTAACAGTCCAGGAATTAGCGTATATCACTTTTGCCCCAGGTCGAATGAGCTGGCAAATTGCGATTCCTGATAGGCATTCCGCGTTGTTAACCGTCAGCAGACCGGCAAGCGTAAACGGTGCAGATACACCGGCATTCGGTTCGGGCAGAATTGCCAGTGGCACTCCAAGCCTTACAGTATCTTCGATTGCGTCACACACGCTTTCTTCCCAAAACAGAGGACTGGTAGGCGAAAGCTGACTTATTCCGTAGACTTGAGATTCAAAGTCGCCGCGGAATGCCGCACGAAGGAGGCTTATGCACGCTCGGTTCACATCCGATTTATCCGTTGAGAAGTAGATCGGCTTTGTTGAATTCTCCACGCATGCCCTTACTCCATATAGGAGTGTTGCTTTTGGGTCTGGTACATCCTGCGGCATTACAGGAATTCCAACCATATCGATGTGTTTAAGGTGGTTGCAGATTCGCGCAAAAAGCTCTACATCTGCTACCGTCGACGGACGCGTTTTGCCAGTTTCTGTATCGACCCAGAAAACAGCGTTGTGGCCGGCTGCTACCCTCGGAGTCCCGTCGCCGAGCGTAAATGCAAATTCTCCCTCGCGGTTGAAAACATCAAATCTGCCAGGCACCTTGGCTACAGCATCCTCGACAGCAGAACGTGTAAACTTTACAATTTGTGTTTCTTTACTTACCTGTAGACCTTTGCTTGCGAGGAAATCCAGCATTCTGCGGTTGAGAACTTTGACTCCGCAGTTGGCAAGGATGTCAATTGTGGCCTCGTGAATCTGCTTCATCTCAGCATCGGAGAGGACTTTTAGGGTAGCAAGTTTCATCTTTGTGTGTATCCTCCTTGTGTGCATCGCAGAGTAGGGTGTACGTGGATATGCTTATAGAAAACTTTGCTTTAATCCTTGAGGATTTTAGCCAGCAAGCGGATAACACAACAGAAGAATCTCTCAAGCCTTGTCAGAGGAGAAAGACCATGAAGTATGAAGAGATGAAACCGGAAGATTATCGTCGCGCTAAAGATGCCGCGCCGATTGCGTATTTGCCTTGGGGGGCACACGAATGGCACGGCAAGCACAACCCTCTGGGACTTGATACTTTGAAAGCCCACGGCCAGTGCCTGGCATTGTGTGCTGAAACAGGTGGGGTAGTTTTCCCGCCCGTTTATTGCGGTCATCAGACAATGAAGCCGCACGCGGGCTTCGACTGCACACTTGAGTTCAGTTCCGAATGCGTCAAGATGATGGTGACCGAGTATCTTGAGCAGCTTGCAGATGAGGGATTCAAGGTCATCGTCATTGTTATGGGTCACTACGGAGGCCGGCATGTGAACGCCATTTTGGAAGTTGTCTCAGACTTCAACGAAAGCCGTAACGATGTAGTTGTGTGGGCTTTTCCGGACTACGAGCCTACGAGGGATGAGGGATTTCCTGGCGAACACGGCGCTTGTTTCGAGACTTCTTATATTATGTGGTTCCGGCCTGAACTGGTCGATCTGACACGACTTCCGCAAGAAGGCGAGCTCGACTTCGCAACCGAAGGCATTCACGGCGTCGACCCCCGTGGGAATGCATCGGCCAAAAAGGGACGCGATGGCGTCAATGTACTCGTGAAGAACGCTGCTCCAAGGATATTGGAGATGCTTGAAAAGCTAAAGAGTTAACCCTTCACAAAAAACGCATAGGCACGGTGACTCAATTCTTCTTCGGCGTCTCTATCGGCGCAGGCTTTGTTGCAGGCTTCTCAGCGGGCTTCTCAGGTGACGCTTCCTTAGCCTGCTGGGCAGCCTTCAACACGGTGGAGCATGGGAGTACCACCATCAGCATATCCTGATTCGAGGAAAACATTCCCATAGAGCGGCCATCGCCTGGTGCAGTTCGCATAACAACGATCCCTACCGGTTTGCCGTCAAGTGCAAATGCAGGACAGCCGAACCTTTCACCGTTAATCACGTAGAATGTTCTCGGCTTCGTTACTACGGCTTGCACGCGTTGAAGCAACACCGCGAGCGAACGACCTGCCGCCGGTCCGAGCCTATAAAGCACACACAACTCATCTGCAAGTTGTGGAGTGGCAGATTTCGAAAGGTCTACAAACTTCATTGGCGAGGCGGGCGCCTTTTTCGGCCGCAGGAATGCCAAATCAAGGTCGCGATCACGCAGCACTATATCAGCCGGTATTTCTGTGCCGTCTGCCGATTTGATCTTCACATCTACAACGTTGCTGGTGAACTTGGAGTCAGTCTCCCCTTCCATAAACGTACTGAACACCTTGGTAGGGTCGAGTTCGGAGAGCGCTGATACAACCAAGCCTGAAGGATCAATAACAGTTCCCGGTACAGATATTCTATTTTCCTCTTTTTCGGTCTCGCCGCCGAAAGACATGCTGGTTTCGATCACCAGTTGAACCGTAACGACCGCTTCGTTGTTTTCCTCAGCGATCTTTCTTGCCTGTTCACTCGTTTCCGCCACACATGTTGTGCTAAAACTACCTATAAGTATCGCTGTTACAAACCACAATGTGACAGTTCTGCTCACGATAAAATCTCCTTTCAGTATTTGGCGCCTACAACTCAGGCCAGCTAGGTTCGATTTCAAGAAACACCGTATGTATGCCACGACGAACCTCAAAAACAACCATCTTAGGCTTCTTTTGAGCAACCTGTTCCAGTGCACGTTTCAAGTCGTCTAGGTTGGTGATCTGCACTCTATCAACCGCAGTAATCGTGTCGCCGCTG
>Ga0123519_10006228_pt1 | contig 18852 bp, 20 predicted proteins | sample YelNatPaOPRAMG02_FD_87396 | JGI IMG/M metagenome (GOLD analysis project Ga0123519, IMG submission 87396) | Hot spring microbial communities from Yellowstone National Park - Yellowstone National Park OP-RAMG-02 (version 2) | ecosystem: Environmental > Aquatic > Thermal springs > Hot (42-90C) ... | reverse complement strand
CTTCCGACGCATGGCCTTGCTGATCTGCTGATAAAGGATGCAAAGAAAGTGGATCCGCAGCTTCCTTACGAGAGGAGCGATATAGAAGGGATGTTCAATAGGACCGTGGTGGTTCCTTATGAAATGGAACACAGCATAGGAAACGTCAAATTCACATACCATGATGCAGGTCACATCCCTGGAAGCGCGATGATGGAAATAAAGACTGAAAAGAAAAAATTATTCTATACCAGCGATTTCAAGATGGAGAATACAAGACTGCTGAATGGAGCAAAAGTTCCTGAAGGTGAGTATGATGCATTGATAATAGAGAGCACTTATTCGAAAAGATTCCATCCTCCAAGAAAAGAAACAGAAAGAAAAATAATAAATATAATAAAGACAACATTAAAGGAAGGGGGCCACGTGTTATTTCCAACCTTTGCTGTCGGAAGAACACAGGAACTTGCAATGGTGCTGACAGATTACCAGATTAATGCACCTATCTTCATAGATGGAATGGGAAAAGCAGCAAGCGATATCACGTTGAGTTACCCAAGATATATAAGCAATCCAGGAAAACTTGCGAATGCATTCGAAAAAATAACACCAGTTGGAAAAAACAAAAAGGAGCCTTTAAAAGAACCTTCAATAATAATTGCGACATCCGGAATGTTAGAGGGAGGGCCTGCAATAAGCTATCTTCTTGCATTGGATCAACTGAAAAAAGATGAGAATATTGATTCGTCTGTAGTGTTTACTGGATACTGCGTAGAGGGAACCGGAGGATGGTTGCTGCAGAACAAGCAAATGATAAAATTAAAGCCAAAAAAAGAGGGAAAAAAGATAAAACAAATACCAATAAATTTGAACGTTTTCTATGAGCCGCTTAGTGCACATGCAGGAAGGAATGAGTTGTTTTATTTCATAGAGAAGATGAATCCACACAAAGTCATATGTGTACATGGTGATGACTGTCCCGGATTTGCAGAAGAGCTGAAAGAGAATGGATTCGATGCAGTTGCACCGGCACTTGGAGACACGATCTCTATCTGATTTTTTTAATTCTTTTTTACATTTTTGCATTTCTTGGAATATATTATGCGTTCTTTTTAGTTCTCAAGCATCATTAAACCACGAAGACAAAGGAAAGATTTATAAATTACAGATACGTGTTTATTGTACTGTTTTTAAGGAACAGTAATTTGTGGTGAGGTTATGGATAATGAAAAAAGAGATTTGAAACGAATGAATAAGTTCAAAAGAGAGAATGAATTAGAACAAAAAAGGATGAATGAACTTAGCAGATTTAAAGAGACAAAACACGAAGACATAATTAAAATGATGCCTTTGGAAGAAAAACTTGAGCAGATCAGATACAACAGAAAAAAGCTGTCATTCACACAGAAAATCAATAAATACTACGATGTAATGCAAAAGATACAGACAGAGGAAGATATAGAAAAAGTTGTTGAATGTTTACTTGAAGAAAAAACACCTAGAAAGATAGCTATAAAGCTAGTAGATAAATTCGAAAATAATCAAAATAAACTGGTGGATATTGCATTAGGTGAGATGCTATACAAATCAACAGAAAAAATGATAAGAGACAAAGAGTACGAGAAAAGAAGAATACAAGAAGAATTCAATAAAGCAATGGGAATTAGATTCGGATCTGAAAAAGGATTAGATTATTCTGATGGAGACCCTAAGGAATTAGGAGAAAGAGCATTTTTATATGGGGTCTATAATCAAGACAGATACAATTATGAGAATAAGAATACAAAAGGTAAACAAGACAAATAACATTAAAAGACAAAATAAGATATTTTAAGCTAAGACATTTATTTTAAATTCTTTAAGCTCTTAGAGGTGAAAAAATTATGAGAATGCGTAAAATTAATAGAAAAAAAGAAATTGGAAGATTCATAAAGATGCACGATGAATTCGATCATCTGATACAGATAGAAGAGTTGATGAAAAAATGTACTTATATGTTGCCAAATGAAAAAGAAATAATAATGGACATTCTGGATGAAACGAAAATTAGGACACTGAGAAACATTGAATGGCAAAGGAAAATTCTGGGATTATCTCAAGAATTTGTCGGTGATATACCTGAATTGATTGCAAGAGTAGAAGCATCAAAAAAGGAAAGAAAAGAAAAACAAGAAAAAGATGAAAAACAATGAAGGTCTGAAGAATCTTCCTAATCGTTATTCATTTACTACTATAATTTATTAATTGATTAAATTTGTTAATTGATTAATTTTGATTTTTATTTAATTTACTTATTTTCTTTTAATTTATTTTTTCTTAAATATCAATTGATTAAGCCCAGCTCCAATCGATACAAAGATTGTAGCAAGTATAATGAGAAAAACAAGAGCAGAAAACCAGAACGCAGTATCTGCAAGTATCTCTGAAATTGATAAACCTATAAGAAAAGCATAAACAAAGTATGCAACGAATATCACACCTATTATAGGCAAGACAAAGATTTTTATAAAGTCCTTAATAGAATATTGCCTAAATAATTCTTCTTTATTTATTCCTTTATTTGCAGACAATTCAGATGTCAATCCGGCCATTATTCTTAAAAATAATAGAATTCCCGCAACTACAAATGTAAGATGCATATCTGCTGAAGTATAAAAAACAATTCCTGTAATTATTCCCATAAATATAATTAATGAGAACTCTACAACCTCTTTCTTTTGATGCGGTAAAGAGTTGATGATTTTATTTATCTTTTTGAAAATCAAAAAAATTAATTGAATAACAAATAAAGAAAAGACATATGTGAATGCAAGTGTAAGCGAATTAATTACATCTATTTTTTTATCGTGAATACCTAATAATGTAAAACCTAAAAAGATAAGGATAAGAGCATAAAGATACTTGAGTAAAATAGTATATATATCATTCCTTTCCAATATAGATAAGAAATCTATAAAGATATCAAATTTTGTTCTCTTTGTATCTATTTCGTTCTCTTTTTCATTTTCTAAATCATTATTTTCTGAATAACCTTTAGAACCTTCACCATTATCCATATTCTCACATTTTTAATTACTTGATTCAATCCTTTTTATGACGATCAAATATACTCTTTAAGCTTAGATTCCAATTTTTCAGCCTGTGAAAGATGAAACGAGTAAGTTTTATCTTTAGTTTTTACATTAATAAAACGATCTTTTTTTGAAATTTCGATTATATCCTTCAAGTCGATTACTATTTTATCAATTAAAGTCATTTTTAAATTTTCATCTGGCCCTAAAACTTCGAACACAAGTGCTTTAGAATCAACGTATAAAATTCCAAACGATGGTCGATATGTTTGAGCATCAGTATTTTTGATTAACACTGCTGGATCAATTATTTCCACATTATGTTCCATTTTTATCTTATTTATTATTTCCGTTACTTCCTTAGTCGGTCTTTCTATAAATTCATCATAAACAAAACTGGAAAATGCAATTACTTTAAATATTCGCTTAATAAAAGAATATATAATAACAATTGCTATAAATATTAAAAATACAATTGCTAGGATAAAATCTTCGATAACATCACCTTTCACTGCTTCACACAAAGATTTTGCTTAATAATCTTACCTATAACATCTAAATTTTACTCTTGATTTTGTCTTTATTTTACATTTCCCTGTTTACTACAAAGTCAAACAACCCGTCAATGAATCTCTTTGCCTCTGAGTCTTTCATAAATGAGAACTTCTTGTCAAAATTCTTCTTAGCCCTCTTTGCAAAGAACCTTGCTTTTTCTATTGCATAGTCAATGCTTCCATACTTCTTCATTAATGAGAGGATGTAATCAATCTCTTCTTTTGTCTTATCCTTCCTGTCCTTGTTCATGATTGAAACTATTTTTTCTTTTTCCTCTTTTGTCGCGTGCTTCATCAGATGAATAAGAATTAATGTTCTCTTTCCTTCATAAAGGTCTCCTGCTATCTCTTTTCCATATTTTCCTTCTTCTCCGATAAGATTCAATACATCATCCTCGATTTGGAATGCAATCCCTAAGTCATTTCCAATATCTTCAAAATCAGCAAGCTTCTTATCGCTTATTCCTGCAACAATTCCACCGAGTCTGAAAGGAGTTATGAATGTATATCCACAAGTCTTCCCCTTCACCATCGTATAGTAATCACTCTCATCAATGTCCCATTTCTTTTCAAAAACCCATTCAAGCTCCATTGATTGTCCACGCGTACATCTCAAACTCATATCTGCAACTTCATCTAATACTTTAAACGTAAGTTCGTCCCCTAGCAATTTTCTATTTTCTTTACTGAATAATAATTTCCACATTTTTAGATGTAGTGCATCACCCGTATTGTTCGCCAACGGAATTCCATAAATCTTGTGCAATGCAGGCTTTCCTCTCCTTTCCTCTGAGAAATCTTCTATATCATCATGAATTAATATCCAGTGCTGGAATAATTCGAGTGCAACAGCAATATGCTTCATTTTCTTAGGATTGCCCCCGAACGCCTTGCATGACTGAACAGCCAGGACTGACCTAAGATGCTTTCCTCCTCTGGATGGATATTCGAGCATCATTTCTTTAAGCTTAGAGGGCTTTTCTTTCTGTAAAAATTTGATAGTATCTCTTTGAATCGGTTCACCATATTTCTTCAAAAACTGCATTATATCTATGTCTGCCATATAAATCACAGAAAAATTTAGAGAAAATAATATTTTAAACGTAACGTTTAGCTGGAAAAAGTAAAAATTAGAAAGAATAGAAACCATGAATACATTAAGTAAAAAAGTCAAAATTAAAAGGAAAAAATACTAATTAAATAAACCCACATAGAATCATATCAAGTCTAATTCATCGTGAATTCCGTTATCGTAGTGCTTTGGTTTTCTTTTCTTTCCAAGATCCGGATATTTCTCGACTAGAATTTTGGTAAAGTATCCTTTGCGTCTGTTTTTTCCTAAACCATTTAAACTTTCAACCTTTTCTTTCCATCCTTGTTCTGCATTCAATTTTACACTGCTCTTTTTTTTCACCATATAACCACAACTCCTATAACATGTATATTATAAGTTGATATCATAGGATATTGAGATACTATTATAAAACAAAGGTAGTATATAAACATTTCGAATCTACGTGCGAGTTACATTTTTTCTGGCACGGAAATTCCTAGAAGAGAAAGTGTGGATACTAACGCATAATACGCTGCAGATACTATTGCAATTCTTATCTTCTGTTCCTCTTGGGAAGCCTTTAGAACAGGTGTGGTTTCATAAAATTTGTTAAACGTATCAGCAAGACTCAATGCATAATCTGCAACCACATTAGGCTGGTAGTTCTTTGCTGCCTTCTCCACTATAGATGGCAAGAGGAGAATGAGCTTTGCAATTTCTCTTTCTGATTCATTGAGCTGATAATTCTTGAGATCTGATGCTGAAATGGAAGGCTTGATCTCTGTTTTCTCCATTATCCTCTTAGCCCTGACTGCGGCATACTGTATGTACGGCCCACTGTCCCCGGTAAAGTTGAGCGCTTTGCTCCAATCGAAAACAACCTGCTTGTTTGGTGAAACTCTAAGGAATGAGAATTTAATTGCTGCATTTACTATCTGCTTTGCAATCTTCTCCTTTTCATTTTCTTTAATTCCTGATTTTTCAACCCTCTTGTTTATCTCTTCCAATGCTCGCTTCATACCTTCTGCGAATAGATCATCTGCAGAGAATCCGAGCCATGTTCCTTCCCTTCCGCTGAAATGCCCCTCTGGAAGTATGACGTGCTCGTAAGCTACATGTATATAATTATCAGCCTGGGTATAACCCATCTTTCTGATTATGTAACGTATGAGATCCTGCAGATAGGACTGCTCCACCCCTATTATGTTTATAACCATGTCTGCATTTCCAAAACCCTTGACATCTCTTCCATTCAAATCGGTGGTGTAAAGCGATTTTTTATTTGGTTGCTTTTCAAAAACGCTGTATTTCAAATTTCCTTCTGCAAGTCCGAACTTCCACATTGCAAGAGCAATATCCTTAGCGGTATAAGTAGGTATGCCGTCTGACCTCACTATAACCTTTTCATCAGACTTCAAAGATGGAAACTCTTTTTCATCCAGCTTTACAACGACACAACCTGCTTTTTCACCCTCTGTTTCCTTCACAAAGATTCCAGAGTTAAGCATCTTCTTGAATATAGTATCATAAAGCTTGAATCCAATTAAGTCACTTTCCCATATAAGAAGATCTTGATAGATGTTGTAGTTATAGGATGTTTGAAGCTGCGCCCTGACAACTCTTTCACATATGTTTCTTGCGGTCTTTGATGTGACCGGATCTCTTTCATCAAGTTTCTTCATTAGTCTCCTCACTTCGTTCTCAATTTTAGCAAGGTCCTTGCTTATTTCAACATACTGTTTGCCTATCAGCAGATCAAATTTCTGCTTCTCGTCTTCCTCTGTCCTCGGAAGAGTAAGATAACCCCAAATACTCTGAGCCACCTGAAGCCCCAAATCATTTATGAAATTCTGTCTCTCCACATTGTAGCCATAAAATTCATAAATATTGGATATTGAATTACCTAGGAGTGCATTCCTGAGATGACCTATATGCCATGGTTTATTTGGATTAACGGAAGGAAATTCTATTATTACTTTTCTATTGTTTTTTTCAAATCTACCAATATTCTCCTTTTCAACAAGTGCATCCTTTATAACTGAACAAAGAAATGCGTCTGAAAGAGTAAAATTGACATAAGGACCTATTGCCTTCACTTCCTTCACCAACTTTTTTCCCACTTTAATCTTATCTGCAATCTTTGATGCAACCTGGGCCGGGTTAGTTGAATACTTCTTTGCGATTAAGAACGAAATGGAAGAAGAAAAGTCTCCAAATTCGGGCTTTGCCTGGGAAATTGTACTTTCACAATCACCAAGAGAAATATCATATTTAAGTTCAGTGCATGCATCGAAGATTGCCTGCGCCAATTCAGAGTGAATAATGTTAAGCTTGTTCATAAAATCACTATAACCTTTTATATAAGTCTTTATATGTAATATTCATTAAGTTGAATGATATTAAATTGAATGATTATATATGGGATGCGATCAGTAGATAAATATAATTGCAAATATAGATTTAAAATAGTTTATTGCAAAAATATTTATTACTTTTATTACGAATGTATTAAAGCAAAAAATATAATCTCTCTGGGGCCGTGGGCTAACCTGGTACGCTGCCAGCTTCGGGAGTTGGTGATCTGAGTTCAAATCTCAGCGGCCCCACTGTTTTTATTCAAAAAGTTCAAGATTTGTCTTTGAATCCACAAGATTTATTTCATTGAATCTGTATATTGGTATTAGTGGAGAATCAGAGAAATCAATCTCCTTGCCTTGAAGAAAAATGTAATCTCCTTTTGCACCTAAGACAGTTATCTTATTCTTTTTAATCCATTCTCCAAGAATTGCATACGAATTGTTAATCAGTTTTCTAAAAGAATCATCACCATCTGGAGGAATTCCATATAATGCAAGGAATTGATTGAACTTGAATGTCTTTATCTGAAATTGATTAAAGGCAAACATAAGATTTTCTGCTGAAATCTTCTCTGTTAAAAAACTGTTTTCAGGCTTGGACAATATAGATTTTATTTTTCCTTCGATATCTTTGAACCTATTGAATGCTTTCCTAAATTGGGCAAGCATTTTTTTGGAATCATCTGCAAGCTGGCAAGAATATTTTTCTGGAAGGTTGTAGAGAGAGATTAAGTCCGAATTCTCAAGCTCGAAATAGTTAAAGAATTGAAACAGCATGTCAGTGTTTTCCCTTCTACCTGGTGTCTTATTGATATAAAGCTTTATCTCTCTGCTTGCTTTCGGATTAATGGTCTCTAGAGAGATTATGAACGACCTGAACTTGTCTTTTATGTAAGAATAAGCCTTGTAATACTCTCTCGTCAATGACTGATTTATTCGCATCTCCCTGTCTAAAGGGTCCATTAAAATAGTACCGTCTTCCTTCCCTATCACGTAGTAATACTTCCCAAACAACTCCAACAACTCATTGTGTGAGATATTTAACTGCCTCTCCATCTGCTCAAGAATATCGTTTTCTTTTCTATAAAGGTAGTAATCCAAATGAATATTTCTTCTAAGGAAATATTTAGGATACTGGAGCTGCGCAATTCTTATTATGTTGTCTTTATGAAGATTGTTGAAATAGAAGCTCCAATTAGAATTTGATGGCATTATTGCTTTCGAAAGCAGCAATTCAAGCGGAAAGTAGGTGAGATAAACATCCTTATATCTTCCAGGTGAGAACTGTGAAATTCCTTCATCAGAGAATTGCCTCTTCATATATTCGTTTAACCTTCTCTTGAATATCTGTCTCTCATCCTCTCTCTTCTTCTCCTTATAACCATAGTACAACTGAGAATGACGTATCGACCATTCACGCATATGAAATATTTCATCCATTGAAGTAGGTGAAAAAGCAACGTCGCTTATGCTTATATGAGGAACCATTAATGAGGCAGAATATAGCGTTCTAAGTAAAGGCTCGAAATCAAATATCTCGATTAGTGGATCTATATCGTGTGTTGAGTAAAAGTCTAATATTTGTTCTGCATTGATATCTCCGTTTATTGCCTTTATTTCCAACTCCTTAAGTTGGTCATGCGTTGCAATCTTGTGAAATTCAGAATCCAAAACAGTCGATAACCCCATCCTGCGCTTCTCTCTGTATATGAAATTCGCTACGTCTGCCAGTTTATGTGAAAGATCAAAGACGTTAAGCTTAAGATAAGGGAACCAGACAGATGCAAGCCTGTGCGTATCAAGTATTTCCTGCGCTGCCATAGTTATTTTTTGATAGAAACCTCTCCTCCATAAACGTGGTTCTTTTTTCTTCACTGCAATTTCGAATCTTTTTGTTTTGTTCTTTCTTGCACTTTCTCTAATCTCCTTTAGGTCGTAAGGGATGACATGGCCAACGAGTCTATAAGGCTTTTCATGTTTAAGAGTGGATATAACAGCCTCTACAAGCTCATGTTCTGAATCAAAATATCTAACTTCAAATCCATTTATTTCCTTGATTTCTTTTTCTGTTTTAGCGTTGCTTCTTAGCTTGAAATATTGCCTCAACACTGAACCGTTCTCCCTCCTTATGTGAATCATAACCCTAGATATTTGCTCCTTGAATCTGTCCTCAGTCAGATCAATGTCGCCTGCTTCCTTCGTATGTAATATCAATCTCTCAGTCAGCTGCTTTATCTCGTCCATTAATACGGCTGCATCTCTCTTTGAATTTGGATCATTCAGCTCTAACCGAAGCTCTGATATTTTTTGTAACAATTGTCTCTCTTCATCTGTCTTCCACATAGGCTTTTCTATATCTATAAAGCATGTGGACAGAGACTTCCAACATGAGTAAGGAAGCCTTTCTTCCTCTACTTTCATTCCTTCAGGTTCAGTATCTTTAGTATTAAAAGGATTATTTGAAATTCTTGACTTTAACACTATTTCAAATTCACAAGTATCTGGATTGAATGATATAGAATTTTCATTATCGAGTCCTTTTACTATCTGATTCACACTGAACAATGTGGCAAATAAATAATTGAACTTATCTTCAATCTGTTTTGAAAGAGAAGGATTAAGATTGACCAGCTTGAAAATCAAGGAATAACGCTTTTTCAAATCAGGAAATGCAGGATTACTGAAATCTGAAATCTTGTACTGATTATTGAAGAACTCTCTAAATTCATTCAATGCCCTTGTCCGTTTTGTGGATATGATCGGATCATGTCCTTTTGAAGGATAAAATTCCTTTATTAGATCCTTTATTCTGTCATACTCTAAATTAAGTGTTTCGACTTTGTCAAACACCATCTCAAGGGTTGGTGAAACTACTATCTTCCTGTACATCCATTGCAGCTGTCTTCTTATGGACTTATTTAAATTCTTTGTCTGAAAACCCAACTTCTCTAATTTGGCGAGTATTCTTCTGTCGTTAGGCACGTTTATAAGAATTCCATAGGACTTAAGATTATCCACTTCGAACTCGAAATCCTTGAAAATTGATTCCAACGCAGCTTTGTTGTTTCTTCTTTCATAGGAAAGAAACGCCTTTACAGGATACTTTGAGAGTTCGGGATCTTTTTTAATCTTTGAAAGCAGGTTTATGAAATGTGAATAATAATAAATAACTTCTGTAGATACAAAAACAGAATGATCTAAATAAACAGTTGCAACTTTTGGTTTTTCAGAAGACCATTTTCTCAGAGACATTATCAGCCTATTCTTCTTGTTTTCATACTGCTCAAAGCCGAGATGGCTTACAAACCAGAATTCTTTCTTTTTTTCCTCCTCAGAATCAGACAGCCATGATTCTTTTTTATATTCTTTATTACTGAAACTGCTGTCCGAATCGTCTAGGAGAGGTTCTTCGTCATAGATAAATTCTGGATCTGAATTGAAATTTTTAGATTCTTTAAAGATATTCCCTTCGTTTCTTTTGAATGAATTCATACTATAAAAACAAATTTCTAGTATATAAATATTACTAATTTGAGCTGCCTATGCCTATGAAATGAGAACTAAGAAAAAGATAAAACTATAAAAACATAATCACACAATATAATATGCTATCAATTTGTAGATATTGTAGATATGCTTTAATTGATAGGCAGGGGTGGCAGAGCCTGGTCAAATGCGCCAGCTTCAGGGGTTGGTGCCGTAGTGGCTACGTGGGTTCAAGAAACTTTTGGAGACTAATATAACCTCCAATTGTTTGGGCAAATCCCACCCCCTGCATATACTAATTTAATTAAAATGGTGAAAATATGAACACCGAAGAAATACTTGCAATCAACATTTTTGGGAATACAGTATTCGACTATCTGGTCTCGCTAGTAATATTCATTCTAACCTGGATCATAATTTTCATAGTCAAGAAGTTCATATTAAACTGGCTTAATACAATTACTAAAAAGACCAAAACAAAGCTTGATGACAAGATAATAGAATACGTGCAAAGCATAAGTGTTGCTTTCTACATAGTATTATCAATATATGTAAGCTTGTCTTTCTTGAAACTGCCAGATATTGTGCACCAAGCCTCCTTCTTTGCATTATCAATCACAATAATCTACTACATTGTAAGATTCGTGCATAAGATAATAGAATATTTCTTCTTGAAAATAGAGGATGAACAAAAGAAGAAATTTCAAGAGGCAGATTTCTCTCAGCTACATCTAATTAGAGACATTATAAAAGCAGTTGTATGGTTCATCGCAATACTTCTCCTACTTTCAAACTTAGGATTTGATATAACTGCATTAGTAGCTGGATTAGGTATTGGTGGTATTGCAGTTGCATTTGCATTACAAAATGTCCTTGCAGACATATTCGCTTCATTCTCTATCTACTTTGACAAACCATTTAAGAAAGGAGATTATATAGTTGTAGGTAATGAATCTGGAACAATAAAGAAGATCGGATTAAAGACCACACGAATCGAATCCATAAGTGGAGAAGAAGTGGTTATATCAAACAGGCTGCTTGTCGATAGCATAATTCATAACTATAAGAAGATGGATTATAGAAGAGTAAAATTCAATTTTGGTGTCACATACGATACAGATATAAAACAGCTTGAAAAGATCCCAGAATATGTGAAAGAAATAATAGAAGGAATAGAAAAAGACGGAAAGAAGATGGCAGAATTAAATAGAGTGCATTTCTTCAGATTTGGGGACTCTGCACTTGAATACGAAGTGATGTATACTGTTCACTCAAATGATTACAATGTTTACATGGATGTACAACAAGAAATAAACCTCAGACTCATAAAGAAGTTCAAGAAAGAAGGAATAGAATTCGCATATCCAACTCAAACAGTATACCTAAAAAAGGAATGAGGTGATAAAATGGATAAAGAAAAAAACCAAAACATGAAAAAAAAGACGATCGACTATAAAATATTGCCTGTAACATTGATTATAGCTGCAATTGCTTTGATTTTGTATCTCATTTTTTCCCAAGATATTGGAAACAGGCAAAGAATTGCTTTAGCACACATTATTACATCGACAATAGCAAGCATATTAATTATATATTTGGCAATACAACTACGAGTAAAACAGAAATTCCTACATAAAGAGATTGCTTATCTAATGGGTGTATTTGGAATATTAAGCTTTTATTTCGCATGGAATTATGGTTTTGAGTTAAAAATATCAACATACCCGAGAGATATACATAATTTAACAGGATTTCTTTCTCTAGGCTTATCATTAATTCCTATCTTTGTAAAACCAGGTGATAAATACAGGCTGCATTGCAGGATAGCAACTGCTGCAGCAGTATTTGCAATTCTGAGCTTTATTTCCGGAATAATCGCGTATCAGCACATGGTGTCTAGGATATTTGGTATTTATCTGTAAAAGTATTAATGGTGAATAGATATGGCAACTTTATCTGTAGCAGCAATTAAAAGAATGATTAAATCAGCAACTGGTGGAAGAGTCAGCAACGATGCTGCTGAGGCATTGGCATTAATTCTGGAACAGAAAGGAATGCAGATCGCAACAAAGGCAGCGAAGCTTGCAAGGCATGCTGGAAGGAAGACTATAACAGCAGAAGATATAAGATTAGCTGAATAAAAATTAGCATAAAATTAAGACAAAAATTAAACCAAAATTAGAGTTTTGATATTTTTGATACTTATAATTTAGTTGATATTTACAACTTAGATAAAGCATAAATCAATATAATATCAAGCATGATAAACGCGATTAAAAGAATGTTACCTGGAGAACCTAAAATTGCAAGATCTGAAAAATTGATCAAGACAAGGAACTCCATCGCTATTGCGGACAAGACTACTATTGATTTTGAAACAAATACATCATAATTAAGAATTATATATCCTCCAACTATCGCGATTATTATCCATAAAAGAAGACTGATTTCACTAAAAGAAGTAAACCATAGAACTATAGAGGAAGCAAGTATCAGCATCAGATAAGAAAGAAACTTTGTCTTGAGCGCATGCTCTATAGATTCAATCTTATTCTCTTTTTTAACCTCTTTAATCTCCCGAGCATTCTTTCTTAAATCAGCTTGCTTTTTCATTGATTTCATTTTTCTCCCTCTAGTCCAACATATCTTTGAATTTTATAATCATGATTTTATAATCATTCAAAAAATAAAATTTCAGTTTACATCGATTTACATCAAGGAAACATCTTCCACCTGAGCCTGGCTTACACCTGGTATCGATGAAAGCTTTTCCTCCATGTCTCCTCCAAGGTTGTCTGGTACAATTATCAGGACCTTGAGTACTTTAACTCCAAAACCTATATCCTCTATCCTAGAGTCTGCCAATCTTCCAATCTTAGCAACCTGCTCTTTTATTTTATCGAACTGAGACTGATCATCTGCAAAAATCTTTGCTGTTACCATTACATCTCCCATAATATCACATTATAAATTTGATAGTCAAGATTTAAAAAGATTATACAGTATTCAATCTTATTCCTGCATTAATTCATCTAGGCAAAGGAGAACAAACCTGTTGATAGAAAGGAATAAAAACATAATCAACTAATATATAATGAAATGAAAAGTTGGCGTAGGATGAAAAGACGCTGATACAATCTTTTATTTTTGTAGTATTAAAGGTGAAAAAATGAAAATATGCATAAGCTGCGGAAAACAGGCAAAAAGTTATACCGAATTCAAGGGACCAAACGGAGAAAAAATAGTAAGATGCAAGCATTGCAAAGAAGTAGGAATTCCTTACAAGACAGAAACAGGCTTTGAAGGGCCATAACTTTTTTAGTCTCTTTATTTCTATTCTTTATTTTTATTCATTTCTTTGTAATTTTTTTATTTATTTTTCTTTATAATTATTTTTCTCTGTATTTATTTTATATTTTTCGACTTATTATAGATTGTCACGTATCTATTTTTCTATTCTCATTGGTTTTGTGTCTTCTACAACTACGTCAAGGATTGGACAATAATTTTACAATTCTTTTGCCATATACGGTCCTTCCAACTCATATCCTAGTTTTCTGTAGTAATCCCTTACCCCTACTCCACTGATTACGTATAGTTTCTTTATCCCATTTTCCTTTGCTATTTCTTCAGCCTTCTTCATTAGACTTTTTCCAAGGCCTGAATGCTGGACAGGGATTGCAGATTTCGTGCTACTGGATTCAGTATTTCCTTCTATCTTTAATTCTGGACCGTAGACATGAAGCTCTCTTATAAAAGCATAATCCTTGCCCTTCATGATCCTTAATCTGCAAAGACCAAATAATACATCCTGGTATTCATACGAAAGAAAATACTCATCTCCCCCAGACGCCTTGTAGTGCTGAACATCCAGAGTCAATTCTTGTTTTTTCAGATTGGCTACTGTTTCCTTTGAAATCTTTCCTTTTGCTATTGCAAACCCAACCTCCCTACACCTTATGCACTTGCAAGCTATACCTCTTTTCTTCATCTCTGTGTAAACTAAATTCCTCATATCTATCTTCTTTGTACCATTTACTATGTACACTGGAGGAATCTCTCTCATCACTCTCATTATCCTTACCCATTTTGGTACTATCGACTTCATCTTAATTAAAAGCTCAAGAATTTCGGAATCTGAATATGTTTTATATTTCCCTTCCTTGTACCATAACTCAAGTTCGCTTCCCTTCATGACCTGGGTCGGATATATCTTGATCTGGTCTGGCCTGAACTTTTCTGATTCAAAAATTTCCTTGAACTTAATAAAATCATGTTCTAAGCTAGAACCTGGAAGGCCGGGCATCAAATGATAACCAACTTTGAATCCTGCATCCTTCAATCTTTTAGTTGCATCAACAACATCCTTGACTGTATGGCCTCTCTTTATCAGTTTGTATATCTCGTCATCTACAATCTGCACGCCTAATTCGCACCTTGTAGCACCAAATTCAAGCATTCTTTTTATATCTTCATCTTTGCACCAGTCCGGCCTTGTTTCAATGCACAAAGCAACACATCTATGTTTTGATTTTTCATTCAACTTCTTTGCCTCTTCTAGTGTTTCTGAATCTTTTCCATTCATCGCATCAAAGCATCTCTTTATGAAATAGTATTGGTAGTCCACTGGATAGGCAGTAAATGTACCTCCCATTACAATCAGCTCTATTTTATTAGTCGGGTGTCCCATTGCCTCGAAAGACTTTATTCTTGCAACCACCTGCTTGTACGGGTCGTATTTGAGTTCGTTTGCTCTCATTATAGCAGGACTTAGTGGGGTGTATGACTGAGGTACTCCTAATGTTGGACAGTAAACACATGTTCCATGCGGACATGGCCTTGGTTCTGTAACCACTGCTAAAGGAGTGACACCGCTCATTGTCCTTGTAGGTTTATTTGGCATAAATAAAATAGGTAAAAAAGATTAATTAATCTAATTCTTGTTGTTTATTTGAAATTTAAAACAGTGTGTGGAATGTAATCATTTGGTGTTTCTTTGCTTCTCTATCAATTCTGCATGTTCCAATATGTCTATCCATAGCTCAATAGATTTAGCTATTTTTTCATAATTATCTGCGTCTATCTTTTTGAACCATTTATCGCATAAATTGGAAACTTTCACCTTATTCTTAAATTCTCTTGCTGCATTTTCTAGCTTTTCCAAAGAGTCTAGAGTCCTCTTCTTAAAAGAAAAGTCTTGCATCTTATTATCTTTTCCTCCATGCCATAAGGCACACTGTATAATAGCAAGAAAAGAAATAAAAAATTAACTAAACAAAACAGTAAAAATTTAAACTCTTATAAACAATTATTAAGAAGAGAGATATGAAAATCAGAAAATTCGAATGGAAAGATATAAAGCAGGTTCTGGAGATCGAAAACGAAAGCTTTGATAAGGATAGGTGGGACGAAATTGAATTCTTGAAATACTATGAAGAAGCAGGAAATGGATTTATTGTTTGTGAGGAAGGAGCGCGGATAATCGGATATGGAATTATAAACAACGAAGGATATATACGTTCTATAGCAGTAAGAAAAGATTGGAGAAAAAAACGAATAGGAAAAATGATTTTAAACGAAATGGAAAGAATCGCAAAAGAAAACAAAAATGACATTTTAAGCCTACATGTTAGGGTTTCAAACCAAGACGCGATAGAATTTTATCATAAGAATGGATTCAAAGACATCATGATACTTCCGAAGGTATATCACTATGAAGATGGAATATATATGGAAAAGAGATTGAAGGAATGAATGTGGGTAAAAAAGAAAATAAAAGAGTAAAATATAATTAAGTAACTTTAAAAATATTTATTCCAAATTAGATTCATGAATCATTTACCTACAGAAGTTTTTCTGACAAAAGGGGTCGGAAGACATAAGGAAAAACTAGCGTCTTTTGAACTTGCACTGAGAGATGCAGGAATAGAAAAATGCAACTTGGTTTACGTATCCAGCATTTTGCCCCCAAACTGCAAGATTATTTCAAAGGAGGAGGGGCTGAAAAAACTTAAGCCGGGACAAATCACATATTGCGTTATGGCACGAAATGAAACAAATGAAGCAAATAGACTCGTGGCAGCTTCAATCGGCTGTGCGGTTCCTTCAGATAGCAATGCTTACGGATACCTAAGCGAGCATCACAGCTATGGAGAAACAGATGAAAAGGCAGGAGAATACGCAGAGGACTTGGCAGCAAGCATGCTCGCAACCACCCTTGGAATCGAATTCGATCCTCAGCAAAGCTGGGACGAGAGAGAAAAGCTTTACAAATCGTCTGGAAAGATCATAAAAACCAGAAATATCACGCAATCTGCAGAAGGAAAGAATGGAATGTGGACCACAGTTATTGCTGCAGCTGTTTTTTGTAGCCTTGAATAACTAATCTCTTTATACAGCATGTATTCGACCTAAACAAGTAGATTTTCATGAAGAGTTCTGTATATTTTGATCCCGAGGAACAAAGAATAGTGTGGGATTCAATAGCGAAAGGATGGGCTGGCTGGAGAAATAAAGAAAGAAGAGATATAGTCACATTTAGCAAGGATTGGAAGCCTGGAAAAATATTAGATATTGGATGCGGCAATGGAAGGAATCTTCTTTATTTTGCAAAGAGAGGATTTAAAGTATATGGACTTGATTTTAGCAAAGAAATGATTGAACAAGCAAAAGAGATGTTCAAAAAGAATAAAATAGAAATAAAGGAAAAACAACTAATAGTTGCAGATATGAGGAATATTCCATTCGAAAATGAAAGTTTTGACTACGTTATTTCTGTGGCTTCTTTACACCATCTGCCGAAAAAAGATCACCAAGAAGCTATAGAAGAAATTAAAAGAGTGCTAAAAAGAAATGGTGAATGTATAATTAGTGTTTGGAATAAATACTCATTCAAGAGAATTGGTTTTTGGTTCTGTCCTAAAGAAGTATTTATTGACTGGAAGAAAAGAGAAATAGAGGAGGTTAAAGAAGAAAATCAGAAAAAAAAGAAAGAGGCTATTAAAGTATACAAAAGATATTACTATCTTTTTAGTTACGACGAGTTGAAAAATCTACTTTTACAAAATGGTTTAAGTATTAAAAAAGCAAGCGGAAGATTTGATGAAAATATAACTTTTTTAGTAAAAAAGGATTAAAATAGAATTAAGATAAAAATGTCATTTTATCTGCTGCATCCTTCCAAAGCTGATTACGCCCAGATATGAACAGATAACACCCATAATAATTAAGACTGCGATGTCAAGATAAAGTGGGAATGCACCATAACCAATTATTAGAGATCTAAGCGCATCCACGCCATATGTCAATGGATCGAATTGAGAGAGTGTCTTCAAGAAGTCTGGGAGAGCTGATGAGCCTACATCAAACAAAGCACCGCTGAAGAAGAACAACGGCCAAATAACAAAATTCTGCACGAGACCGAATCCCTCCTGGGTAGACATGTTTGCCCCGATCACAAGGCCAAGTGCAACCATCGACCAGGTTATCAAAACCATCACCACCAGAATCGGAATCAAATTAATCAAAGAAAAATGTACAAAGAAAATGTAACCTAGCGTAAGAAGAACCAAACCCTGTATCATTGAATCTGTTATCCCTCCGAAAAGCTTGCCGAAGAAAACAGTCGACCTTGATACCGGCGCAACCAGGACCTCCTTTAGGAAATCTAGCTTTCTATCCCAGATGATGTAGACTCCGAAGAAAACAGATGAAAACAGAATCGACATTGTGAGTATACCTGGGAATATGAACTTCTGGTAATCCACTCCATTCATGCTTACGGAACCACCCAGTCCTCCTCCAAAAATGAAAAGCCAGAGAAGAGGAGAGATGAACGAAGCTATCACTCTTTCCTTCTCCCTGAAATAAACCTTTATCTCCCTTAGCCAAATCGCGTATGTTCCTTTTATACTTACCATAAAACCACTGATTCTACTCTTAAGACTGACTCTTTACCTAGTTGTTCTGTACGTTGCAATTCTTGAAAACACAGAATCGTTTCCGTTTTCTTCTATTGAATGTCCAGTATAATGTAAGAAAACATCATCTAAAGAAACCCTTCTCACTTCCACAGATTCTATCTCCCCTACCATGGAGAGAAGCTTTTGAAGGTTTCTTGCTGCATTTTCAACTATTAGATCAACATATTTTCCGTTGCTGTCAAAAGAAATCTTCTTTATGCATTTAATTTTTTGAAGCTTTTTCTTATCAACATTTCCTCTTATTCTAACTACGTCTTCCCCTATCGTGTTCTTCAATTCATCACTTGTCCCTTCTATGACTATCCTACCTTTGTCTATTATCGCAATCCTATCGCACAATGAATCTGCCTCTTCCAGATAGTGAGTCGT
>Ga0123519_10006225_pt1 | contig 18856 bp, 17 predicted proteins | sample YelNatPaOPRAMG02_FD_87396 | JGI IMG/M metagenome (GOLD analysis project Ga0123519, IMG submission 87396) | Hot spring microbial communities from Yellowstone National Park - Yellowstone National Park OP-RAMG-02 (version 2) | ecosystem: Environmental > Aquatic > Thermal springs > Hot (42-90C) ... | reverse complement strand
CGCCTCGTCATCCTGAAGATTCGGTGGGCAATTGAATCATGAATTCCTCTAAGAATCTCATCGACCCCGTGACCTTCTGCAATGAGGGAGATGACTTCAGATTCTGCAAACACCGTGCACATACTTGTGATAGGGACCCCTTTCTTCGTCTTCAGAGATCTTTTCCCCATCTCCGAGAGCTTTACTTCGAGGGCATGGGCCATGACCTCTAAGAATCTTCCTGTACCCGCTGCGCATTTGTCGTTCATCACAAAATCAGTCACCCTTCCCCGATCATCCAAGGTAATGACCTTGCTGTCTTGTCCTCCGATATCAATGACTGTCCTCGTTCGGGGAAAGAGGAAATGACTACCCCGGGCGTGGCAGGTGATTTCGGTCATCTCTTTTGTTTTAAATGGGACACTGATTCTTCCATATCCCGTGGCCACTACTCTGGAGATAGACTCCTCCCCTATTCCTCCTTTCGAAAGGGCCTCTTTCAGACATTCCCTTGAAGCCCTCTTTGGATTTGGGCCTGTAGCCATGATAGAATAGGAAAGGATGCCCTCCTCGGAAAGAAGAAGGGCTTCAGAGGAGATCGAACCGATATCCAATCCCACATAAATTCTTCTGCTCATCTCTTAACCCATCATTTCGATGAAAGCCTCGAGCCTCGTTCTGATCTGCCCTGTAGAATAATTATTCGGATCTGCACCATCTCCAAAAAGGACGAGATAGGAAATTCCTTTCTCCTTAAGCCAATCCCCTATGATAGCCGCTCCACCACAGGACTGTCTGCATCCCCAGTGAGAAAAATGAATGACCCCATCGATCGAATAGGCCACTCTCATCTCCTCGATGGCCTTCATTCTTCTCTCTATGGGTCCTGCCCAAACATTGGACAGGATCTTATCGGCAAGACTCTTCCAGGGTTCTGAGGGATCGAGAGGAGGCCAGTAGAGGTAGTTGGCCTCTTCAAAAGAGAGAGCTACCCCCCTCGAAGAAAGAATGTTGAAGATTTCATTTTTATAATAGGGACGGACGTGATGAAGCCAAAGGAACCGATGTTTCTCTTCAGGTAAATACCCTTTTTTTGAAAAGACTCTCTTCTCAATTTCCGCATAAAGCAAAGGAAAGAAACGAAGGGCCCAGGGGGATCCCATGGAATGAAAAGTCATCCCTGAAAGGTAACTCAGACCTTCGCTTCCAGGAAAAGGGGAAGGGATGGATTGTCTAAGTTGATTGATTTTTTCTATCCATTGACGGGCCTGATTGGAACGATTCAAAACGAGACGAAACCGTTCTTTTCTTAAAGGAAGGGAAAGGATTTTTGTAGCTTCATCCATAACCTCTTCGATCTGACCTTCCATATATCGATGGCTACGAGGATGGTCAGAGTAAGGAGGGTCCAGAAACAGATGAGGGCATTGATACAATCGACTTAGGTAATAAAAAAATTTATTGGCACCATCACAAAGTTGGGAGGACGAAAGGATCAGGTCAGGTCGAGGGAGGAAATCCTCTAAAGCCAGGCCCAGAGCACAACGATAAAAAGAGCAGAGATCTGTTGAAATAGACGTATCCGCTCTTGAGAGGAATCGCCCGCTCCACTCTAAATAACTTACCAAGGCGGATATGATTTCGGGCAGAATCGGGATGGCGCCCAATCCATAAATAAGTTCTGAAGGAAGAAAGGAATTGATCCAAATCACGGGCTTCTGATGGGCGTAGGCATCACGAAAAGTGCTAAGGAGGAATCTCACCCATACCCTATAGGCTTGATTCTCTTTGGAATGGAGAAGATTTAAGAAAGGAAGGAGGAGCCGATAGGTTGATGGAAAATGAACCATCTTCCTTAAAACCTTTAGACCGATTGCTTTATTATCCATTTTGTCTTAAGACCTCAAGGAAGGCTTGAACTCGAGTACGGATTCCCCCACCGGGTTTCCCCGAATATTCTCCTTCTATGAAGAGCGTTGGGATGCCGATTTCTTTTAAGGCTCCCTCCATGGCTGGGGCCTCATAGAGGTACGGATCGCAGAACTTGAGAGAAAAGTAGATGAGTCCTTGAGCTTTGCATTCCAGCAATCTCTGTTTTAAAAAATCTATCCGCCGTTGGGTATCATGCATTCTTCCGCAGGGTGGCTTTCTAAGATAGGCTTGACTTAATGAGTCTAAAGGGTCTGAATCTAAATTCACAATATTGTGAATCCTTTGTGCAGTGCAAAGGTCTGAGGCCACGACTTCACCGCCCAATTCCTCAATCATTCGGGCCAAGTCACTTCCATCTAAAAGGGAGCCAGTTACCATCACTTTGGGGCCCACAGGAGAAGCCTTTTGATCAAGTTTTATCGAACTAATAAACAGTTCAAGGGCTTGATTGAAGAGGGGGCGGTTCACTTTCCATCTCTCTGACAAAATATCGAGAATCTCTCCATGGGTGAAAGGGGGATCTCCCCTCCCCTGTAAAGAAAAGAGTTTTGTAAGAAGTTCTCCTGTTTTATTGGATCTTTCTATAGCCATAAGAAGATCATCCTCTATGATCTTCCTTCTGAAATGGATCTCGAGTTGTTTGATCAAATCATTCAATCCCTCTTTGAAAAAGGCGATCGAGGAGGAATCCATCACTCGGGGGAGGTCGAGAAGATAAGAGAAGGTCGGTTTACAATAAAGACGCCAGGCATCAAAAAGCCTTCGCATACCATCACAGGTATTGAGGAAGATGATCCCGGAGAGAAAGGAGTATCCTCCTGAAAGGGCCTTTTCCAGGGCGGCCTTAATGAAAGGGCAAAAATTGGGGTCAAGATAGGAATCGGCTTTTTCTGTGGTGGCTTCGGGAAGGATTCGAAAGGGAGTGAGATGGGCTGCCTCAAGAATCTCCAAGGGCAGATAGGTGCAGGTCCATCCTATCCATTGGTTTTTGGCATAAAGAGGGTCCTTTGCTTTTAGATCATCTAATATTTTTTTGAAGGTCAAATAGTATTTCATGTTTCATTTTCTTAAGAGATTATCTGTTTCGTAAAAGGAGGTGAGCCTTTACATGATTGAATAAAGTGAAAGATGGTAAAGCCTTCAGATCGTGATCAAGGGATGACCCATTTATCAAAATCGTTGGCGCCCCTGGCCCGACTCGAACGGGCGGCACACGGATTAGGAATCCGTTGCTCTATCCACCTGAGCTACAGGGGCAACGGGTTAAATATAGGACTTATCATACGTTTAGTCAAGATGGAGGGGTAGAGGTAACCCCTCACTGAAGGGTGAAAAATAAATTTAAGCCCGACAGAAGTATTTCCGAAACCCATAGAATGTGGATCAACTTATATGTTTAAGGAATACGAATCGATCCATCGTAGAAATGGGTTTTTGATTAAAACAAACAAAAGTTAAGATTTCTATGGACCATTTAAGGTAGCCGCACTATGGGTTTCTCCAATACCCCTATCGGGCTTATCCCAAACTTCTGAATGAAAGATTACGAGTAGATTTTTGAATGACTTGACAAAGGATAAAAAGAAAGTCTATTTCAAAATCAATGACGAAAGACAAAAAAGAGATTATTTCAGACCTCCTTGGCTATCTCGAGTACCTCAAGGAGAGCGGGATCTCTTTTCTTCCTTCCCTAAAAAAGAGAAAGAGTCAGGCCCTGGAGGAGGTTTGTAGAGAATTAAGAGATTGTCAGAGATGTAAACTTCACCGATCAAGGAGCAGGATCGTTTTCGGGGAAGGCAACGAGGATGCGACATTGATGCTCATTGGAGAAGGCCCAGGATATGATGAAGACCTTCAGGGAAGGCCTTTTGTTGGAAAAGCAGGTCAGCTTTTAACTCGAATCCTTCAATCCGTTCAGATTGAAAGAAAGCAAGTCTATATTACCAATATTGTCAAATGTCGTCCTCCTGGAAATCGAACCCCAGAGCCTGATGAGATCAAAAGTTGTTTTCCTTTTCTTTTAAAACAGATTCAGATCATCCGGCCCAGGGTCATCTGTGCCCTCGGAACCGTTTCGGCCCAAACGCTCCTTCAAACAGATACTAAAATTACCTCCCTTCGGGGGAAATCTTTTGACTTTTCAGGAATTAAGGTCTTTCCCACCTACCACCCCACCTTTCTTCTCCGAAATCCTGACAAAAAAAGAGAGGTCTGGGAAGATATTCAAAAGATCGCCAAAGCCCTACGAGAAAGAGGGGAGTGAAAGCCGAAAGTTCAACTGAAATTCTTTCTCCCGGAGTCTCTCCAAGATCCCCGAACTGAGTCCCTCAAGCAGCAACTGAAGAAGGGATATCTTTCTCTTCGGATAGAGGACAATGGGTTTTCCCTCGATCCCTACCAGTTTCGCAGCCGCATCGATCGCATCCTGAAGATTACCTATCTGATCGACCAATCCTAATTGTTTGGCCTGTTGTCCGGTGAGGATGCGGCCGTCGGCCACCTGAAGGACTCTTTCACGATCCAATCTCCTTCCTTCCGCTACGGCTTGTATAAACTGCTGATGGACATTATCAATCACCGATTGGAGGATCCTCTTCTCCTCAGGGGACATCTCTCGAAGAGGAGAACCAATATCCTTATACTCTCCGCTCTTGACCACGACCCCTTTGATCCCGATCTTTTTAAAGAGTTCCTCAAAATTGGTAAATTCCATCAGAACCCCGATTGAGCCAGTGATCGTTCCTGGATTCGCAAGGATGAGGTCCGAGGCACAGGCAATATAGTATCCGCCAGAGGCAGCTACAGAGCCCATGGAAGTGACCACTTTCTTTTTGGACTTGAGCTTCATCACCTCCCGATAAATCTCCTGGGAAGGACCGACCCCACCCCCTGGAGAATCGATTCGAAGGACGATTGCCTTGACTCCTTCATCCTCCCCGTATTGTTGAAGCTCCTCGATCACTCCCGAGGATTGGGTAATGACGCCTCGTATCTCCACCACAGCAATCTTATCTCCAAAGGCAAATCGAGTCGGCCCAGCTCCTCCAATCAATCGCCCAATCACAAAAAGGAGAACAAAAAAGAATACCAAGAGCGAAACGATGGCTCCCAAACCTAAAATTATTTTCCTCTTTTTCATAGACTCCTCCTGCTCATGGATATCATTATTTTATTCCCCTCACAGAGGAGAAATTCGGATGGTCTCAAACGGAGCGATCTGAAAGACTCTAATCCATCTCATCTTGACCAATTCAAGGATGGCTAAAAAGGTGACGATGATCATCCTCCGTGAAGCCCCTTCTGGGAAGAGGAGATGGAAGGCGATACTCTTTTTTTCTTCTCTAAGAAGGCTCAGGATTTCCTGGATCCTCTCTTCCACTGTGATTCGATCCAGGACAACCTCATGGGCAGGTTCCTCTCTGGCCCGGGTCAACATCTGCCGGAAGGCCTCTAAGAGGTCGAACAGGGTGACTTCGATCCTCTCCTCTTGCGCTTCCTCCGACTCCTGGGGATTGAGACGGACAAAGACATCTCGATCGAGCATCGGTCGAGCGATCAATTCTTCGGCAGCCATTTTATACTTCTGATACTCCAGGAGTCTTCGGACCAGTTCAGCCCTCGGGTCTTCCTCCTGATCCTCCTCTTCTCCCTCCTCTCTTTGAGGGAGGAGCATCTTTGATTTGATATGGAGAAGGGTCGAGGCCATTAAGAGGTACTCTCCGGCAATATCCAGATTGAGGGTCTTCATTAATCGAAGATACTCCATATACTGCTCGGTAATAAGGACGATCGGAATATTGAAGATATCGATTTCATTCTTTCGAATGAGATGAAGGAGAAGGTCGAGAGGACCTTCAAAGCCCTCAAGCCGAATGGTATAGGAAGACTCTTCCCTCATGATCCCCATCCCCCTGTCTCCATCAGATATTTGATTTCATCCTCTCGAGTCTTGACCTCTTCATCGAGTCGTGCCTTTCGAAGTTTTTCAAGGCTTTTCTTGATTAATGGGCCAGGTTTCATTCCTAACTGAATGAGATCCGAACCTCGGAGAAGGGGTTTGGTATCTTTGAGTTGAGTAAAATAGAGGGAGATGGATCGGCGGGTCGTCGGTTGAGTCGTTTTACCCATCATAAAGAGTTTCACCTCGGTAGAAAGAGGATCCAGTAAGGCAAAGATCTCTGACCGTTTGGGTTCCCTTCCCTGTTGGTTCCACGAAAAGAACTGCAGTAAGGATTGAAGGGCTTGCTCTCTCCCCTCCAACACCTTCTTTTTAAGTCTTTCATTCATCATCAACCGATCGCAGAGCTCGATCGTATGTGTCTCGCTGAGACCATCGATCAGCCCGTAGAAGTAGATGAGCCATCGGTCATATCTCTCTTCGAGAAAAAGAAGATCAAACCAATTGATGACCTGATGGATCTGCTCAAAGAGCCTCATCCGCTCCTCATCGAACTGGAGATGGGGATGGAGGAGAGGAAAGAGGTTGAAGTCTTTCATCCGTTTTAAGGCCGGAATGGGATTGTCTTCTTCGAGGATGAGCACAAGTTCAGAAAAGATTCGACCTCCCGAAAGTCGATCGATCAGCCCCATTTCCACCGCATTCCTCATGAGATTCAGGGTGTGCTTTGAAATCTGAAACTTGAATCGCTGTTCAAAGCGAATGGCCCGAAAGATTCGGGTCGGATCCTCCACGAAAGAAAGATTATGAAGGACTCGAATGACCTTGTCTTTGATATCTTTGATCCCTCCGAAGAAATCGACCAGCTCACCGAAATTCGCGGAGTTAAGACGGATGGCCAAGGTATTGATGGTAAAGTCTCTCCGGTAGAGGTCTGCCTTGAGGGAAGTTCGCTCCACTTTTGGCAAAGCAGCAGGAGATTCATAGACCTCCAAACGGGCGGTGGCCACATCGACCTTCAACCCATCCGGAAATAGGATGATGGCTGTCCCAAACTTTCGATGGGTCCGAATCCGACAGGGAAATCGCTTTTCGAACTCTTCCGCCAATCGAATGCCATCTCCTTCAACCACAATATCGATATCGAAATTTTCGACCCTCATTAGAAGATCTCTCACAAACCCACCGATCGCATAGACCGGGTAGCCCAGGTCGTCCCCCACTTTCCCGAACTGGATAAGAAGTTGATGGATTCTTTCGGGGAGCCGTTCTTTCATCAATTTTGAAATCATCTTTTTCCGAGGAACCAGGGGGAGGCCTTCCTGATCCGATTTCATCATCTCCTGTTGAATGACCTGCATGACCTCTTGGATCGTGATGATCCCCACCAGACGATCTTTTTCGACCACAGGCAGCAAGGTCTGATTCTGACCGATGAGGAGCTCCCGAACTCGGGAGAAAGGAGTCTCGGGAGACACCACGGAGAACTCACTTGTCATGTAATCCTTCACCAGCGCCTCGTTCAATCCGTGATAGAGTCCTCTCTCTACCGTCTCTTTGGATATCAGACCCACCACCCTTTCACCCTCAACGACCGGAAGGATATCAATGGGATAGTGGATAAAAATCTCTTTGGCCTCCATTAAGGTTCGTTCAGGTTCGATCGTCTTTATGGGATAGGCCATCACCTCTCGAGCCGACTTTTTGGGCCGGATAGTCTCCATTAATATCTTCAGGAGTCGGTCATGAACTTCATGGAGGGTCATCCCCCTAATCGTTGCTGAGGCAGCGGTGGGATGACCTCCTCCACCGAATTCTGAGGCTACTTCAGAGACATTGACCTCTTCGATTCGGCTCCTGCCGATTAAGTAAATCCTTCCCTCCATCTGAACGAGAACAAAGAGGACATTGAGATTCTCCATATCCTTCAATTTATGGACAAGAATGGCGATGTCCCCCACGTATCGTTCTGTGGAGGCCTGAGCTACCACAATCTCCACTCCATGGATCCGATATCGCTTGGCTGACTGGATCAGGTCATTTAAGAGAAAGACCTGCTCTGAGGTGAGTTCCTTGGTGATGACATTGGAGATGATATTCAGGTTGGCCCCTTTCCGAACCAGATATCCGGCCGCTCGAAAATCCTCTTCCCTGGTAGAAGGAAAGGTGAGGTTCCCAGTGTCTTCATAGATCCCGAGGAGCATGATGGTTGCTTCATCGGCAGTAATCTCGATTCCTTTTTCCTGGAGGATTTCGAGAAGGAGGGTTACGGTGGCTCCCACTTCGGAAATCACCTCCAGAGATCCATGGAGGTCTTCAGAAGAAGGAGGGTGATGGTCGTAAATGTGGATTTCCAATTCAGGTTTGGAGACGATCTCGGAGAACCGCCCGATTCGACTCACTTGTCGAGTATCCACTAAAATAAGTCTCCTGACCTCTTGGAGATTGATATGTTTGACCTTCTCCACCTCTAAGGCGTAGAGGGTCGAATGGATAAAGAAGTCTCTTAGACTTCGTTCCTGGGATCCTGGAAAGACCAAAATGGCTTGAGGATAGAGCTTTTTTGCGGCAATCATCGAAGCAAGAGCATCGAAATCGGCATTGATATGGGTGGTAATCACATCCATAACCATTAAGAATTATCGATAGAATAAAGGAAGAATCGAAATATTTTAATTTTTTAAAAACCAATATTCCAGTATTTTTGGAATTAACCTCTCGGGTGATACCTCTGATGAACCTTCTTTAACCTTTCTCCGGTGACGTGGGTGTAGATTTGGGTCGTTGAGATATCCACATGGCCCAGCATCATCTGAACGGAGCGAAGGTCTGCTCCTCTTTCGAGGAGATGGCTGGCAAAGGAATGCCGTAGCACATGGGGAGTGATCCTCTTCTGGATCCCTCCCCTTCGACCATAGGCCTTGATCGATTTCCAGAACTGCTGCCGGCTCATCGGCCTTCCGGATCGATTCGTGAAGAGAAAGGGAGTTTCCCTTCCTTTGAGAAGAAGCGGGCGAGACTCCGTTAGATACTTTTTTAGCCAGTGAATCGCCTCACCTCCTAAAGGGACGATTCTCTCTTTTGAACCTTTTCCCCGTAGAAGGACATATCCTCCCTCCAGTTGGATTTGATGGGTGGAGAGATGGATTAATTCTGAAACCCTCATCCCTGTAGCGTAAAGCATCTCAAGCATTGTACGATCTCTTACGCCCAGAGGGGTTTTGGGATCGGGCTGGGCGAGGAGTCTTTCCACCTCTTCCAATGAGAGAACCTCTGGAAGGGTCTTGGCCATCTTGGGTAACTCCAGGACTTCTGCAGGATTAAGCTCAATCACCCCTTCCTGTTGTAAAAAACGGAAAAACATCCTGACCGAGATAAGATTTCTCGCAATACTTCGAGTGGAGAGCCCTTTCTTTTTTAGATCATGGAGGAAGGTTCGTAGATCGAGTCTGGACGGTTCCTCGATAGGGTCGATCTTCTTTTCTCTAAGAAAATTCAAAAACCGGGTCACATCATGACCATAGGCCTCAATCGTATTCTTAGAAAGCCCTCTCTCTACGATGAGATAGTGAATGAATCGATCCAAAAAAGAGTCTTTCATCCATCAAATCCCCGTATGACCAAATCCGCCCTCTTGTCTCTCGCTCGATGGAAGTTCCTCCACCTCGACGAGGTTCGCTCGGGAGACTGGAGAGATGACCAGTTGGGCAATCCGATCTCTATTCTTAACCGTATAAGGCTCGCTTCCTAAATTGATCAATAGAACTTTAATCTCTCCTCGATAATCGGAGTCAATCGTCCCAGGGGCATTAAGAATGGTGATCCCCCTTTGAATGGCCAATCCACTTCGAGGACGAATCTGACCTTCAAATCCTTCGGGGATGGCCAGGGAGATCCCTGTGGGGATCATCTTTCTTTCCCCGGGTTGAAGGGTGACCTCTTCATCGAGAGAAGCAAAGAGGTCCATCCCTGAAGATCCCTGTGTCATATATTCGGGTAGGGAGACGACTTCTTTCTTTAATCGCTTGATAAGGACTTTAACTTGTTTCAAGGGCTAAACGGTCATTAAAGGCTTTGACTCTTTCCGGCTCTACCGGTCCCAGAATGGCCAAACAGAAAAATCGTTCGTTAAAAAGGTCATTCGCCAGATAGTGAACCGTCTCTTCATCCACTTCATCGATCCCTTTAAGGATAGCCTCGACCGGGAAATAGGTTTCGAAATAGATTTCATTTTTGGCCAATCGGGTCATCAGGGTTTCCGAACTCTCTAAACTGAGTAGCAGGTTTCCTTTGAGATGTTCTTTGGCCACTTCCAATTCCCCATTCCTGAAGGGTTCGTTCTTCAGCCGTTGAAACTCATCCAGAATCAATCGAAGGACTTCCTGGAACGTAGCCCCTTCGGTCCCTGCATAGACCACAACCAGCCCGGTATCCAGATAGGTGGGGAGATAGGAATAGACAGAATAGGCGAGTCCACGATTTTCTCGGATTTCCTGAAAGAGCCTCGAGCTCATCCCTCCTCCGAGAATCGTGTTCAGCACATAGGAGCCGAATCGGAGGGAGTGATTATATTGAAGGCCCTTCGTCCCGAGGCAGAAATGAACCTGTTCAAGATCTCGTCGAAGGATGTAAGTGGTGGAAATAGGATGGGGTTTCATCCGCTCTCGATGATGGTTGGATTTTGGGACCTTTCCAAAACTCTCCTTCACCAGATCGACGACCTCCTGATGTTTCAAGTTTCCTGCTGCACAAATCAGGGTCTGCTCCGGAGAATAGTTCTCCTTAAAATATTGAAGAATCTGGTCTCGTCGAAAGGATTGAACCTGCTCAGAGGTTCCGAAGACAGGAAACCCTAAGGGGTGATTTCCAAAACAGGCTCGATTAAAAAGGTCATGGATATAGTCATCCGGAGTATCTTCTACCATTTTAATCTCCTGGAGGATGACCATCCTCTCTTTCTCAATATCCTCTTCATTCATGAGGGAATGGAGAAAGATATCCGAGAGAAGATCGATCGCCAGAGGAAGGTTACGGTCGATCACCTTTGCATAAAAACAGGTATACTCCCTTCCCGTAAAGGCGTTTAATGTCCCTCCGACCGAATCGATCTCCTTGGCAATTTCAAAGGCTGTTCTTCGCTGGGTTCCCTTAAAGAGGAGGTGTTCAATAAAATGAGAAATCCCATTCTCGTGAGGTTCTTCATCCCTTGATCCGGTCAACACCCAGACCCCTATGGAGACCGATTTGAGATAGGGAATCTCTTCGGTGATGACTCGAAGGCCATTTTCAAGGACCGTCTTCTGGTAACCTGAACCGTCGTCGTAAAAGACTGATTTTGGAACTTGTTGAACTCTTTTTACCATCTTCCTTCCTGATTCAATCCTTTCGTCTTTCCGCTTCTCTTCCCTCTTCTCGAAGGTGAGAAGGATGAACGGATTCAATGGGAGCCTTTTCCTGGTTTGCTCTCCTTCCCTCGGCCCCCTTCTCGAAGGGCCGCCTTCCGACTCAGTCGAATTCGACCCTGAGGATCAATATCAATGACCTTCACCAGAACCTCATCACCTTCTTTCAGGATATCGGTAACCTGTTTGACCCGATAATCTGCCAGTTGAGAAATGTGAATCAATCCGTCGGTCCCTGGAAAGATCTCGACAATGGCCCCAAACCCTAATACCCTTTTGACCACCCCATGGTAGAGTCCACCTACTTCCACTTCTTGGGTAAGTTTCTTCACCATTGAAATGGCTTTCTCAATGGATTCATAATTTGGAGAGGCGATCCTCACCACCCCTGAATCTTCCACATCGATCTTCACTCCTGTCTGATCGATGATGGATCGAATCGTTTTCCCTCCCGGACCGATAATTTCTCGAATCTTCTCTGGTTTCACATTAAGGGTGACGATTCGAGGGGCATGAGGAGAGAGATCTTTCCGAGGTTCTGCAATCGTCTCCTTCATCTTTTCCAAGATAAAGAGTCTTCCTTCCCGTGCCTGCTCCAGAACCCTTTCGAGAACCTCTTTGGAGACTCCACGAATCTTAATATCCATCTGGATAGCGGTAATCCCTTGAGAGGTACCGGCCACTTTAAAATCCATATCCCCGATGTGATCCTCATCTCCTAAGATATCCGAAAGGATAGCCTCTTCTCCATTCTCAAGGATCAACCCCATGGCGATCCCGGCGACCGGGGCCTTAATAGGAACCCCCGCATCCATTAAGGAGAGACTTGCCCCACACACCGTGGCCATGGAAGAGGAGCCATTCGACTCCAGAACCTCCGAGACGATTCGAATTGTATAGGGAAATTTTTCATTGGAAGGAAGGACAGGAAGAATCGCTCTTTCTGCCAGCGCTCCATGACCGATCTCCCTTCGGCTGGGAGGTCTTAAGGGAGATACCTCTCCTGTGCAAAAAGGGGGAAAATTATAATGGAGCATAAAAGACTTATAGGTCTCTCCCATCAAGGAGTTGATTTTCTGTTCATCCTCAGAGGTTCCAAAGGTGACCACTGCCAGGACCTGGGTCTCTCCGCGGGTAAAGAGGGCGGATCCATGGGTTCGTGGAAGGATTCCTACTTCGCAGGAGATGGGTCGGATCTCCCTCCATCCCCTTCCATCGATCCTTCGTTTCTTCTCCAAGATCCATCGCCTCATGAGTTGACGATCCACTTCTTCGAAAGCCGATCTGACAGCACCTTCGATCGATCCATCTTCTGTCCCAAAACTTTTAAGGATCTCCTGAAAAAGGGTTTCGATATAGGTTCGTCTTTTTATCTTTTCTGAGATTTGGTAGGCCTCGAGGAGTCGATCCTCAGCCAGAGTTCGAACCTTCTCGAGGATCGCTTCTTGGGGTCTTTCGAGGTTCAATTCTTTTGGGGGAGATCCCATCGCCTCTCTTAACTTTTTCTGAAGTTCTATGATAGGTTTGAGGGATTGATGTCCGAAGAAGATGGCTTCCAGGACCTCTTTTTCGGGGAGTTCTTTGGCACTGCCTTCCACCATGATGATGGCCTCTTCACTTCCCGCAACAAAAAGATCAATATCACTGAGTTCCATTTCTTCATAGGTGGGATTGATGACATACTCTCCGTCAATCCGCCCTACTTTTACCCCTGCAATGGGTTGATCGAAAGGAATATCTGAGAGGTAGAGGGCTGCAGAGGCTCCGATCATTCCCAAGATAGAGGGATCATTATCGGTATCGGCTGAAAGGACTGTGGCAATGATCTGGGTTTCATTTTGGAACCCTTTGGGGAAGAGGGGTCTCAGGGGGCGATCGATAAATCGGGAGATGAGGATCTCATGATCCGTAGGCCTCCCTTCCCGTTTAAAAAATCCACCCGGGATCTTTCCTGCCGCATAGGTCATCTCCAGATAGTTGACCGTAAGGGGAACGAAATCAATCCCTTCTCTCTTCTTCTCAGAAGAGACGGCGGTGACTAATACGACTGTCTCCCCGTATCGGACGAGCACAGAACCGTTAGCCTGTTTGGCGACCTTTCCGGTCTCGATCGACAAAGGTCTTCCTGCAAAATCGATCTCTAATCGATGAACCATCACCTGCTTCACTCCTTCATCTTGATTTCTTATTTTCTTAAGCCCAATTGCTCAATGAGCTTTCGATATCGCTCGGGGCTATTCTCTTTAAGATAATTCAGGAGCTTCCTTCGCCTTCCCACCATCTTCAATAACCCCCTCCGAGAGTGGTGGTCCTTCTTATGGACCTTAAAATGTTCGGTGAGATAACGAATCCTTTCGCTGAGAAGGGCAATTTGAACCTCTGGAGAACCTGTATCCTTCTCGTGTGTTCTGAACTTCTCGATCAATTCCTTCTTCCTCTCCTGATCCAGTGTCATGAACCTCCTCCTTCTTCACAGATTGCTTTTTTCTTATCGATCCATAAAAATTCTTGTCGATAAGACCCTGATGGGCCGAAAAATAGCCTCTTCTGGACAAATCTGATCGATCTCCTCCCGGTCCCTTTCACACCGTAAAATAGCCACCAATTTCCCCTCGGAGGAAGACATCCTCAATTCTTGCCCCTTTTTAAAATCAGGCAGGGATTTTTGTCCAAGATCCTTTAGACCGATTCCCTGACCTTGGCTGACCTTCCTAATCATCCTTTCATCTGCTTTCAACTCCGGGGTATCAGAAAGGGCTTCTTCCGGTGAAATGACCCAATGGGAAAAAGATGCCTTTGAGGAACTTTTTAACGCTTCCATCGAAATGGCCTGATCCAGGGAGAAGGGTCCGCTCCGAAGTCGTCTTAAGGAGGTCAGGTGGGCCCCGCAACCCAATCTTCTTCCAATGTCCCTCGCTAAGGCCCGCACATAGGTTCCTTTGGAACAAACCAGATTGAAACGAATTTTAGGAAGCGTGATTTCCTCGACCTCGAGTCTGAATACCTCAACGACTCTCTCTTGCCTTTCCTTTTCTATCCCTTTTCGGGCCCATTGATAGAGGGGAACTCCCTGGACCTTCACGGCAGAAAAGAGGGGTGGAGTCTGGCGGATTTTCCCTACAAAGGTGTGGAACACCTCCCTAATCTTTTCAGGGGTCACTTCATTGAGGGGCCTTTGAAACAAGGGTTCTCCAGTCAAATCATCGGTGGTCGTCTCTTCGCCTAATTTCATTTCGGCTTCATATTCCTTGGGATCTTCTTTGAGAAAAGGGACAATCCTTCGCCCTTCATTGAGGACGACAGGAAGAACACCGGTTGCAAAAGGATCGAGGGTGCCAATATGGCCTGCCCTTTTGATGGAGAACCAGGATTTAATCTTTTGAACGACTTCTATCGAGGTCCACCCTTCCGGTTTATCCACCACCAAAAATCCATCAATCCTCATCCTTCTCTTTCTCCTTCTGAAGCCCCTGGAATACCTCTTCGAGGTGAATCGCATATTCGATCGTCGGATCAAATTGAAATCTGATTTCAGGAGTATATCTCAATCGGATTCGCTTTCCCAGCTCTTTTCGAATAAAGCCTTTGGCGCTCTCCAGTCCCTTGGTAGACCTCTCCCTCTCCTCTCGAGTTCCAGTGACGCTGAAGTAGATCTTAGCGAGTCGACAGTCTTCCGTGACCTTTACCCGAGTAATCGTTACCCATCCGATTCGAGGGTCTTTGACGGAACGAAGTAGCATCTCCGAAACTTCTCGATGGATTAAATCGGCTACTTTGTCCGAACGTTTTCCTTCCATCCCCTATTCCTTTCACCCTTAGACCGAAAGGATTTCCATCTCGGTGCTGATGACTTCGACCAGGTTCATCTTTTCAATGAAATCGATCACCTTATCTAGACTGGAATTGATATGGCGTCGATCATTGCCTACCGTACAGATCCCGATCTGAGCCCGTTGCCAGAGGTCATGATCCCCGACCTCAGAGATCGCCACATTGAACCGGGGTTTTACCCGGTCGATGACTTTTCTTAGGATGTGGCGTTTTTCCTTAAGCGAATGGTTCTCGGGAATCCGAAAGTCCAACCGACAGATACCGACCACCATCGTGAGGCCTCCTTGGGTTATGAGAGATGGGGTTGAATCTTCTCCACCTCGTAGGATTCAATAATATCGCCCGGTTTGATGTCATTAAAATTTTCGATCCAGATCCCACACTCGACTCCTTGAGGACACTCTTTGATGTCCTCTTTGAAGCGTTTCAGGGAGCCAATGCGTCCATCATAGATGACGACGTTGTCCCTCAAAAGCCTGGCGTGAGATCCTCTGACCACCTTCCCATCCAGGATAAGGCTTCCGGCTACTGTCCCCACCTTACGGATATTGAAGAGTTGAAGAACCTGAGCCCTTCCCAGGATATGTTCCTTGTAAGTCGGTTCGAGCAACCCCTCCAAGGCCTTCTTGATATCGGAGATGGCATCGTAGATCACCGAATAGGTTCGAATATCTACTTTTTCCTGCTCTGCAAGGGCCTGGGCTTTGGGACTGGGTCTGACATTGAATCCAATGATGATGGCATTGGAGGCGGAGGCCAGATTGACATCGGTCTCTGTGATTCCTCCAACTGCATCGTGAATGATATTGAGTTTCACCGTGTCCGTGGACATCTTTCCCAAGGCCTCTCTCATTGCTTCAATGGATCCTTGAACATCAGCCTTAATGATCACATTGAGTTCTTTGATTTCTCCTTTCTGAATCCTCTCATAGAGATCTTCCAGAGAAACCTTACTTAACTTGGAAAGTTCCTTTGCCCTGGCCTTTTCCTGACGATAGAGGCTGATCTGTTTGGCCATCCTTTCTTCCGTCACCACAATGAAGGTCTCTCCTGCCTCCGGAACATCTGAGAACCCTAATACCTCTACTGGAGTGGAGGGACCGGCCTCTTCAATTTTCTGCCCCCGATCATTGAACATCGCCCTGACCCGGCCATACTGGGAACCGGCCAGGAAGATATCCCCTACCCGGAGGGTTCCTTCTTGAACGAGAAGGGTGGCCACCGGTCCTCTTCCTTTATCCAATTTCGCCTCAATGATAGTGCCCCGGGCAGGTTTATTGGGATTGGCCTTCAATTCTAACATCTCTGCCTGAAGAAGGATCAGTTCGAGGAGTTCTTTAATTCCGATCTTCTGTTTCGCTGAGATCTCTGCAAAGAGGGTATTCCCACCCCATTGCTCCGGGATTAAACCCAGTTCTGCAAGGTCTTTTTTCACCTTCTCGATATTCACATTGGGTTTATCTATTTTATTAATGGCTACCACAATCGGGACCTTAGCAGCCCGGGCGTGATCAATGGCCTCTTTAGTCTGAGGCATGACCCCATCATCGGCGGCCACCACTAAAACGACAATGTCTGTGACTTGCGCTCCTCGGGCTCGCATCGCCGTAAAGGCCTCATGCCCAGGGGTGTCAATAAAAACGACCCGACCGTGGTCCAATTGGACATCATAGGCACCGATGTGTTGAGTGATTCCTCCTGCCTCTCCCTCGACCACATTGGTTTTTCGAATGGCGTCGAGGAGCATCGTCTTTCCGTGATCCACATGGCCCATGATGGTCACGACAGGAGGTCGGGGGCGTAAATCTTCGGGTCTGTCCTCTTTTCTCTCTAATAGATCCTGACTCTCGATCGAAGTCTTCTCCACTTCGTAACCGAATTCACTGGCAACCAGAGAGGCGACATCTGCATCAATGAGTTGGTTGATATTGACCATCACTCCTATTTCCATCAATTTTTTAATGACCTCGGATCCTTTGACTCCCATTCGTTTGGCCAGATCCGCTACCGAGATGACCTCTGCGATTCGAATGATTCGCTTGATTGGTTTGGGAACGGTGATCTCTGTTTTCTTTGGGGTCTTTACGACGACCTTCTTCTTGACAGGTCTAAAAGTTCGGGGAAGCGGCTCTATCTCTTTCTCGGGTTTTTCCTCTTCTTCAAACTCCTCTCTGAGCAGTCTCTCTTCGATCAATCTCCTCTTCTTTCCGACCACTTTTTTCTTGGTGTAAAGAGGGGTCACCTTCTCTTCTTCAGGCACTTCAATCTTTTCTGGAAGAGGAATCTCTATCTTTGGGAGGACCTCTTTCTTCTCCTTTTCAGGTTCGGGGGGCTTTTCTTTTATGGCCTCCACTTGAGGAGAAGATGGGGTTGGAGGGGAAGGAATCTCTGCTTCTTTCACGGAAATCTCTCCCTTTACTTCCAATTCCTTCTCTGGAAGGGCCGGAGCCTCTTCCTTCTTCTTTTTCCCTCTTGGAGGTTTCTTCTCGGGCTTCTCTTCTTTCTTCTCCTCCTCTTTCTTTTTGGCCACTCGAACCTTCTTCTTCACCTCTTCTTTCGGGAGAGAGACTTCTGGGATTCCTTCTTCTTTGCGAGGAACGGTCAGCGGGGTGGTTTCAAGGGGAGGAGATGGCATAGCCGCTTGAGGGGGGGCGGGTGGAGCTTCCACCTGAAGGGTTCTTGTCCTACGGCGAATAATGGTCGGGTTGACTCTCTTTTCAACGACTTCTTTTTCAGCGTCTCTTTCAATGACCCTTTCGTCTGAAGAGGCTTTTTCCTTGGGCGCAGGCTCTGGTTTCTTATCCTTTACCTTTAATCCCATCTGTTTTAATTTCAGGAGGAGTTTATCATCCTCCATCCCTACTTCTTTTGCAAGGTCAAGAACCTTCACCTTCGCCATTTAACTTCCTCCTCCTCTTATGCCTTCCTGAGATAACCTCTCCTTAAAAGAGAGAAAACATTCTTCCCCACGGAGAGATTGGGCCAATTTGCTTCTCTTTTTAGCCATAGTAAAACAGTTTAGAGTGGGACATAGATAGTATCCTCTTTTACCCTTTCCCCTTTTTTCATTAATAATGACCTTACCTCCTGGGGTCATCTCCAACCGAACCAATTCGTCTTGTCTCTTTTTTTGGTGACATCCAATACAGGTCCGAATTGGAAGGTGGCCCCTTCTCATGTCTCCCTTCCTTCGAGGTACGCTTTAGCAGATTGGATCAGTTTCTCTGCCTTCTTAGTTCCAATCCCGGGAAGCTCAGAGAGCTTCTCCTTATCTGAATTCAAAAGATCTTGAACCGTCGAAAGGCCATGGCTTTTTAAGATCTCCGCCGTCTTCTCTCCTACTCCAGGAATTTGATTGACCGAATCCAGAGAAGCCTCCTCTTTGGACGAGGGGGTTTCTGTCTCTATTCTTTCTTCTCCTTTTTCCTGAATGATCTCGATGGCCCGCTCAACGATCTCTTGGGCCTTCTCCTTCTCTATCTCTAAGATCTTTGCCAGTTCTTCGGGATCTATCTCCGCAATCTCCTGAAGCGATCGAAATCCCTCATTATATAGAAGCCGACTTGATACCTCTCCCATATAAGGGAGGGATTTGAATTGTTCGATGATTTCGACAGACATCTTTTCCATCTTTGATTCGCTCTTGATGTCGATCTTCCATCCAGTGAGTTTCGAGGCCAGTCTTACGTTTTGACCCTTCTTCCCGATCGCTAAAGAGAGTTGATCATCAGCGACGACCACCTCCATGTGTCGATTCTCTTCATCAATATAGACCCTTGAAATCTTGGCAGGAGCCAGGGCGTTGCAGACATAT
>Ga0123519_10006209_pt1 | contig 18881 bp, 17 predicted proteins | sample YelNatPaOPRAMG02_FD_87396 | JGI IMG/M metagenome (GOLD analysis project Ga0123519, IMG submission 87396) | Hot spring microbial communities from Yellowstone National Park - Yellowstone National Park OP-RAMG-02 (version 2) | ecosystem: Environmental > Aquatic > Thermal springs > Hot (42-90C) ... | reverse complement strand
AGCAAATAATGGGATTGCCACACTCACTTCGTTCGTTCGCAATGACGGCTTTTCTGTTGTAGTCAAAATGAGATTGCCACGCACCTTTCAGGTGCTCGCAATGACGGCTTTTCTGTTGTAGTCAAAATGAGATTGCCACGCAACCTTCGTTGCCTTGCAATCACATTCCTTTTTTGTCATTCCGAATGAAATGAGGAATCTCATTTTCTCCCTCGCATTTTTGTTTTGATTTATATTTATAAATAATTTAATTCCTCACAATCGTTAGGACTTCGTTCTCTCTTTTCATTTTGCGTTCTGCACTCGCATTAAATTGCTTCCTATTTCTTTAATTTTTCACTTGAAAATGTTTGTATATTATGTATGATAATAAAAAGGAGAGAATTATGGAATTTAGAAAAAAAGAACAACCTATTCAACAACAAATAGAGATAGACCTTGGAACAATTGAAGGTGTTTATTCAAATCTCGCATTGATAACACACTCACCAGCAGAATTCATAATTGATTTCTGCAGGATTCTACCTGGTATGCCAAAGGCAAAAGTTGTGTCAAGGGTTATAATGACACCACAGCATGCAAAACTTCTTATGAAGGCATTGGAAGATAACATAAAGAAATTTGAAGAAAGATTTGGAGAGGTAAAATTACAAACTGGTGAAGAAGGTAAGAATATTGGTTTTAAGGTTGAATGAGGGTTCTCCATTTAATACCATACTATATCCCTGCATACAGATTTGGAGGACCTGTTTTTTCAATCCATACATTATGTAAATATCTTAATAAAATAGGTGTTGATGTTGAAGTCTGGACAACAAATCTTGGATTAGATTTCGAAAAGATAAAAGAAAATAATATTGATGGTGTAAAAATTATTTATTTCCCAATATTATCCAAATTTAATTATGCATTTTCAACTGAACTTTTAAAATATATGAATTTCCATATCAGAGAATTTGATTTAGTCCATATAAATGGTATATACCAGTTTCATTCTATTTCTGGTGGTTTCTTTTCAAAGAAATATGAAATCCCCTATGTTTTAAGCCCAAGAGGAATGCTTATAAAGGATGTTATAAGGAAGAAGGGATTTATAAAAAAAATTATTTATATCAACCTTTTTGAAAAAAGAACAATAAATAATGCAGCAATGATTCATTTAACTTCGGAAGATGAAAGAAAAGAGATTATAAGAATGGGAATAAAAGAAGAAAAGACATTTGTTATACCAAATCCTTTTGATTTCAGTCAATATAATTCATACAAAGAAAAAAGAGAAGGGAATAAGATACTTTTCCTTGGAAGGATAAACTGGAAAAAAGGTCTTGATATTCTTATCCCTGCATTTAAAATTGTTGTTGAAAAATTTCCTGATGCAAAACTCATCGTTGCTGGACCTGATGATGGTTATCTTGATAAAGTAAAAAGATGGATAGATGAAAATGGAATCTCCAAAAATGTTGAAATTACTGGTGAAATTGTTGGTGAAAAGAAGATAGAAAAATTTTTGACTTCTGATATTTTTATACTACCATCTTATTCTGAAAATTTTGGTATGAGTGTTGCAGAGTCATTATTTTATAAAACCCCTGTTATAATCTCTGAAAAAGTTGGTATTAAAGAATATATTGAAAGATATAATTGCGGAATTATTACAAAATTAAATGTTGACGAAATTGCAAATTCTATTATAAGATTATTAAAGGATAAAGAGATGAGAGTAAAAATGGGAATTAAAGGCTATAAGATGGTTATTAATGAATTCAATCCTTTAAGGATTGCAAAAGATATGAAAAAAGAGTATGAAAGAATTGTTAAAAAGGGGGAAAGATGAAGATACTCGGAATCTGTGCTTATCATCCTGATAGCTCTGCGTGTCTCATTGTTGATGGGAAACTCATTGCAGCAGCAGAGGAAGAAAGATTTAAGAGGATAAAACACTGGGCAGGATTCCCTGAGGAATCAATAAAATATTGTCTTAAAGAAGCAGGTTTGAAATTAAAAGAGATAGATTATGTTGCTCTTGGAAGGAATAAATGGGTGAATATAGGTAAGAAGATAAGATATCTTTTGCAGAAGATGCCAGATGTTGATCTGCTAAAAGAAAGAATGAGAAACTGGGGGAATGTCCTTGGAATAAAAGAGAGACTTTTAAAAATACAGGATGCAAAGGGACTAAAATTTATGAATATAGAGCATCACAATGCACATATAGCATCTTCTTTTTTCCTTTCACCATTTGAGAAATCCGCATTTTTGAGTGTTGATGGATTTGGTGATTTTGTGAGCACAAGATGGGGATATGGTGAAGGGAATAATATTGAGATTTTTGGTAGTGTTTATTTTCCGCATTCCTTAGGCATACTTTATACTGCAATAACACAATTTTTAGGTTTTAAAAAATTTGGAGATGAATACAAGGTTATGGGTTTATCAGCATTTGGAGAACCTGAAAACGAGAATTACAAAAAGATGAAAAAACTTGTTTCTTATAATGATGATAAATTTGAGTTAAACCTTGAATATTTTGTCCATCACATAAAGAATACAAATTTTTGCTGGAGTGATGCAGAACCAAAATTAGGGAATCTTTATTCTGATAAGATGCTACAATTATTTGGAAAACCAAGGGAATATAATGAACCTATTAATGAAAGATATCAGGATATTGCTTCAGCATTGCAGAGAATCCTTGAGGATATAGTTTTTGGAATATTAAATAAACTTTATGAAAAGACAAAATGCCCAAATCTCTGTATATCTGGTGGTGTTGGATACAATAGTGTTTTGAATGGAAAGATAACTGAATTCACACCTTTTGAAAATGTTTTTATTCCACCTTTCGCAGGTGATTCAGGAACATCTGTTGGTGCAGCATTTTATGTTTATAATCACATATTCCATAATGAGAGAAGATTTGTTCTTGAAGATGCATATTATGGTCCATCATTCAGCAATTCATATATTGAAGATGTGATAAATAAAAAAGTGAAGGGTAATTACAGGATAAAAAAAATGAATGATGATGAGATACTAAAATATACTGCGAAAGCGATTGCGGATGGCAAGATAGTTGGATGGTTTCAGGGAAGGATGGAGATAGGTCCAAGGGCACTTGGAGCAAGGAGCATTGTTGTTGACCCGAGAAGAAAAGAGATGAAGGATATACTTAACGAAAGGATAAAGAGGAGAGAACCTTTCAGACCTTTTGCACCATCAATACTTGAAGAATATGTTGGGGAATACTTTGAAAATCCTGCAAAAGAACCATTTATGCAAAGAGTATTAAGGGTGAAACCTGAAAAAAGAGACTTAATCCCTGCTGTTGTTCATATTGATGGAACAGGAAGATTACAGACTGTTTCAGAAAAGACAAATCCAAAATATTATAACCTGATAAAAGAATTCTATAAAATCACAAATATTCCACTTGTTTTAAATACTTCTTTTAATGAAAATGAGCCAATAGTTTTAAGTCCTGAAGAGGCGATTGATTGTTTTTTAAGAACAAAAATGGACTTACTTGTTATGGAAAACTGGTTAGTGGAAAGGAATGAGTTGTTTTGAAAGATAAAGTTGTAAAAGGTGCATTCTGGGTTTTTGGAATAAAAATAATAGGTTATATTTTCAGTTTTGTGAGAATTACGATACTTGGAAGACTTCTTTTACCATCTGACTTTGGAATAATGGGAATTGCTTTACTCACAATCTCAATATTTGAAACATTCACACAGGTTGGCTTTAGGCAGGCATTAATACAGAAGAAAGAGGGTATCGAGAAATATCTTGATTCTGCCTGGACCTTTCTTATCATTAGAGGGTTCTTTATTTATTTACTAATATTTTTCTTTTCTTATTTTTCATCTTCATTTTTCAAAACTCCTCAGGCAAATGCCATAATAAAGGTTTTTGGTCTTTCAATCATCATAAGCAGTTTTACTAATATCGGAGTTGTCTATTTTCAGAAGGAATTTGAATTTAATAAACAATTTTTCTATGAATTTCTTGGAAGCATAATGGATTTCATTATTTCAATAACATTTGTTATTGTTTTACGGAATGTTTGGGCACTTGTAATTGGTGCACTTGCAGGGCATTTAACAAGATGTATTGTAAGTTTTATAATAATACCTTATAAACCTAAATTTAATTTTAATATTGATGAAATAAAAGAATTATGGGATTTCGGAAGATGGGCAACACTCTCAAATATACTGATATTTTTTTCAACGCAGGGTGATGATATATTTGTTGGAAGATTTTTAGGTTCTTTTTCACTTGGGCTTTATCAGATGGCTTACAGGATTTCAAATATGCCTGCAACTGAAATAACACATGTGATATCTTCTGTTTCTTTCCCTGCTTATTCAAAATTGCAGGATGAGAATGAAAGATTAAGAAATGCATATCTAAAAATATACCAGATGACAAGTTTTTTCTCATTTCTTCTTGCAGGTTTAATCTTCACATTATCAGATGACTTTATAAGATTATTTCTAACATCAAAATGGGAACCTGCTATACCTTCAATAAAGATACTTTCAATAGAAGGGCTTTTAAGGTCAATAGCAGCAACAACAGGTCCAATCTTCTATGCAATTAAGAAACCAAAGATGGAGACATTCTTGCAATTTATAAGGTTTTTAATACTAATAATTTTCATATATCCTTTAACATCAAGGTATGGGATATCGGGAACATCGTTTTGTGTTCTATTAAGTGTTCTTGTTTCAACAATAGGATTTATAATTATGTGCAGGAGGTTAATAAATTTCAATCTCAATACACTTTTAAGAATATCATTTTTTTCATTTATATGCGCATTTTTTATGCCTTTTCTTTATAACTTTATAAAAAAATTTACTGGAATAAATGTCTTTTATTTAGAGTTCTTCATACTCGCATTTTTAATTGTAATCATTTATTCATTTATTTTTATACTATTCAGCAGATTTATGTATATTAATCAAATTAAATTAATAAAGGAGGTTTGTAATGAATTTTTTAAAAAAACTTAATGATAAATTTATATTTTATAAAACAATAATTAAAACTTTGATAAAAATAATGTTCATATTCCCCGAAGATATAGTTCTGCTTCATAAAATGTTAATATCAATGAATAAAAATCAGGATGTTCCATGGTTAAACTATAAGGCATTAAGATGGCTTGAAAGTTATTTGAAACCTGATATGAATGTTTTTGAATACGGAAGTGGAAAATCCACAATTTATTTTTCGAAAAAAGTAAAATCCGTAGTTTCTATTGAACATAATAAAATTTTTTATCAGATTTGGAAAGAGAGAATAGAAAAAGAAGGTCTCAAAAATATAAATTATGTATTGATTGAGCCTGAAAAAGGGGTTAAAAATTCAGAATTATTTTCATCAAAATTTTCCAAAGAATTTGAAGACTTGAGTTTCGAAAAATATGTGAAGTATATTGAAAAATTCCCAGATAAATACTTTGATTTTATTTTGATAGATGGAAGGGCAAGATGTGGATGCTTAAAATATGCGATTAAAAAATTGAAAGATAACGGAGTAATAATGTTGGATAATTCTGAAAGATCCAGATATTTAGAATGCTCAAAAAAATTTCTTAAAGAATTTAAGAAAAAAGATTTTTATGGAATAGGTCCAAATGAAATATCACCATGGAGAACAAGTGTTTTTTTTAGAAAAAAGGAGGTTTTGTGAATAATCTGAAAGATACTTTTGAAGAAGCAAAAGTTTTCAGTAAATTTCATCATAGTAGAATTCCTTTTTTTGAGATCGCCTATGAATATTTTAAGAATTCTTCACGGATACTTGATTTAGGCTCTGGAAGAGGCATTTTTATAGATTTCCTTAATGAAAAAGGATTTAAAGGTGAAATATATGCTTATGATAGGAACAAAGAAACTTTAAAAAATTTAAAAAAGAAAGGTATAAAAGCAAAATACGGAATTTTACCTGAAATAAAATTTAAAGATGATTTTTTTGACGGGATAAATGCAAGTCATATCCTTGAACATCTTTATCCTGAAGAATTATACGAAACATTGAGAGAAATAAAAAGGGTATTAAAGAAGAACGGCATACTCGTCATAAGCGGACCTTTATTATGGGAAGATTTTTATTCCGATTTATCACATATAAGACCTTATAATCCAGGTGTTTTTATCAAATATCTATGCGAAGACAAAAGCGAGAACCCATCTCATCCACTTGTCAAGGGTTTTGAACTTGTTAAAATTATTTATAGATATAGATTTGTTGGTATTAATCCTTTATGTTTTAAGCATTCAACACTTTTCAATTTTCTTTCACTACTTTTTTTTAAATTTTTAAGAAAGATTGGTATTGGTCATTACGAAAAAACAGGATATACGATTATTTTGAGAAAAGTATAATACGATTGTCATCGTGAAGTGCCAGAGGCATTGTGAAAATTGCATATTGACTTCACCCAAGAGTCGTCATTGCGAGCACCTGAAAGGTGCGTGGCAATCCCATTGTTGACTACTATGGAATGGTGTTAATGTTTTTTTCAAAAACCGATACTATCAGGTGAGTATGCGATTCCTCACTATGTTCGGAATGACAAAAAAAGGTGTCATCACGAGCCTGCCAAAGGCAGGCGTGGTGATCGCATATTGACTACAACAGAAAAGCCGTCATTGTGAGCGAACGGAGTGAGCGTGACAATCCCATATTGACTATAGAATTTTGGCTGTCATTGCGAACGAACGAAGTGAGTGTGGCAATCGAATTATTTGCTATTCGCATATTTTTAAATGCGACCCCTCGTTTCCTCGGGTGACGACTTCGCCGTCATTTTGCAATTAGATTCGTAGAACCTGTGTAGGTTTGCCCCTACAATATTTCATTTTGAATTTTTCTTGAAAAAAAAGATTTTCTCTTTAAGATAATGAAAAAAGGAGATAAGATGAAAAAATATATAGTTCTTGGTGCTGGTGGTTTTATAGGTTCACATATGGTAAAAAGATTGAAAAAAGATGGACACTGGGTGAGAGGTGTTGATTTAAAATACCCTGAATTTTCAGAGACAGAAGCAGATGATTTTATCATAGGTGATTTAAGAGACCCTCATATTTGCAGATATGTTCTTGATATGAAATTTGATGGTGTATTCCAGTTTGCAGCAGATATGGGTGGTGCAGGATATGTCTTTACTGGTGATAATGATGCTGATATTATGCATAATTCAGCACTCATAAATTTGAATGTCCTTGAAGCGTGTCATAAAAGGAATATTAAAAGGATATTTTATTCCTCATCAGCGTGTATGTATCCAGCATACAATCAGAAAGACCCTGAAAATCCCAAATGTTCTGAGGATTCGGCATATCCAGCAGAACCTGATTCAGAGTATGGATGGGAGAAACTTTTCAGTGAAAGGCTCTATCTTGCATTTCACAGGAATTATGGTCTTGAAGTAAGAATAGCAAGGTATCATAACATTTTTGGTCCTGAAGGAACCTGGAAAGGTGGAAGGGAGAAGGCACCTGCTGCAATATGCAGGAAGGTAGCAGAGGCTGAAGATGGTGGTGAAATAGAGATTTGGGGTGATGGTAAGCAGACAAGGTCATTCTTATACATAGATGAATGTATTGAAGGAACACTAAGGCTTATGAATTCAGACTGGACAGGTCCTGTTAACATAGGTTCTGAGGAGATGGTAACAATTAACAAACTTGCAGAGATGATAATAGGAATCTCAGGGAAGAAACTAAAGATAAAACATGTACCAGGACCACAGGGTGTTCGTGGAAGGAATTCTGATAATAGATTGATAAAGGAAAAACTTGGATGGGCACCATCAATGCCACTTATTGAAGGATTAAAGATAACTTATAAGTGGATTGAAGAACAGGTAAAAAAAATTAGGGGATGAGAAAACCACTTGTAAGTATCATTATACCGAACTATAACAAAGAGAAATATATTAAAGAAGCGATAGATTCTGCCTTAAACCAAACATATAAAAACATAGAAGTAATAGTGGTTGATGATGGTTCAACGGATGGTTCAAAAGAGATAATAAAATCTTATGGAAATAGAATAAGGGCATACTTCCTTCCACATAGAAATGCGAATGTTTGCAGGAATTTTGGAATAAAGAATTCAAAAGGTGAATATATACAATTTCTTGATTCAGATGATATAATTTCAAAAGATAAGATAGAAAAACAGATAGAGGTTTTTAAAAAAATTGATGCAGGAATTGTGGGTTGCTGGTGGAAATATTTAATTGAAAGAGAAGAGGGAATATTCATAGAAAGTGAAGTTCAGAAACCATTTATAAGTAGCGATGTTGTATCTTGTACAATATTAGATAAAGGTTGGTCTCCGCCTAATGCTTACCTTTTTAAAAAGGAATTAGTCCAATCAGTGTCGGGATTTGATGAAAACTTAAATTGTGTTCAAGATGTGGATTTTATTGTTAATATAGCGATGAAAGGTATAAGATTTGAAATATACCCAGAAGTTTTAGCATATTACAGGAGAACTCTCACTTTAACCACATCTCAGAAGGATAAAAAAGAATTTATGTTAAATTGTAAAAGAATTGCTGATAAAGCATTGAATTATTTTATTGAAACAGGATGGACTCAGGAAAGAAAAAAAAGCATTTTAAAAGCATATAACCATTTATTAAGATATTATTTTGTTAATGATAAGAAAATGTTTTATGAATGTTTAAGAAACTTAAAACTTGTTGTTCCAAGGTATATCCCTTTAGAACACAGATGGTTAAGAATTCTATCTGTTATTTTTGGTTATAAAAATGCAGAGACAATTGCTTATATATACAGAAAACTAAAAGGTAAATTTATATGAAAGTGATTCATATCCCCTATTCTTTTCATCCCGAAAATTTTGGTGGAACCGAAATTTATGTTAAGGAACTCGCAATTTCTCTTAAAAAATATAATGTTACTTCAATTGTATTATTTCCGGGAAAGAGGAATTCTATTTTCTATTACAAAGGAATAAAAGTTTATGAAATTGAAATTCCAGAAAAGATAATAAATTTAAATGAATTATATGGCGCTGGAAATAAAATTTTTACCCAGAACTTTTTTAATGTAATTCTAAAAGAAAAACCTGACATAATCCACATTCATTCTTACACAAGGGCTATAAGTAGCGAACTTGTTAAAAATTTAAAGAAACAGAATATAAAATTAATTTTTACTTATCATACTCCAACTGTTGGATGTTTGAATGGAACATTGTTATTTATGGGAAGAAAAATGTGTTTGGGGAACATCAGAACCGAAAAATGCAGTTTCTGTTTTCTTTACGGCCTTCTTTCAAGATATTTTAAATTTCCCATCTTTGTTGTGCCTTTAATTCAATTTTATTCTTTTATTTTCCCTTTCACTTTAAAAGGAAAGGTATCTACTGCTTTAAGTATTTATTCACTTACAAATTTTTACATAAAAAAATTTAAGGAATTTTTAAATTACTTTGATAAAATAGTAGTTCAATGCAAATGGTCTGTCAGATTTTTAATTTCTAACAATATTGATTCGAAAAAATTATTTTATTTAGAGCAAGGTATAAAAAGAAGCGAAATTAAGAATAATAAAAGTGAAAGAAACAATAGTTTAATAAAATTTGGGATGTTTGGAAGGCTTCATCCTGTAAAAGGATTTGATATAGTATTAAAAGGTATGAAGAAAATAAAAAACCAAAATTTTATAGTTGATATCTTTGGTATTTATGAAGATAGTAATTATTTGAGGAAAATACAAAAAATTATAGAAGATGATAAAAGATTTAAACTGAAGAAGAACATACCCAATGAAAAAATTTATAAAATTCTAAAAGAATACGATGCTATTATTATACCTTCTCAATTGCTTGAAACTGGTCCTCTTATATTACTTGAATGTATGAATGCAAAAGTTCCTGTGATAGGTTCAAATCTTGGAGGAATAGCAGAAAGAATAAAAAATACCGAGAATGGAATAATAGTTGATAATCCATTTTCTCCTGTTTCCTGGCAGGAAACAATTGAAAGAGTATTAAATGAGAAGGAATTATTGAAGAAAATAAAAGAAAATATTAAAAGTCCTTATTACATTGATTTTAACTCAAAAAAGATTTACGAACTTTATAATAAAGTGTTAATATGAAAGTTATAATATCAGTTCCAGGAAGATTTCATATATTTAACCTTGCAAGAGAACTTTATAAAAAGGGGTATCTTAAAAAAATTATCACGGGTTCGCCTTTATTTGTTGTAAAAAACGAAAATTTACCTGAAAATTTTATTTATTCAATCCCAGTTTCTTATATTTATTTTCTTAAATCAAAATTAAGATTTTTAAATCATTTCATTCCCTATTCTTTTGAAGCAGTTATGTTTGATTATATTGCTTCAAGATACATAAATGGGGTAGATATTTTTCACGGCTTTCCAAACTGGATGTTAAAATCTTCAATTGAAGCAAAGAAAAGGGATATAATTGTTGTTGCAGAAGGGAGTTCAACACATATACTTCACAGGGAAAGGTTATTATCAGAAGAATATAAAAAATTGAAAATCCCATATAAACCACACGATACACTTGAAATTAAAAGGCAGATACAGGAATATGAAATCGCTGATTATATTTTTGCTGCAAGCGAGTTTGTAAGGAAATCTTTTATTGAATATGGCATAAATGAAGAAAAAATCATTAAAATACATTATGGTGTTGACGATATATTTTTTAAAGAAATTAAAAGAGAAAAAAAAGATGAAATTATTATTGTAAGCACTATCGGTGTTAGAAAAGGAACACATCTTTTACTTGAAGCATACAGGAGATTAAAAAAAGAAGATAAAAGATTAAGATTACATCTTCTTGGATTTTTCAGGGAAGATATGAGGGAGATAATTGAAATAAACAAAGATATAATTGATTTTATAGGGAGTATTAAGAAAAAAGAACTTCCCGAGTATTTCTCAAAGGTTGACATCTTTGTTCAAATGTCTCTGGAAGAAGGATTTTCAATAATGATTCTTGAGGCAATGGCATCGGAATTACCTGTTGTTGTTTCTGAAAATACTGGAACATCAGAGATAATTGATAATGGTAAAGATGGGTTTGTTCTAAAATATGGAGATGTTGAAGGTTTATATGTTATATTGAAACTTCTCGTATCAGATATTGATTTAAGGGAAAAAATTGGAAAGAATGCAAGGGAAAAGGCAAAAGAATATAACTGGGAGAGATATGGTGAAAGATGTATTGAAACCTATGAAAGAATTATTAAAGAAAGAAAGAATTGATATTCTGATAACACATTTTACAGACCCAAGGGATTATCCAACAGAGATAAATACATTAAGAATATTTAAAGAGAATAATATAAAATTTAAAGAGATTTGTATAAAAGAAGAAAAAGTAAGGGAAGAAGTAGATTTTGATTTTATTTTTGTTGGTAAAAGAAATAATAGATTCTATTATCTTTATCTTTATCCATTATTTTGCCTTATTATATTTCTTTTTGGAATGATAAAAAGACCAAAGGTTATAATTGCTTATGATTTACTTGCTTTTTTCCCTTCTTTTATTGTCTCAAAATTTTTCAACATACCATTTTTGTATCATATACACGATATTGGTGAGAAAAATAACGCAGGATTTTTAGGGAAAATGATTTTTTCATTTGAGATGAAATTTATAAAATATATAGATATTTTAAGTATGCCAAGTGATAAAATATTTAATCTTTATGAGGTTGGTAGGAAACTTCCTGAAAAAAAATTCACTGTTATTAATACAGTGTCAAAATACCAAAATTTAAATTACCCAAGCAGGATAAAAGAAATTATAAAGAAATATAAAAACATAAAAAAATGGATTGTAAGAACAGGTGGTCTTGGAGATGACCAGTGCATAAAAGAAATAATATTATCTCTAATTTATTTACCTGAGGATATTGGTCTTATCCTTGCAGGTTCAATTGAAGATGATTTTAAAGAAGAGATTGAAAACCTGATAAAAGAAAAGAAACTTGAAAAAAGGGTAATCCTTCTTGAATTCATACCAAGAAAGGAAGTTCTTGGATTCTTAAAAAATGCTTTTGTTGGTATTTCTTTATACAAACCTGTGCACATAAATTGGTTATATCCTGCACCTATAAAACTTTCGGAATACATAGCAACAGGTATTCCTGCAATAGTGAATGATAATGAATATTTCAGGGTATTAAATGAAAAGGTTGGTTCATTTCTTTTTGCGGACCCTTATTCTCCAAAAAGTATTGCAGATGCTATAATGAAAATATACAAAGATAAAAAACTTGAAAAGAGATTAAAGGAAAATGCCAAAAATTCATTTAAAGAATTCTATAATTTTGAACATCAATTTGAACCTGTATTAAAAGAGATAAAAAGATGGATAGAAAGATAAAGATTGCGTATCTTTTGACACATCCTATTCAGTATTTTTCACCTTTATTCAGGGAATTTTCTAAGAGAAAAGATATTGAATTCATTGTTTATTATTGTTCTGATGAAAGTATAAGGGGTTCTTATGACCCTAATTTCAAAACGAAAGTAAAATGGGATATTCCTATACTTGAAGGTTATAGATACAAATTCTTAAAGAATCATTCACCATTCCCTTCAATCTATAAACCTTTATCAGGTCTTATAAATTTCGGAATTATAAAAGAATTAAAAAATAAAAGATTTGATTTTATAGTTGTAAATGGATGGAATTTTGGAACTGCAATATTAACTGCCATTGTTTCTAAACCATTAAATTATAAGGTAAGCGTTTTTTCTGATACACCGCTAAAACTTGAACTTTTGAAACCCCCGTATATTAGGTATTTTAAAAAGTTTGTCTTCAAGTATTTTTTTAAGTTATTCAATTTTTTCGTTGTTCCAGGTGAAGATTCTTTTAGACTTATTAAATACTATGGTGTAAATGATAAGAATATTTGTAAAACATACCATTGTGTGGATAATGAATTTTTTTACCTTTATTACAAAAGGTATAGAAAAAATATAAAGAGATTAAAAATGGAATTAAATATTCCTTATAATAAATTTATAATATTGTTTGTTGGGAAATTAATAAGCAAAAAGAACCCTTTAATTTTGCTTAAGGTTCTAAAAGAATTGAATAATGAAAATATATTTGTTGTTTTTGTGGGCGATGGTCCATTAAGAAACGATATGATGAAATATATTGAAGAAAACGAAATGAAAAATGTTTCTATAAAAGGTTTTGTAAATCAATCTGAAATAACAAAATATTATGCTGTATCAGATATACTGGTTCTTCCATCTATTTCAGAAACCTGGGGGCTTGTTGTGAATGAGGCTTTTAATTTTGGAATTCCTGCAATAGTTAGTGAATATGTCGGTTGTGCAAATGAACTTGTTATTGATGGATACAATGGATTTGTATTTAAGGATGAGAATGACTTAAAAGATAAGATTGAAAAGTTATATAAAGATGAGAAACTTTTAAAAGAAATGGGAATAAATGCTCTTGAAAGTGTAAAATCATTTAATTTCCAAAACTATATAGAAAACCTATTAAATTTTATGAGATATGAAGGGAAAATTTAAAATTCTTCTTTGTAGTTCATTTGGGAAATTTGACCTTGGTTCATCTTATTTCAGGGCTTTAATAAAAATGAATTATAATGTTTTATGTTTTGATATGGAAAAAACTTTCAGAGAATACTATTTTCGTCTGAAAACAAAATATGAGAGAGTGATAACATTACCAATTTTAATATATATGTTAAACAAGGAACTTATAAACATTGTTAAGGATTTTAATCCAGATTTAATGTTTATTCATAAGGGTCAATGGATTTTTCCTAAAACCTTAATTAAAATTAAAGAATTTTCAAAAGCAACACTTTTTAATTTTAATCCAGATAATCCATTCAGTAAGGATTTTGGTTCTTCTTCCTATTTTGTTATTAAATCAATTCCAATTTACGATTGTTATTTTATATGGTCAAAAGTATTAATGAAAAGATTAGAATCTCGTAAAGCAAAAAGAATACATTATCTCCCTTTTGGATGGGACCCATATATACACTACCCCTGTAAACCAACTCCAGAGGAACTTAAAGTCTATTCATCTGATATTACATTTATAGGAAATTGGGAGAAGGAAAGAGAATGCTGGCTTTCTAATTTACAGGATTATAATTTGAGTATATGGGGCGGAAATTACTGGATTACAAGAAATAAAAATGATTTTTTAAAAAGTTGCTGGAAAGGAAGAGATATTTATGGTGAAGAAATGTCAAAAGTATGCAATTCTTCTAAAATAAATCTCAATATTTTAAGACTTCAAAATAAAGGTGCTCATAATATGAGAACATTTGAAGTTTTAGGCTGCGGTGGATTTTTGCTTCACGAGCGGACAAGTGAGATTTTAGAAATTTTTGAAGAAGGTAGAGATTTTGAATGCTTTCAGAATATAGAAGAATTAAAATCAAAAATTGATTTTTACATAAAAAATGATGAAAAAAGAAAAAAAATTGCGAGGAATGGATTTAAGGCAGTGCAAAAACATACTTACGAAAACAGGGTAAAAGAGATTATTAAGATATATGAAGAAATGTTATAAATTAAAGAATATTAAAATAAAGAAGAAAAATTTTTTATCTTTCTTTATATACTTTATTTACTTAAAACTGAATCTTCTTATAAGATTATTCTTTAAGAGAAATTTAAAATACCATAAGAAAATCTTGATATTCAGGACTGGAAATCTTGGGGATATTGCAGCAACAATACCTTTATTTTATGAAATAAGAAAGAGATTTAAGGATTCAAAAATATATCTTTTAACATCAAGAGGTAAAAAATATCTTCCGGGTGCTTCTGATTTTATAGAAAATCAGGGATACTTTGATGAAATTATTGAATATTACCCAGATGATAAAATTTCAATAAGAGAGATGGAAAAAAGAATAAAGGAATTAAAACCCGATGCATTGTTTTATATCCCACAGGAACAGGATTCTTTAATAAAACATTTAAAGGTATTTTTATGGGGAAAAATAATGGGGATAAAGAATATTTATGGTGGAATGATAAATTTTATTCCATTATTTATAAAAGAACAGAATAAAAATCTTGAATTTATACCAGAAGCAGAAAGATTGATGATTCTTATAAATGAGAAAATAAAAGATGAAGAATACTATAAGATAGATGAAAATGTGATGAGAAGAATAAAAGAAATCATAAAGAAACTGAGAATTAAAGATTTTATCTTGGTTCACCCCGGTGCAAAGAGAAAAACGAACAAATGGGATGAGGAAAGATTTATTGGAATTATAAATCAAATAAAGAATAAATTTGATGTTATTCTCACAGGTTCAAAAGATGAGAAAGAGATATGCAAAATGATAAGAGAAGAAACAGGATGTATTGATTTATCTGGTGAATTGAATATAAAGGAACTTATAGCATTATTGAGTTTTTCAAGACTTCTCATATCAAATGATACAGGTCCTATACATCTTGCACCACTTGTTAAGATACCTGTTGTTGTTATTCAATCAGCAAGGGATTTTGAGAATAAATGGAAACCTTTTGGGGAAAATGTCTATTTAATAAGGAAAAATACAGGATGCACACCTTGTCTCAAAGAAGAATGTGAAAATCTAATTTGTATGGACATAAGTGTTGAAGAGGTTTTAAAAGTTGTAGAAAAGATAATATGAGAACAAAGATAATCCTTCTTTTGATATTTATTATTGTTCTAAACATAAACAAATGGAGCAATTCAATATTTATAGAAAGGCTTCTTGCTTCTTTATTACTATTCACGGGAACTATACCTTTTTTATATAAATTGGAAAAAAAAGAAGCAAATCTACCATTCTTTGAGTTTATATCTCTATTCTATATTCTTTTTTATTCCCTCCCTATTTTCTTCATAGACTTAAAAGAAGAATATATGAGCGGTATATACTTAAGAACTCCAACACTAAAAGGTCTTTTTTATGCAAATATTGGTTATCTATCTCTTCTATCAGGATTTTATTCTACAAGGAATACAGCAATTTTTAAGATGTTACCAAAATTAAATGTGCAATTAAAAAGAGAAGATAGAATCCCTTTATTATCAATAGCAATATTTATATTAGGTGTTCTTGGTGAAATTTTTTCTCCCCGTGCACCTTTTGTTTTTAAAGCATTATTCTATTTCTTCAATTTTTTCCCAAGAATTAGCATTTACTTATTATATTTTTTCTTTTTAAGAAAGAAACTGAATATCTTTTACATTTTCTTTCTTTTCCTGATAGAAATACCTTACATTGTTTTCAAAGATATGGAAACAGGTCTTTTAGGACCAATTGTATTTGATATAACAGGGTTGATTTTTGCATATTGGTTTGTTAGAAAAAAAATGCCTTTTCTATATTTAATTTTATTCTTTATTATTTTCATTCCATTTAACTATACAAAATATGATTACAGACTATATGCGTGGTATGGACCTTATGCAAGAAAGAATATTGTAGAGAAAACAACGATAAATTTCACTTTATTATCTGATAAATTTAAGAATGAGAAGTTAAACACATTTTATAATGGATGGGAAGTCTTTGTTGCAAGATGTAATCTTTTACACAATTTTACAACCGCTATTGAATTTACACCTGATGTTATTCCTTACTGGAAAGGATATTCTTTAAGACCATTATTAACTGCACCTATCCCGAGATTTGTTATGCCCTGGAAACCACAGGAAACAATGGGACAGGACTATGGACACAGATATGGACTGCTTGACCCAACAGATTTTTCAACATCTTTAAATCTTCCAATACTTGATGAATTATACATAAATTTCGGAATAATCGGAATAATAATTGGAATGTTTCTTATAGGAATAGCATACAGAATTCTTTATAGAATAATAAACTATGAAGGTATGAGTTTTTACACTGCTATTATAGGGACTATAATATTTCTTGTCCTTTTAAACATAGGTTCAAATATCTCCCTTCTTTTCGGGAATCTCATTGAATACATTGTTGTCCTTTATATCATTTTCTTAATACTACAAAGGATTGAAAGATGAAAAGAAAAAATTTATATTTTTGCTTGATTTTCTTTTTTTATTTATTTTTCATTTTTTCACTTAGATATTTACCTTTTCAGGATTTACCTGATTGGTGTTTGCAGGGAAAGATTTTTAACGAATTTATAAAAGGGAATCATTTAAAAGATTATAAAATTACTAAAATACCTGTTCCAAATTCTATTTCAACCTTTATATTAGGAATTTTAAATCTTATTTTTGATTATACTCTATCAATAAAAATCTTTATCGCTTTTTATCTAATTATATATTTTTTAAGTGTAATATACTTTACAAAAAAAACTTAATATCAAATCCTCTTTTTCAATTTTTATTTCTCTTTATTGTTTCTCTTATACTTGTTTTCAGGGAAATTTAAACTATTTATTTTCTTTACCTTTTCTTTTTTTCTCAATCACATATATGATAACAATTTATGAATCTCAAAATCTGGATAGATATGCAAATATAAAGATTTTTGTTTTATCTTTAATCCTTTATTTTTCGCATTTTATCTCTTACTTTATTTTTCTTTTAATATTTTTCATACTGATTCTCCATAAAAGATATTTTAAACCTATCTACTCTGTTATTCCCTCTCTTTTCCTTTTATTTATATACACCTGCTGGAAATTATTTTACTTCCCAAAGAATATAGGATTTAATTATATTACATTTGGAACGCCGATTCATTTTCTTAAAACCAAAATATATTATCTCTATAAGCATCTTTCTTTATTCTTTGGTTTCTATCCTGTATTTTATAATATGAATTTGTTGAGCCTGTTTTTATCATTCTTAAATATGTTCATTTTTTTCATAATTTCATATAATATATTAACAAATCTGAAAAAATTTAATAGTTTTATAAAATTTATTGTTTTATCATTAATTGTTCTTTATATTATTTCACCCCTTAATTTTCTTGGCATTTCTGGACCTTTTGAAAGGTTATTAATACCAATTATTTTTCTCTCATTTATTGGGTTAAGTTCGGTTTTAAGTCTAAGCGCTTATAAATTCTTTAAAATTTCTTCAATTTTAATTGCTTTTCTCCAGATTTTCTATCTATTTGCTATCGTGAGAAATACTGGAATTAATATGAGTAAAGATATAGAAATTTTAAAAAAACAGAGAATTGAAGAACCATTTTTAACAATTGTAGAAGAGGAAAAATGTTTCTCTTTAATCCCTACAATTACGCCTTATGCTCATATAGCAAGATACTATGCTTGTGAAAATGAAATATATCAATGGATTTTTCCAACAGGAATTCTCTTTACTGAAAATTATGATACTGAGATAACATCATTAAACGAACTTAATAACTTTTCCAGTTGCTATCTTTTGTTAATAGGAAGTGAGAATAGAAAAAGATTAGAGGAATATTTAATAAAAAATAATTTTGAAATGAAACTAAAAAACAATTATTTCACACTATTCCATAAGAATTAAACCCATTGGGGTCAGTCATAAACTTTAAACCACTCTCACAACACCCTGAAATTTAAATACCTTATTGGGTGCGGGGTCAGTCATAAACTTTAAACTGACAACGAAGTTGTCGCCCCGAGGAGTGAAGCGACGAGGGGTCTCATTTAAAAATTGGTGAATAGCAAATAATGGGATTGCCACGGCAACTTCGTTGCCTCGCAATGACATCCTTTTTGTCATTCAGAGGAGCAGAATGACGAGGAAGCACATATTCATCCGCATAGTGAGACAGAAGGTGTCATTCCGAACATAGTGAGGAATCGCATATTCACCTGCATAGTTTTGGTTTTTGAAAAAAACATT
>Ga0123519_10006207_pt1 | contig 18883 bp, 16 predicted proteins | sample YelNatPaOPRAMG02_FD_87396 | JGI IMG/M metagenome (GOLD analysis project Ga0123519, IMG submission 87396) | Hot spring microbial communities from Yellowstone National Park - Yellowstone National Park OP-RAMG-02 (version 2) | ecosystem: Environmental > Aquatic > Thermal springs > Hot (42-90C) ... | reverse complement strand
TATTGGACAAAAGTAAGTGGGTCTTATGACCCTAAAGAAATTTATAAGAAAGTTAGACCAATTGAAAGTAAAGAATTTCTTTTAAATCCACATAAAGGATTTGCTACTTTTCAACATTTTAATGGTGACCCCTTGTTTGAAGGAACAACGTGGAGTGAATCAGGTCCTTTAAAGTTTGAAGTGATTAAAAAAGAACCAGAGGTTGTTGATGGATATTTACCTACAACAATCTCTTATTGCAGGTGGTTTTGGAGGGATTTTGAGCCAGAAGAGGGGAAATTTAATTGGGATATGGTTGAGAAATCTTTAGAAGTAGCAAAATTAAGAGGACAAAGTTTACAGGTTAGACTTATGCCATTTGGTAGTAAAACTCAGCCACAGCTTCCTGAGTGGTATATGAAAAAAGCACCAATTAGAGAATCAAAAACTTCGTATGGACATATTGAACCTGATTATGATGATGAGACATATTTTAAATACTGGAGTAGAGTTATTGAAGATTTTGCAAGTAAATTTGCAAATCATCCAGATTTAGAGTCATTTGATATAGCATTTATTGGTCCTTGGGGTGAAGGAGCTGGAGAACTTAAAGATGAAGTAGTGGAGAAGTTTATAGATATGTATTTAAAATTTTTTGATAAAAAAATTTTGCTTGCTAATATGGGAGGATACCAATATATTTACGGGATAAAAAGAGGAACAGGATGGAGGAATGATTGTTTTGGTGATATGAGGAATTTTGGGCATAATGTTGTTCCAAATGGATTAGGATGGAATCATATGTTTGATGCATATCCTAAGTTTTTATGTAAAGCGAGAGCATATGACAACTGGAGGACAGCGCCTGTAGTATTTGAGACTTGTCATACTCCATTGTGGTGGTATGAGAATGATATGCCATTAGAATTTCTTGATTTTATAATTGAACAAGGTTATAAATATCATTGTTCGGTATTTATGCCGAAATACACAAGGATACCTAATGCATATAGAGAGAGGTTTATTAATTTTGTTAAGAAGATGGGATATCGTTTTGTGATAAGGCAGTTAAAATTTGAGAAGAAGTTAAGAGAGAAGAGGAAGTTTAAATATGAGATGTGGGTGGAGAATGTAGGAGTAGCGCCGTTGTATAGAGATAGATATAAGTTAGCATTTAAATTTTGTCAGGGTAAGAAAGAGGAGGTAGTACATTCTTCAGAAGATATCACGAAATGGTTACCGGGAGATGTATGGATAGATGAGGAGTTAAGATTAAATACGAATTTTGAGGAAGGAGAGATAGAAGTTTATGTTGGTATAGTAGATAAGGAGACTAATATACCAAGGATAAAATTTGCGATAGAAGGTATAAAAGAAGATGGTTGGTATTTTATGGAGAAAGTTGAATTAGATTAAAGGATACTATTGCAAGGAGACTAATGTGAAAAATGCCATAGTTTTTGTATTATTAGTTTTGTTGTTTTGTAGTCAGATAATAGGAGAAGGCAAGATTTATCCATACCGATGGGTTTATGTATCTAATAGTTTACAGAATGATGAACAATTAAACATTGTTAAAAAAATTATAGAAAGAGCAAGTTCTCATGGCTTAAATGGTATGGTTTTTGCATCAGGATTGGATATGTTAGATCTTAAAAAAGATGATTATTTTAAATATTTAAATGAAGTTAAAATAATATGTGACCAAAATAAAATAGAAATTATTCCCATTATTTTTTCAGTAGGGTATGGTGGAGCCATTCTTTCCCATGATAAAAATCTTGCAGAAGGTATTTTAGTTAAAGATGCATTATTTGTGGTAAAAGATAATGAAGCAATATTTGTATCTGACTCTCCTTCTAAAATTATTAATGGTGGTTTTGAAGAATATAAAGGAGATAAGGTTGAAGGTTACAGATTACAGGAGGAACCTGGAATAGTAAGTTTAATAGATAATAAAGAATTTCATGAAGGCAAGGTTTCACTCAGATTTGAGAGGTTTGGGAGTAGAAACCCTTATGGACATGGAAGAATAATGCAGGAGGTGGATGTAAAACCAAATCGTTGCTACCGTGTGAGTTGTTGGGTAAAGACGGATGGACTTTTTCCTGCGGAATCTTTTCGAATACAGATTCTTACTAAGAATGGAAAAACTTTAGCACCGTGGAATCCTAAGATTAAATCCACAAGTAACTGGACTAAAATAACATTAGGATTTAATAGTCTTAATAATGAAACTATTAGAATTTATGCGGGAGTATGGGGAGGTAAATGGGGAAGGTTCTGGCTTGATGACTTACGAATAGAAGAGGTAGGTTTAGTTAATGTATTAAGACGACCAGGAACACCAGTAGTAGTAAGGAGTGAAAAGGATAATACAATTTATGAAGAAGAAAAAGATTATGGTTTTATTTCTGATGCTAAATTAAATTTTCGTTTTGACCATGATGTTTCTGGTATAAAAATACTTCCTGGCAGTAGAATTTCTAATGGTGAACGGCTTCGTGTAAGTTATTATCATGGTATGGCTATTAATAATGGGCAAGTGACTATCTGTATGTCTGAGCCAGCGGTTTATGAAATATGGGAGAAGGAAGCTGAACTAATACATAAATATCTTTCACCAAATAAATATGTTTTAAGTATGGATGAGATTCGTACTGGAGGAACCTGTAAGGCATGCAAGGAACGTAAAATGTCTATGGCTGAGATTTTAGGAGATTGTATAACAAAACAGTTTAACATCATTCGAAAAGTGAATCCAAAAGCAGAAATTTTTATCTGGTCAGATATGTTAGACCCTAATCATAATGCCCATCCTAACTATTATTTAGTTGATGGTGATTTTAGTGGTTCTTGGAATTATATTCCAAAAGAACTGAATATTATTTGTTGGTATTATGATAAACGCAACGAAAGTTTGAGACATTTTTCTAATTTAGGTTTTAAAACAGTTGCAGCTGCATACTACGATGGGGATGATTTGGAGAATCCAAAAGGATGGTTAGAGGCATTGGATAAGACTAAAGGTGCATGTGGTATTATGTATACAACTTGGTTTGAAAAATATTCATTACTTGAAGATTTTGGTGATTTAGTATCTAAAAGAGAATAATATTTTTTATAGACAAAAAAGTATTATTTTTGGTATAATTATGAAGGGGCCCTTAGCTCAGTTGGTTAGAGCAGCGGACTCATAATCCGTTGGTCGTGGGTTCAAGTCCTACAGGGCCCACCAAAAAGAAAGTGATAAAGTTGTAAGAATGGAGATAGTGAAAAATAGGGGGTAGATATGTTTGGGAAAGATGATAAAAAAGTAGATAGTGTAATAGGTGTAGAAGCAGAGATTAAAGGTAATATTGTTTCAAAAGCAACTATAAGAATAGACGGGAAGATAGAAGGAAGTATAACCTGTGAAGGCGATGTAGTAATAGGTAAAGATGGTAAAGTTAAAGGTGATATAAAAGCAAAAGGTATAATAATAGGTGGAAAGGTAACAGGCAATATTAATGCAGAAAATAGAACTGAAATTTTAGAAGGTGGACAATTAGTTGGAGATATAAGATCACCTGCTGTTATTATTGCTGAAGGTGGAATATTTGATGGCTATTGCGAAATGGTTAGTAAGGAAAAAGGAAAGGTGGTTGAAATATCAGAAAGAGAACAAAAGGTAAGTGGTAGAATAAGAAGTGAGTAACTCGTTAAATAGAGTTATTTTTTAAGGTTAGTGGTTCGGAGTAAGGATGTGTTAGATTTAAAAGTTCTTAGAGAAAATACTGACTTAGTAAGAAAAGCATTAAAAGATAGAAGTGTAGATTTAAATTTAGAAGAAGTTTTAAATTTAGATAAACAGAGAAAAACAAAAATACAAGAAATAGAGAAGTTAAAAGCAAAGAAAAATAAGATAACAGAAGAGATAGCGGTCTTTAAAAGAGAGAAAAAAGATATTAAAGATAAGATAGTAGAAGTATCGGAATTAAATGAAACTATTCATAAGATAGATAAAGACCTACAAGAGATAGAAAAAAAGTTTAACGAACTTCTTTTATTAATACCAAATATTCCTGATAAAGATATTCCCATTGGTAAAGACTCTTCAAATAATATAGAAGTTAGAAGAGTAGGAGTCCCTCCAAAGTTTTCTTTTAAGCCTTTAACGCATTGGGATATAGGGGAAACATTAGGGATCCTTAATTTTGAAAAAGCAGTAAAGATGTCCTCTTCTAGGTTTTCAATCTATAGAGGAATAGGTGCAACATTAGAAAGAGCACTTATTAATTTTATGTTAAATACCCATATAAAAAATGGTTATACTGAAATTTCTTTACCTTATCTTGTTAACTCAAAGAGTATGCAAGGAAGTGGTCAACTTCCTAAGTTTTCTGAAGAAATTTATAAATGCAAAGATGATGATTTGTATCTTATTCCTACTGCAGAAGTAACTTTATTAAATATGCATAGAGATGAGGTTTTGGAGGAAAGTAAACTTCCACTTTATTATGTTTCATACAGTGCTTGTTTTAGAAGAGAAGCAGGTTCTTATGGAAAAGAAGTAAGAGGTTTAATTAGACAACATCAGTTTGATAAAGTTGAGTTGTTTAAATTTACTACACCAGAAAGTTCTTATAGCGAACTCGAATCGTTGGTATTATCTGCAGAGGAGATATTAAAAAAATTAAACTTACATTATCGGGTTGTTTTACTATGTACAGGAGATTTAGGATTTGCTTCAGCAAAAACTTATGATATAGAAGTTTGGATGCCAGGGATTAATGCTTTTAAAGAAATATCTTCATGCAGTAACTGTTTAGATTTTCAATCAAGAAGAGCGAATATAAAATTTAAAAGAAAAGGGAAATTGGAATTTGTGCATACCTTGAATGGTTCTGGTCTTGCAGTTGGTAGAACCTTAGCAGCGATATTGGAAAACTATCAGGTTGAAAATGGAGATGTTTGTATTCCTGAAGTTTTAAGGCCTTATATGGGTGGAGTTGAAAAGATTGAATGGACCAAAAGATAAGGTAATAATTTTAGGAATAGAAACTTCTTGTGATGATACTGGCATAGGAATAGTTTGCGATGGTAAGAAAATCTTATCAAATGTTGTTTCATCACAGATAGATATTCACAGAGATTTTGGTGGTGTTGTTCCAGAACTTGCATCAAGAAGTCATTTAGAAGTTATTTTTAAAGAAATAGAAAGAGCATTAGAAGAAGCAGATATTACTTTAGATGATATAAATGCAGTAAGCGTTACTTATGGTCCTGGTTTAGTTGGTTCTCTTTTAGTAGGCATTGAAGTAGCAAAATCTATCTCTTATGTAAAGGGTATTCCCTTAATAGGAGTAAATCATTTAGAAGGACATATTTTTTCTTCTTTTTTGAAAAATCCCAATATAAAATTTCCATTTATTAGTTTAATAGTTTCAGGTGGTCATACTGAATTAGTTAAAGTAAAAGACTTCGGTGATTATGAAGTATTGGGTAAAACTAGAGATGATGCATGTGGTGAAGCATTTGATAAGGTTGCTAAATTACTTAACTTAGGGTATCCTGGTGGACCTTATATAGAAAGATTAGCAAAAGATTCAAAAAGAATTTATAAATTTCCTGAAGCAGTTATGAAAGATAAAAGCTTTGATTTTAGTTTCAGTGGATTAAAAACAGCTGTTTTAAATTTTTTACAGAAGAATAAAAATGTAAGTAAAAGTGATGTATGTGCTGGTTTCCAAAATGCAGTAGTGTGTACATTGCTTAATAAGACTATTTGTATAGCGAAGAAATTGGATATAAAAAGGATAGTTTTAGGTGGTGGAGTGGTTGTTAATGAAGCACTGAAAAAAGAGTTTAAGAAGCAAGGTGAAAAAGAAGGGATAAGTATTTATTATCCAAGTCCAATTTTTTGCACTGATAATGGAGTTATGATTGCACTTATTGGATATTATAAATTTTTAAAAAAAGAGTTTAGTGATATTACACTAAATGCTAATCCATCGTTAACACTATAATGGAAGTATTAATAGTTTTAATAATAGTTGCACTCATTTTTGACTATATAAATGGTTTTAATGATAGTGCAAATATAGTTGCTACAATTGTTTCTTCAAGGGTAATGTCAATTCAGTCTGCATTAATTTTAGCATCAGTTGCAGAGTTAATAGGACCATTTTTATTAGGAACTGCTGTTGCAAAAACTATAGGAAGTGATATAATAGACCCAGCCTGTATTAATCTTAAAATTATATTTGCTGCTTTAATTGGTGCAATAATATGGGATTTAATAACATGGTTTTTTGGATTTCCTTCAAGTTCTTCACATGCTTTAATTGGAGGACTTGTTGGTGGAGTGATTATTTCTTTTGGAATAGAAAAGATTAATTTAAGAGGTATATTGAAAGTAGTTTTAATCTTATTTAGTTCACCTATAATAGGGTTTTTAGTTGGGTTTGTATTTACAAAAATTTTGTACAGACTAACAATAAATGCTACACCAAAGATTAATAATATTTTTAAATCTTTACAGGTTTTTAGTTCAACTTTTTTGGCTTTAAGTCATGGTGGGAATGATGCTCAAAAAACTATGGGGATAATTACAATGGGATTGGTAGTATTAAAGATTCAGAATAATTTTGTTGTGCCAACATGGGTTATACTTATTTGTGCTATTGCTTTAGCCTTAGGGATTGCATCAGGTGGTTTAAGAATTATAAAGACAGTTGGGACAAAGATATTTAAAATAAAACCAATACATGGATTCAGTGTTCAGTTTTCTTCTAGTCTTGTAATTTTAATTGCTGCTCTTATTGGTGGACCTGTTAGCACTACACATGTTGTAAGTTCTTCTGTTGTTGGTGTTGGAAGTAGTGTGAGTTTAAGTAAAGTAAGATGGACAGTAGTTACTGATATCTTACTTGCATGGTTTTTAACTTTACCAGCAAGTGCATTGATTTCTGCTTTATCTTATAAAATAATTATCTTAATAGGAGGGAGAAATGTTTTTTAGAAAGAATAAATGTAACTTTTTTCAGATTTTAATTAATCAGGCAAGTTTAACATTACAAGGTATACAGGCGTTACAGGAGTATTTAAAAAAGCCAACCGAAGTAAATGCAAAAAGTGTAAGGGATTTAGAAAAGCAGTCTGATGAGGTTAGAAGAATACTGATAGATGAACTTAACAAAACATTTGCTACACCTATTGATAGAGAAGATATATTTGCATTATCACTTGATATTGATGATATATTAGATTATGGAAAAACTACAGTAGATGAGATGGAGATATTTAAGATAAAACCTAACTCTTATTTACAAAAGATGGCTGAAATACTTACAAATGGTACTAAAGAAGTTAGTGATGCTGTTTTAAGATTGGAAAAGAATCCAAATATAGCAAGTGAACATGCTGTAAGGGCTAAGAATTTTGAGAATCAGATGGAATATATATATAGAGATGCATTGGTTGATTTATTTAAAGGGAAAGATGTTATTCATATACTGAAGATGAGGGAAATCTATAGACATTTTAGTAATGCTGCTGATAGATGTGATGAGGCTGCAAATGTTATTGGTAATATTGTGATGAAAATGACATGAGATAAAAATAGGAAAGAAAGCAAAAATAGGAAAAAAATAGGAGGATCTAGTATGGATTTGAAAAGTTTAATAGATGTTGCCAGTGGAAGAGAGAAAGCAGATTTAGTTTTAAAAAATGCTAGGATAGTAAATGTTTTTACAAGAGAAATTATTTATGCTGATGTTGCAATATATAATGGATTTATAGCAGGTATAGGAAAATATGATGGTAAGGAAAACAAAGATTTAAATGGAAAATATCTTATTCCAGGTCTTATTGATGGCCATGTGCATTTAGAGAGTTCTATGATTTCTATATCTGAATATGCAAAAGCAGTGTTATATCATGGAGTTACAACTATTGTGATAGACCCTCATGAGATTACAAATGTTTTAGGAATAGAAGGTATAAAATATATTTTAAAAGAAACAGAAAATATCCCTTTGAATGTTTATATTATGATTCCTTCCTGTGTTCCATCTTCTCCTTTAGAAACATCAGGAGCAAAGATAAAACCATCTGATATAAAAAAACTAATGAAATTTAACAGAGTTATAGGATTAGCAGAGATGATGAATTTTCCAGGAGTGTTTAATGGTTTAAAATCTGAATTAGATAAAATAAAGGCGTCAAATTATCATATAGATGGACATTCTCCAGGACTCTCTGGTAAAAATTTAAATGCATACATTGCAAGTGGTATTTATTCTGACCATGAATGTTTTACATTAGAGGAAGGTTTAGAAAAGTCTAAACTCGGAATGTGGATTATGATAAGAGAAGGATCTGCAAGTAAAAATTTGGATACATTACTTCCTCTTGTAAGGGATAAAAAAATAACAAGAGCATTATGGGTAACTGATGATAAATGTCCAAAAGATTTAATAGAGGAAGGTAGTATTGACCATATAATTAGAAAAGCAATAAAGAATGGGCTTGATCCTATTACTGCTGTTCAACTTGGAACTATAAATTCTGCTACTTATCATAGATTAGATAAGATTGGAGCAATTGCTCCTGGATTTAAAGCAGATATGTGTGTTTTAGATGACTTGGATAATTTTACAATAAATATGATATATAAAGATGGAATATTAGTTAAAGAAGTGGATTTAGTTTCAAGAGGTGATAAAAGGGTTTTTAAAACCATTAAAGTAAAAGGATTTAATAAAGATAAACTTAAAATAAAAGCAAAGGGAAATAAAGGAAGGGTTATAGGAATTATAGAAGGTGAGATAATTACAAGAAGTCTTGAGATGAATTTAAAGATAAAAGATGGATACGTAGTTTCTGATATAGAAAATGATGTTTTAAAAATAGCAGTTGTTGAGAGACATAAAAGAACTGGAAGAGTGGGGGTAGGATTAGTAAAAGGATTTATGCTTAAACAAGGTGCTTTTGGAACATCTGTTGCACATGATGCTCATAATATTATAGTAGTTGGAACTAATGACGAAGATATGTTTGTTGCAGTTAAAGAAATAATTAAACTACAGGGAGGATTAGTTGTAGTAAATAATAAAAGAGTATTAGGTAATTTGCCTTTACCTATTGCTGGTTTGATGTCGAATTTACCTTTAAATGAAGTTGCAAATAGAATAAAAAATTTAGAAGAGATTCTTAAGAATATGGGAGTTATGATGAAGAGTCCATTTATGACTTTATCTTTTTTAGCACTGCCAGTTATACCAGAGTTAAAAATTACAGATTTAGGGGTTATTGATGTTAATAAATTTAAAATAGTGGAGGTATTTTTATGAAAAAAATACTTTTAATATGTATAGTTATACTTATAGTTGTAACTAATTTAAGTGCAAAGGAGAAGAAAAAGGAAGGGATTGAAAATTTTAAAAATTTAGGTGTTGGAATTGTTATTGGAGACCCTTTAGGAATTAGTGTTAAATTTATGGAGAGTTCAAATATTGCTTATGCTGGTGTATTTGGAGTATTTTCCGGGGTTAAATTTTATATTCATACTGATTACCTATGGCTAAATTATGAAGCATTCTCTAATTTAAATAGGCCAGAAGGAATTATGATCCTTTATTATGGCCCAGGGGTGTTAATGCGTGTAACCAGTGATGATAAATTTATTATTGGAGGAAGAGGAACAGTTGGGACTGAGTATTTGTTGTTAAAAGCTCCATTTGGCATATTTTTAGAAGTTTCACCTGCTTTTTTAGTTACTCCTGAGATGAAATTAAGCTTTTTTGGAGGATTAGGTGCAAGATTCTATTTTTAAAGATATTAAACCAAAGAAAAGATTAATTATAGAACTTTTATTAGTTTCTTATATTATTATAACTTTTTTTATAATTATTATATGGAATGTTTTAAAACCCAATATATTTATTAAATATTTTTTAGTATTTTTTTTATTAGTAGTTGGTATTAATTTGTTTTTAAATATTATGTCTATAGTAACTAAGAGAAATTTATCAACACCTTTGGTTATAAATAATTTTTTAACAAGACTACTCTTCCCTCTTGCTCTTTCATTTGGGAAAATTTTTGGTATAAAAAAAGAAAAAGTAGAAGGTTCTTATGTGGAATTAAATAGTTATTTAGTTAGATGCAAAAAGATTAAAGTATCATCAGATGAAATATTGGTTTTACTTCCAAGATGTATTCAAAATAATGAATGTAAGAATGATGTGATACTTGATATAAAAAACTGCAAAGGATGCGGAAAGTGTGATATAGGAAAGATAAATAGTATTATAAAAGATACTAATATTAAAGCGATAGTTGTTACTGGCGGAGAACAAGCAAGAGAAGCAGTCTTGAAGTTTAAACCAAAGATTATTATTGCAGTTGCCTGTGAGAGAGAACTTGTTAGTGGGATTATGGATGTTTCTTCTTTTTTTGTAATAGGTATTATAAATATAAGACCATTTGGTCCATGTTTTAATACTAGAGTTAATGTTGATAGGTTGAAGGAAACATTAGATTCATGCCTTTAAGCAAGATTAATAAAAGTTCTAATAGAAAGGAAGTTATATGAAAAAAATATTATACTTTGATTGTTGTTCGGGAATTTCCGGTGATATGATTTTAGGTGCATTTGTTGATGCTGGAGTTCCTTTTGAAATTTTGAATAAAGAATTGAAAAAGTTAAAATTAAAAAATTTTTGTTTGAAAGTAAAAAAGGTTAAAAAAGGAAGTATTTCTGCGACGAAATTAGATGTTATTGTTAAATCTGAAAAAAAGCATCCTCATAGAGGATATTCGGAAGTAGTAAAAATTATAAAAAATAGTTTGTTAGATAATGATATAAAACAAAAAGCAGAGGAGATTTTTTTTAATTTAGCAAAAACAGAAGGGAAGATTCATAAAGAAAATATAAATGATATACATTTTCATGAATTAGGTGGCATTGATACAATAGTAGATGTTGTTGGAAGTTTAATTTGTTTAAAAGAATTACACATTTATAAAGTTTTTACTTCTCCAATTAATGTAGGAGGTAACTGCAAGATATTAACCTCTCACGGAATTTTACCAAATCCCAGTCCTGCAACTTTAGAATTACTTAAAGGATTACCTATATATTTTAGTGATATACCTTTTGAAACTACTACTCCAACAGGAGCAAGTATTTTATCTTATTTTGTAGATAAAAAAGAAAAATTTCAAGATAACGAATTTATTGTAGAAAGCATAGGATACGGAGCAGGCAAATTTGATTTTAATAACCAACCTAATGTGTTAAGAGTTTTAATCGGAAGTTTAAAACAGGAAAAAGCAGAATCTGATGAAATTGCTGTTGTTGAGACAAATATAGATGATATGCCCCCTTTATTTTATGACAGTTTAATGGAAAGACTCTTTAGGGATAATGCACTTGATGTGTTTTTAACTAATATTCAGATGAAAAAAAATAGACCCGGAATTAAATTGACAGTATTATGTGAAAAGGATGATATTGATAAAATCACAAAAGATATTTTAAATGAGACAACAACCTTTGGGGTAAGATATTATTATGTAAAAAGACTTAAATTAACCAGAGAATTTAAATTAATAAGAACAAGATGGGGAATGATTAAGGTGAAAGTTGGAAAATTAAAAGGCAAAATAATAAGTATCTCTCCTGAATTTAATGATTGTAAAGAAATATCAAAAAAAGAAAATATTCCTATTAGGATAGTTTACGAAGAAGTAAAGAAGAGTATCCATTAATTGTAAAATATAAAGGATTTTAGAACTAATCTGTATTGCCTTAAACAATAAATACAAAAGGAAAATTTTAAGTTGAATGATTTAATTAAATGTGATAGTATTAAAAGGGATTTAATAGGGTAGGTAGAGTTATAATGAAAATAGAAAGAAGGAAATATACTAGGATAAATATCATTACAGATGTTATTATTAATTCAATAAAAGATAATTCTTCTTTTAGAGGGGTAATAACAAATATAAGTGCAGGTGGTATTGGAGTTATTTTAACAACCCCATTAGAAGTTGGGACAGATGTTAGTATTTCATTTAAATTAACTCCAAAATTGAACTTTGAGAATATTAGAGGATTTGTTACAAGAACTGAGTATATAGGAGATAGATTCTTTGTTTTTGTTGGTATTAATTTTTTAAATATGGAAGCAGAAAAAAGGGCACAGTTCAATAAATATGTTTTAGATAAAAAACTGGAGGAATTTAATTTTAAAAAGGAAAATAAAAAAATGGAGGAATAAATGAGAAGTAATATAATGAAAAAAGGTTTGGAAAAAGCACCACATAGATCTCTTTTTAAGGCAATGGGATATACTGATGAAGAGATTAATAAACCAATGATAGGAATAGTTAATTCTGCTAATGAGATTATTCCAGGTCATATTCATTTGGATAAAATTACAGAAGCTGTTAAAGCAGGAGTAAGAATGGCAGGGGGAACTCCTATTGAATTTAGAGTTATTGGAATTTGTGATGGTATAGCAATGAATCATAGTGGGATGAAGTATTCGTTACCAAGCAGAGAAGTTATCGCTGATTCTATTGAATGTGAAGTTATGGCACATCCATTTGATGGATTAGTGTTTGTTACAAACTGTGATAAGATTATTCCTGGTATGCTTATTGCATCTGCTCGATTAAATATACCTTCTATATTTATTAGTGGTGGCCCAATGTTAGCAGGAGTTTATGAGGGAACTAGAACTGATTTAGTTAAAGGGATGTTTGAAGGTGTAGGGAAAGTAAAGGCAGGAGATCTTACAATAGAACAATTAAATGAAATGGAAAATCTTGCTTGTCCTGGTTGTGGTTGTTGTGCAGGAATGTTTACAGCAAATTCCATGAATTGTATTACAGAAGCAATAGGATTAGGATTACCCGGTAATGGTACAATACCTGCTGTTTATGCAGAAAGGATAAGATTGGCAAAATATGCAGGGATGAAGATTATGGAATTAGTTAAAGAAGATATAAAACCTCTTGATATATTAACTTTAAAGGCATTTGAAAATGCTATTACTATAGATATGGCATTTGGAGGTTCTACTAATACAATATTACATTTATTAGCATTAGCGTATGAAGCAAAGGTAAACTTAAATCTAAAGAAATTTGAAGAAATTAGTGCAAAGACTCGTTATATTTGTTCTTTAAGTCCAGGTGGAGTCCATTTTATGGAAGATTTATATTTTGCAGGAGGTATTTCTGCAATGCTTAAAGTTCTTGCGGATAATGGTAGGATAAATTTAAACTGTCTTACTGTTACAGGTAAAACTGTAAAAGAAAATATTGCTAATGCTAAAGTAAAAAGTCCTGAAGTGATAAGGGATTGGAATAATGCATATCGTAAAGAAGGAGGAATTGTAATATTATACGGTAACCTTGCAGAAGATGGTGCTGTAGTAAAACAATCAGCAGTTGCTCCAGAGATGATGAAGTATAGTGGTAAGGCAAGAGTTTTTAATTCAGAGGAAGAGGCTACAAAAGCGATACTTGGTGGAAAAATAAAAAAAGGAGATGTGATTGTAGTTCGATATGAAGGGCCAAAAGGAGGACCTGGAATGCAGGAAATGTTAAGTTTAACTGCTGCTGTTGCTGGAATGAAGATGAAAGATGTAGCTTTGATAACCGATGGAAGATTTTCTGGTGGAACTCGTGGTGCTGCAGTTGGGCATATTTGCCCTGAAGCAGCAGATGGAGGTCCTATTGCTATACTTAAAGATGGAGATATTATTGAAATTGATATACCAAAAAGAAGATTAGATGTAAAGTTATCTGAAGAAGAAATAAAAGAAAGACTTTCAAAATGGAAAAAGCCCGAACCTAAGGTAAAAACAGGATATTTAGCTAGGTATGCAAGGATGGTATCTTCAGCAAGTTTAGGAGCAGTTTTTAAAAGGGAGGGAGACTAATGAAGAAAAAAGGAGCAGAAATATTAGTAGAATGTTTACGTAGAGAAGGTGTAGAGATTATGTTTGGAATACCTGGTGGAGTAGTGCTGCCTATTTTTGATGCATTGTATGATAGTCCAATAAAATTTATATTAACAAGGCATGAACAAGGTGCAGCACATATGGCAGATGGATTTGCAAGAGCAACAGGGAAAGTTGGTGTATGTCTTGCAACATCAGGACCAGGTGCTACGAACTTAATAACAGGCATTGCTACTAGTTATATGGATTCTATTCCCATTGTAGCAATTACAGGACAAGTTGCTACAACTCTTATTGGTAATGATGCATTTCAAGAGGCAGATACAACAGGAATAACAAGGCCAATTACAAAGCACAATTACTTAGTAAAAAGTGTAAAAGATTTACCAAGAATTGTTAGAGAGGCATTTTATATTGCAAGTACAGGAAGACCAGGCCCTGTTCTTATAGATATTCCTGTTGATATAAGCAAAGGAGAATCTGAATTTAATTATCCAGAAACAGTTAATATAAGGAGTTATAAGCCAACATATAAAGGGCATCCAGTTCAGATTAAAAAAGCTGCTGAAGAAATAAGACGATGTAAAAAGCCATTTATATATGCAGGTGGTGGGGTTATAATTTCTAATGCTTCTAAAGAGCTAAAGGTATTTGCAGAAAAAATAAATGCCCCTGTAGGACTTACATTGCTTGGACTTGGGGGATTTCCTGGCACACATCCTCAGTTTGTAGGGATGATAGGAATGCATGGAACAAGAGTTGCTAATTATGCAATATGTGAGGCAGATTTAATAATTGCAATTGGTGCAAGATTTGACGATAGAGTTACTGGAAAATTAGATAAATTTGCTACTTCATCTAAAATTATTCATATAGATATAGACCCTGCATCTATCAGTAAAAATGTTCCAGTAGACATACCAATAGTTGGTGATGCAAAAAATATTTTAACAGAATTAAATAAAGAAATAACGCCAAAGAAAAATCCTGATTGGTGGAGACAGATTAAAGAGTGGCAAAGTAAATATCCATTGAGTTATAGTAGAAATGGAAAATTAAAGCCACAGTTTGTTATTGAAGAGATTTATAATATTACGAAAGGAAATGCTATTATTACTACAGAGGTTGGACAGAATCAAATGTGGACAGCTCAATTTTATAAATTTGATTATCCGAGGACATTTCTTTCTTCTGGAGGTTTAGGGACTATGGGATATGGGTTTCCTGCTGCAATTGGAGCACAGTTTGGAAAGCCAGATAAGATAGTTTTTGATATTGCTGGGGATGGTAGTATTCAGATGAATATACAGGAGTTAATTACAGCAGTAGAACATAAACTTCCTGTAAAGGTTGCAATACTGAATAATGGATATTTAGGAATGGTTAGACAGTGGCAACAGTTGTTTTACAATAAAAGATATTCATATTCTGATATATCAAAACAGCCTGATTTTGTTAAACTTGCAGAAGCATATGGTGCAGTAGGTATAAGAGTTACAAAGGAAGAAGAGGTAAGACCTGCCTTAGAAAAATCATTAAAGGTATCAGATAAGCCTACTATAATAGATTTTCAGATTGAAAGAGAAGAGAATGTTTTTCCAATAGTTCCAGCAGGTGCTCCTATTACTGAAGCAATAGATTATAAGGATATAGAGTTAGCTTAATTTTAAATGAGATGAAAATATTTTAAGGAGGAGATTAAATGAGACATACAATATCAGTATTAGTTGAAAATAGACCAGGGGTTTTAGCTCGTATTAGTGGATTATTTTCAAGCAGAGGCTTTAATATAGAAAGTTTAACAGTGGGAGAAACAGAAGACCCTTCTATTTCTCGTATGACCATTGTAGTTAGTGGAGATGATATAGTCTTAGAACAGGTAAATAAGCAGTTAAATAAATTAATAGATGTTATTAAAGTTATTGATATGACCAAAGAGAAATTTATTAATAGAGAGTTAGCACTTATAAAAGTAAGTATTAATGCTACAAACCGTTCTGAGATAATACAAATAGTAGATGTTTTTAGAGGAAAGATTGTAGATATTAGTCCTAAAACTTTTACTGTAGAGATTACAGGTAATTCTGATAAGATAAATGCATTTATAGAACTCGTTAGCCCTTTTGGTATTAAAGAGATGGTTAGAACAGGAGCAGTTGCATTAAGTAGAGAGTATCAGAAAGAAAAACCTAAAAAGGGGGATTCTAAATTTTCAGGAGGTTAATTTATGTGGCAGTTGAAATTTCAACAAAGTTATAAAAGGATAAAATATGGATTTTTTGCTTTAATATTTTTAACCATTATTTTATCTGTAGGAATTTTTCTAACTTCTTTTACACTTGTAAATCAAATGAGAACACTTCATAAATTAATCCCTTCAATGAATTATACTCAAAGAATCAATACACAAATGATACTCCTAAGATTAGAGGTGTTACAATATATTTCAGGAAGTAATAAGAATATAGAAGATGTGCTTTCTCCGTTGAAAGTGATAAAGGAGTTAGTTGAAGAACGAGAAAAGATGACAGACGATGAGGTAATTAAAGATAATATGATAAAAGTAAGTATAATGATAGAAGACTTTTTAAAGAAAGTTAAAGAAATACCTAAAGAAGAAGTTATATATAAGATTAAAGAATTTGTAGATAAAGTTGATAATAATATAAATGCTCCATATAATATATCTGAAATAGAAAATGCATTAAGAAATACAACAAATGTTGCTAATACATTAATTTTAATTTCATTTTTTATTGCAGTATTTATTGGTGGAGGAATGTTTTTGGGTGTGATTATTTATGGTTATATTTCTAAAAGGCAGATGGAAAGAATAGATGAAATTATGAGTATGTCTATGATAGATGAGGTTACAAGGATATACAACAGACGATATTTTGAAGAAAGACTATTAGAGTCAGTAAACAGGGTTTTTAGGTTTAAAAAGCCATTAGCGGTTTTATTTATTAAAATAGAGTTTCCTAAAAATTTACCCAAGGAAACTTATCCTATAATTTTAAAAGAAAGTGCAGAAAGGCTAGTTAAGAATACAAGATTATACGATGTTAGTGCGAGATTTTCAGAAGATGTGCTTTCTTCAATTATTCAAGAGGTTGACGAAAAAGAAGCAAATATAGTAATGAATAGATTGAAAAATGCTTTTGAACGAAAGGAAATAATAGGAAAAGTAGAGGAAAATAAAAGAAAGACATGGTTTAATAGAATATTTGGATTTAAAAAGTATTCTGTTAAAAATTTTTCTACTTATATTAGAGTAATTATTGGTGGTATAGTATATAAAGGAGAAAAGGTAGGGATTGCAGAGTTGTTAAAATACTGTGAGGAAGTATTGAAAGAAGCAGAAATTTCTAAAGGACAGATAAAAGTTATAACTTTAAAAAGGGAAGAAAAATATGGCAGTAAAACCGAGTGAAGAAGAAAGTACAATAACAGATATTAACGTAACACCTTTAGTTGATGTATGTTTAGTTTTAGTTATTATATTTATGGTTACTGCAAATTTTGTAATGCAGGCAGGAATTAGAGTAAGTCAGTCTACTGCTGGTGCTGCTACAGGTAAAGTATCTAAAAGTGAAAATGTAAATGTGATTTTAACTAAGGAAGGTAAGATTATTATTAATGGTAAGGAGATAGATAGAAAAAATCTTGCTATAGAATTACAAAAAGCAATAGCAGCAAGTAAAGATAAGGTTGTTACACTTGTTGCAGATAAAGAAAATAGATGTTTTGAAGTAGTAGATATCCTTGATATTGCAAAACAAAATGGAGCAGAAAAATTATCTATATTAAAAAAAATACAAACTGATTAATATACCTTAACAAATGCTGAACTTAAGGTATTTTTATGAGATTAAAAACACTAATAAAACAAATTTTAATTATTGTATTCTTATTTTGTTCTTTTAAATTGATTTTTTCTCAAAATGAAACACCATCTTCTTTATCTACTAAGATAGATACAACTCCTCCATTGCCTCCATCTGACTTATTAGCAATTTCTATTGAAGATAAGAAGATAAAACTTACTTGGTCTTTTTCACCATCTGACGATGTTGGTTTGTATAACATTTATTTTGATAATGGAACAGGTGTTATTGATTATAAGAAAATATTAGCAAGTGTTAATTCTAAAATTAATATGTGGATTTCACCACCTTTAAACGATAATGTTGTTTATAAATTTGGAGTAAGAGCTGTGGATACTTCTGGTAACGAAGAGAAAAATACTACAGTCACTGCATCTGCATTGGCATTAGCAAATATTGTGAAAGTAGAAAGTGGAGCATTGAATAGGGAATTACTCAAAGAAGTAACAGGAGATAAAAGTGTAACAATTATTGCTGATGTTGTTATAGGTAATATGGAAGAAAGAAGGGTGATGAAAGAAAATGAGAAGAAAGAAAATGAGAAAAAAGAGATAATTAAAGAGAAAGAAATGTCATATTTACCTAAAGTCAGTAAATCTTCTAAGAATAAGATGAATTTTCCTACGCAAACTAAAGTAAAGACAAAAGGAGAGGTTTTAAGTAATGTAGAGAGTGATATAGAGAGAGTTGAAGGTATAAGGAAGAAGATAATTGATGAGAGGGAGAAAGTAATTAATTTAATGAAGGAGCGTAAACTTTCTGATGAAAAGATGAAGGAAATAAAGGAGAAAGTTTTAGATGAGATAGAGGCTAAGTTAGATAAAGTGGAGGAGATAAGGAAGAAGATAGTAGAGGAGAAGAGGGTATTAACTTCGTTATTAGATAAGAAAGAATTTCAAAATAGAGAGGAGAAGGAGAGTTTAAATTCTTTTGTTGAGGAGAAATTAGTAGGGATTAATGAGTTAAGCAAAGATGTAGGTGATGTAGAAGAAGTGATAAAGGGTCTTTCTAATAGGATAGAAGAGATAAAGTCAGAGTGTAAAGAAGTTGGGAAGG